>Ga0209121_10005022_pt1 | contig 12138 bp, 15 predicted proteins | sample Cruoilmetagenom3_FD_187292 | JGI IMG/M metagenome (GOLD analysis project Ga0209121, IMG submission 187292) | Oil polluted marine microbial communities from Coal Oil Point, Santa Barbara, California, USA - Sample 3 (SPAdes) (version 2) | ecosystem: Environmental > Aquatic > Marine > Oil seeps ... | reverse complement strand
AGCGCAGAGCTGGCACGAAAGTCCGACCGGGAGTGGTGTCTGGCAGCGCTTGGTGGCTCCGATCGCCTTGCCTGGTTTCGGACAAGGTATCCCGGCTATGAGCAGATCTTTGTCCATTCCCTGATCGCATCGTTCCTTGGGATGACACCCGTAACGTTGAGTCGGCTGCGCAACACTGTCGGATCCGCGTGAGATCGGGCTTACTGGGGATCGGAGTAAGGGCATTCTCCTGCCTCATCGCCTGTGACGCTGTGAAACATCCTCAAACCGCCTTTCTTCAGAGGTGCCATGCGAGCGCTCGGCAGAATTGGTCGCTTTGGGCTCTTTTGAGACCTCCGCTGCGCGGATCACGAACGACTGCTGCCGGACAGAACCCCTTGCCACAACCTACCGGCCCAAAACGGTCGTTTTTATCACGGCCCGGGCGCAAGGCTGGATACCAGGGACTTGGCGGTGACAGAAACGCCCGGCAAAACGCCGCGGGTTCTGTCACGTTTTTGGCAAGGACGTTGCCGCTTGCCTCACACCAACCCGGTTTCCTTCAGCAGCCCCTTGCGCTTGGCCTCGTAGTAGTACCCCCGCGCGTACCACCTCATCGCCGCTGCCTTGTCGCCGCCAGACACCAGGTACGCGCCCGCCAGGTATTTGACCCCGTATTGCAGGTTCACGTCCGGGGCGAGCAGGCGCTCGTTGGGCCCCGAGAACCCCATCGTGCGGGCGGTTTGCGGTAAGAGCTGCATCAGCCCCCAGTAGGGCCCGGCGCGCACCTGCGGCTGGTGGGAGCTTTCGCGTTTCACCTGGGCATGGACGAGGTCGCGGGGCACGTCGTAGTGGTCGGCCCATTTGTTGATCAGCGCGCGCAGCGTCGGGGTCTCGTTGGGGTAGAGCGGCGGGTCGCCGGGTTTGACACCAGCCGCGCGCGCCGGGGCAGGGGACTTGCCCCCGACAATCGGCATCCGCCCGGAACAGGCGGTGGCGGTCAACAGCGGCAGGGCACTCAGGAACAGGCGGCGGGAGATTGCAGACATGAAATTGCCTTGCAGCGATCCGACCGGGATTGGCAAGGGTCCGGCCCGGGGCGCGTCGCGACCGGCGGAGCTTCGCCGAGCGGCTTGACCCGGCAACACAGCGGCGCAGAGTGTCGGCAAACGGAGGGCAGGGCATGGCACGCAAACCGAAAATCGGCCTCGCGCTCGGCTCGGGCGGGGCCCGGGGCTGGTGCCATATCGGCGTGTTGCGCGGGCTCGCCGCGCTCGGCGTCGAGATCGACGTGGTTGCCGGCACCTCGATAGGGGCGCTGGTGGGCGCGGCCTTCGCCGGCGGCCGGCTCGACGCGCTCGAGAGCTGGGTTCGCGGCCTGACCCAACGCAAGCTGGTCTCGCTGGTGGATCCTTCCTTGCGCAGCGGCGGGCTGGTCGAGGCGCGCCAGATCGAGACGATGTTGGGCGAGATCGGTCTGGCCGCGCGGATCGAGGATCTGGGCCTGCCGTATACGGCCATCGCGACCGACATGGAAACCGGCCGCGAGGTCTGGCTGAACGAGGGCCCCACCTTTCGCGCGGTGCGCGCTTCGGTCGGCATTCCGGGGGTGATGAGCCCGGTACGGCTCGACGACCGCTGGCTGCTCGACGGCGGGCTGGTCAACCCGGTGCCGGTCTCGGCCGCGCGTGCGCTCGGGGCCGAGATCATCATCGCGGTCAATCCGAATGCCCGGCGCTACGGCAAGTTCTGGAAACCGCCCGACCCGCGCCCGGGGTTCGAAGCCTGGGTCGGGCAGATCCTGCCGGACACTCTGCACAAGAGCCTCGGGATCGATCCGACCAAGCCGGGGCACGCCGTGGTGCCGAATTATTTCGACGTGCTGACGACGGCCATCGACGTGATGACCGACACGATCCGGCGCGCCCGTGTCGCCGGCGAACCGCCGCATGTGGAGCTCAATGCCTACCTCAACGAGATATCGGTGCTCGAGCTTCACCGCGGCGCCGAGGCGATTTCCGAGGGGGAACGGATCGTCAGGGCCAATGCCGCGCTGATCCGCGACGTCTGCGCACTTGGGTGACAGGGCGGCGCGGCCGGGTCACGCCCGCGCTTGCCCCCCCCGCACGTCACCCGTCGAAATCGACCTCCTGGGTCAGTTTCAGCGCCTCGCCGCGCTCGCTGGCCAGCGCCGTGAGATCGAGCGTGTCGGGGGTGAAGCTGCCCCAACCGGCGACCAGCTCGGAGGGCGAAGCCTCGGCTGAAAGCGGATATTCGTGGTTGGCCGCGGCGTAGATCGCCTGGGCTTCGGGCGCGGTCAGGAACTCCATGAAGCGCAGCGCATCTTCGGGATTCTTCGCATGCGCCGTCATCGCCACGCCGGAGATGTTCACATGCGTGCCGCCATCCTCGAACACCGGGAATGCGATCCGCACCGCTTCGGCCCATGCCCGCTGCTCCTCGTCCTCGAGCATCTCGCCCATGTAGTAGGTGTTGCCGAGCGAAATGTCGCATTCGCCGGCCCAGATCGATTTCACCTGGGCCCGGTCGTTGCCCTGGGGTTTCATCGCCAGGTTGGCCCTGAGGCCTTCGAGCCAGGTTTTCGTGTATTCGGTGCCGTGATGGGCGAGCATCGCCGCGGTGAGCGCGGTGTTGTAGGCATGGGTGCCGGGCCGGGTGCAGATCCGGCCCTGCCACTTCGGGTCGGCCAGGTCTTCGTAGGTGGTCACCTCGCCCTCGGCCACACGGGTGGTCGAGGCATAGACGACGCGGGCGCGCGAAGTGAGCCCGAACCAGTGGTTGTCTTCGTCGCGGAAGGCCGCGGGCACGTTCGCCGCGAGCACCTTGCTCTCGACGGCCTGGGTGACGCCCGCCTCGACCGCCTCGGTCAGGCGCTGGATGTCGGCGGTGAGGATGATGTCGGCGGGTGTGCGCCGCCCCTCGGCCATGAGCCGCTCGGTCAACCCCTTGTTGAGGAAGGCGATGTTGACCTCGATGCCCGTTTCTTCGGTGAACGCATCGACCAGCGGCTGGATCAGCTCGGGCTGGCGGTAGGAATAGACGTTGACCTCGGCCGCGGCGGGTAGGGCGGTGCCGAGGGCGAGGGCGAGGGCGACGGTCAGGTGGGTTTTCATGGGCGCATCCTTCATTGATCCTGTGGTCGCGTTTAAACCTGACTAAAACACTCAGGTCAAGGGCGTGGAAAAGATGCGAAACGCGTGCTCGTCAGCCCGGCGTGACGACGGCCGGGCGAAGTCACGCCGCGGGCGCGCCGCTGCTCACGCGCGCCCCGCCCGCCGCAGGCGCGCCGCCGTCAGGCGGCCTCCCCTGCCCGCCGCAGGCGCTGGAGGCTCCCCCGGCGACCCTGGACGCGCCGTCCCGTCCGGATCGCAACCCCGTCAGGCGATTTCGCCGAACGCGCCGAGAGGGCCGGAGTTCGTTTGCGCCACGAAAACGGCGTCAGCCGCGTTTCTCGTCGGCTTTCACGGCATCCCAGAGCGTGTCCATCTCGGCGAGATCGCTGTCCTCGGGCCGCTTTCCGCGCGTCGCCAGCTTGGCCTCTACGCCCATGAACCGGCGGGTGAACTTGGCGTTGGCGTGGCGCAGCGCCGCCTCCGGTTCGACCCCGAGGTGGCGGGCGAGGTTCGCCACGACGAACAGCAGATCGCCGATCTCCTCGGTGAGTTCCTCGTGGCTCAGATTGTCCCGGGCCTCGGCCACTTCACGCGCTTCTTCCGCCACCTTGTCGAGGACGGGGCGCACGTCGGGCCAGTCGAACCCCACCCGGGCCGCGCGGTTTTGCAGCTTGTAGGCGCGCAGGAGGGCAGGGAGCCCCACCGCCACCCCGTCAAGCACGCCATGCTGAGCCTTTTCGGCGCGTTCGGCGGCCTTGATCGCCTCCCAGTTCTCGGACTGGGCATCGACACTGTCGATATCTGTCTGGTCGCCGAAGACGTGCGGGTGCCGCGCCACCATCTTGTCCGCCATGCCTCGGGCCACGTCGTGGAAACTGAACAGCCCGGCCTCCTCGGCCATCCGGGCGTGAAACACCGACTGGAACAACAGATCGCCGAGCTCGCCCCGGAGCTCGTCCCAGGCCTCGCGCTCGATCGCGTCGGCGACCTCGTAGGCCTCTTCGATGGTATAGGGCGCAATGGTCGCGAATGTCTGTTCCACGTCCCAGGGGCACCCGGTGGCGGGATCGCGCAACCGCGCCATGATCTCGACCAGCCGGTGAATGCCGCCCGCGGGATCGTGCACGATGTCGTCGGATGATTTGGCCATTGCGCAGCACCTCGTTTCGGGGGAGTTTCGCTCCCCGATAGCAGAGCCCGCGAAAGGCCGAAACCCATGCCCATCGTTAACCGGATCGGTGAGTTCGCCGAGGATATGAAAACCTGGCGCCGGTGGATCCACGCGCACCCCGAACTGAAGCTCGACTGCCATGAGACGGCGGCGTTCGTGGTCGAGAAGTTGAAAGCGTTCGGTGTCGACGAGATCCACGAAGGCATCGCGACCAGCGGCGTGGTGGCGATCATCGAAGGGCAGGGGCCGCGGGATGAAAACGGCGGACCCACCATCGGCTTGCGCGCCGACATGGACGCGTTGCCGATGGCCGAGCGCACGGGGCTGGACCACGCCTCGACCGTGCCCGGCCGGATGCACGCCTGCGGCCATGACGGTCACACCGCAATGTTGCTGGGCGCCGCGCGTTACCTCGCCGAAACCCGCGCCTTTCGCGGCCGGGTCGCGCTCATCTTCCAGCCGGCGGAGGAAGATATCGGCGGCGGGCGGATCATGGTCGAGGCGGGGATCCTGGACCGTTTCGGGATTTCCGAGGTCTATGCGCTGCACAACGACCCCGACGTGGCCGAGGGTGCGTTTTCGACCACGCCGGGCCCGATCATGGCCGCGGTCGACACCTTCCGGGTGCAGATCACCGGCAAGGGCGGCCACGCGGCCTATCCGCACGAGGCGGTGGACCCGATCCCACCGGCGCTGGCGATTGCGTCGGCCTGCCAGACCATCGTCAGCCGCAACCATGATCCAGCGCAGGAGCTGGTGGTGTCGGTGACGATGATCCATGCCGGTTCGGCGGACAATGTGATCGCGGAAGGGGCTTACGTGGCCGGGACGGTGCGGACCTTCGCGCGCGAGGTGCGCGACATGGTCGAGCGCCGGCTCGGCGAGATCGTGGCAGGCTCTGCGGCGGCCTACGGGGTCGACGCCGCGCTCGACTACGAACGCAGCTACCCGCCCGTCGTCAATGCCGCCGCGCAGGTCGAGAAGGCCGCGGCGGTGGCGCGCGAAGTGGCAGGCGAGGCCAGGGTCTCGACCACGCGGGCGCCCGAGATGGGGGCGGAGGATTTCGCCTATTTTCTCGAAGCCCGGCCCGGGGCCTTCTTGTTTCTCGGCCAGGGGGGCGGTGCCGGCGTGCATCACCCCGAATACGATTTCAACGACGAGATCTCCCCGGTGGGCGCGAGCTTCTTCGCGCGTCTGGTCGAGACGTTGCAGCCGGTGTAGAAGGCGTTTCGAAACGCCTTGAGAAGCGGTTTGGAAACCGCTTCGGCGCCCGATCCGCGCGACCGTCCTGGTTCTCGACCTGTGCGGTGCCCGCCGCAAACCGGCCGCTCTCGAGCGCGGAAATTTCTGCCTCCTGCATGGGATATCCGGGTGCTGCAATCGGGCGCATTGCACCTTGTTTGGAATCACTCTAATCGGTCCGCGCCGGGCGACGAAGCCCCGGCAAGACCAAGTGTGTACCAGAGAGGTAACCCCCATGCATACAGGTGTGCGCGTCCCCGACGTGACCTTCAAGACCCGTGTCCGCGACGAAAGCGTCGGCGGCTCCAACCCGTTTCGCTGGCAGGACATGACCACCGCCGACTACTTCGCAGGCAAGCGCGTGGTGCTGTTCTCGCTGCCCGGTGCCTTCACCCCGACCTGCTCGACCTACCAGTTGCCGGGCTATGAGAACGGCGCGCAGGCGTTCCGGGACCTCGGGATCGACGAGATCTACTGCATGTCGGTGAACGACAGCTTCGTGATGAACAAATGGGCGCAGGCCCAGGAGCTCAAGAACGTCAAGGTGATCCCGGACGGCTCCGGCGAATTCACCAGGCAGATCGGCATGCTGGTCAAGAAGGACAACCTCGGCTTTGGGGCGCGCTCCTGGCGTTACGCCGCGGTCATCAACGACGGCGTGATCGAGGCCTGGTTCGAAGAGCCCGGGCGTGCCGACAACCACCCCGAAGACCCCTATGGCGAGAGCGCGCCGGAGACGGTACTCGACTGGCTGCGCGCGCCGAAAGCGGTGGCGACTGCCGCGGAGTGAGCCTGTCCAGGTGCCGAGACCGGGCCGTCCCTTTGCGGGGCGGCCCTTTTTTATTGCCTCACCCGGTGTCGGTCGGGAAGATCCGGCGTCAATCGGGCCGCCGTTGATCGGGCCGCCGATTTTGAGGGATGGCCCGCAGGCGGGTGAAGCCTCGGCGGTTCAAACAAGGGGTAGTCCCGGGGCAGGCCTGAGCGTGCAGGACGTCGGGACCGCCGCACGATCCCTTGCTCCGGACAAACCGGGCGCGGCAGGTTGCGCAATAACCGGGCGCGGCAGGCTGCCTGCCGCGAGATCTGCCGGATCATTTCGGGTCACAAACAAACGATGGTCCGGGATCGGTCCGATGCCGGGCGGGCGGATGCGTGTTTCCGGCGCGGCGACGGCCGCGGCCTGCGCGCGTTTGCTGGCCACGGCCGGTGGCGTCGCTCGTCCGCGCGGCTGACCCGGACGCGCGGCGCGCCGCGATCAGCTGGCCGCCGCTTCCGATGCGTCAGGTGCTTCGGGGGCTGGGTCGGACGCCTTGGGCTCTTGCGGGGCCTCGGGCTCCTGAGGGGCCGGGGCGCCATCGCCCGAAGGCTCGGGCTTCGGGGCCTTGGCGCGCGGCTTGCGGGCGCGGGCCGGCTTTTTCCTGGGCTGTTCCTCGGGCGTTTCGACGAGGCCACTGTCGCTTGCGGACGGGGTCCCACCCAGGTCGACCACATCGACGGCTTTTTCAGGCGCCGGCGCCGCAGTCTCCGGCTGGGTCTGGCTTTGGGTCTGGCTCTGGCTCGGCTCGCGGGAGCGGTCGCGCTGGTCGTCGCGGTCGCGATGTTGCTGTTTCTGCTGCTGGCGTTCGCGGTTCTGCTGGTCGCTCTGCTGGCGCTTCTCTTCCGCGTCGCGCTGCGCTTCGCTCAGCATCCGGGTGTAGTGCTCGGCGTGCTGCTGGAAGTTCTCGCCCGCGACCCGGTCGCCCGCGAGAAACGCATCCCGCGACAGTTGGATGTATTTGTCGATGATTTGCTGTGGCGTGCCGCGCACCTTGCCCTCGGGGCCCGAGCTGTCGAACACCCGGTTGATGTTAGTGGCCGGGGAGCGGTTGCCGCCCCTGTGCTTTGCGCGCGAGCGCGATTTCGAAGATCTCATAGGTTCTTGCTTTCAGCCTTTTTGGCTTTTCTTGGCAGGACCGGCGCGGTCGATCGCGCCTCATGTTCCGGTCCATTTGTACGGCTTGCCCGCGGCAGGCAATCCAAAAGACTGCGCCCTGCCGCCTATCCTGAGTAGCGGGGCCGTGCGGAAGGGGCAAGCATAAATTACCGGGTGGCGAATGTCTGCCTGCCGGGATGGCGCGGGAGCCACGGATCGGCCTGGCGCAAACCAACACCATCCAAGGGCAGGCTAGCGCCGGTCGGTTAACAAAAGGTAAGCACTCACCAGGCCGGGTTCAATGCCGCCCGGCGCAGACCTGCCGGGACCATGCCACCCGGGTTCAGGCCGGTCCGATCCCGCTCACGACCCGGTCGCGCCCGTCCAGATCCTTGAGGATGGTGACGTGCTCGAACCCGGCGGTCGTGAAGAACCCGGCGACGGCCGGGCCTTGGGTCGGCCCGATCTCGACCATCACCCGGCCGCCTGGGGCCAGCCGCGCGCGCAGGCCGCCGAGGATCGCCCGGTAGCCGGTGAGACCGTCGCCGCCCGGGGTCAACGCCACCTCCGGGTCGTGCTCGCGCACTTCCGGATCGAGGCCCGCCATCTCGTCGGCGCCAATGTAGGGCGGGTTCGAAACCACGAGGTCGAAGGCCCCGTCCTCGTCCCTGATCTCGACCCCGTCCCACCAATCGGCCTCGGCCAGCACCAGCCTGTCGGCCACGCCATGCGCCTCGGCATTGGCGCCCGCCACCGCCAGCGCGCCGGGCGAGATATCGGTGGCAAGGCCGGTGGCGGCTGGCCATTCGGCCAGCAGGGTCACCGCGAGAATGCCGGAGCCGGTGCCGAGATCGAGCAACCGTGTCGGCTGCGCGCCCTGCAGCGCGGCTTCGACGATAATCTCGGTTTCAGGTCTGGGATCAAGGACTTGCGGGGTGATCTTGAAGTCGCGCCCCCAGAACATCCGGCGCCCGATGATACGTGAGACGGGCTCGTTTTCGAGCCGCCGGTGCAACAGCGCCTCGTAGGCCGCCATCTCGTCGTCGCTGACCTCGCGGTCATGTTCGATCATCAGCCGGTCCGGCGCAATGCCCAGCGCATGAGCGAGCAGCGCGCGCGAGTCGCGCCCCGACTGGGCCATCTTGCCACCAAAGCCCAGCAGCCCGGTGCCTTTGCCCAAAGCCTGTGTCAGCCTCATGTTTCCATCTCCGCGAGTTTTTCTGCCTGGTCTGCCTCGGTCAGCGCGTCGATCACCTCGTCGAGATCGCCGCCCAGCACGTCGGCGAGCCGGTAGAGTGTGAGCCCGATCCGGTGATCGGTAAGGCGCCCTTGCGGGAAGTTGTAGGTGCGGATGCGCTCGGACCGGTCGCCCGATCCCACCTGCGCCTTGCGCGCCTCGGAGCGTTCGTCGTGCACCTTCTGGCGTTCGAGGTCATAGAGCCGGGTCTTGAGCACCTGCATCGCGATCTCGCGATTGCGGTGCTGGGATTTTTCCGAACTCGTCACCACGATCCCGCTGGGAATATGGGTGAGGCGCACCGCGCTGTCGGTGGTGTTGACGTGCTGGCCGCCCGCACCCGACGCGCGCATCGTGTCGATGCGGATGTCGGCGGGGTCGATATGGATGTCGACGTCCTCGGCCTCGGGCAGCACCGCGACGGTGGCCGCGGAGGTGTGGATCCGGCCGCCCGATTCGGTTTCCGGCACCCGCTGGACCCGGTGGACGCCGCTTTCATACTTGAGCCGCGCGAAGACCCCGTCGCCCTTGACATGCGCGACCACATCCTTGACCCCGCCCAGCTCGGTGAGCTGTTCTTCGAGGATGTCGAATGACCAGCCCTTGGCTTCGGCATGGCGCTGGTACATGCGCAACAGATCGCCCGCGAACAGCGCCGCCTCCTCACCGCCGGTGCCCGGGCGGATCTCGACGATGGCGGGCCGCGCGTCGGCCTCGTCCGTCGGCAGCAGCGCGAGCCGCATGCCCTGCTCGGCCTCCGGTAGCCGCGCCCGCAAGCCCGGCAACTCGTCCTCGGCGAGCGGTTTCATCTCCGGGTCGTCCAGCATCGCCTCGGCTTCGGCGATGTCGTCCAGCAGTTTGCGGTAGTCCGCGATCTGCTCGACCACGGGTTTCAGCTGTGCGTATTCGCGGCCCACGTTGGCGAAATCCGCGCCCGAAAGCCCGTCGCCCATCCGCGCTTCGAGGTATTCGAACCGCTCGACGATGGCGGATAATCTGTCCAAGGGAACCATGGTACGCAGGTGGCGTATTGCCCGCGTTTGGTCAAGGGGGCAGGGTGGTGTAAGGTTGGGCAGGCGTTTGGGAGTGCTGAGTGCCGTATTGGCCGCAGGCGCCGTTCAGGCGCAGGATATGAGCGAAATGCCGGCGCTGCCCGCCCCATTGTCGTCTGGCATCGAGTGCTTTTGCACCGACCGGGTGGGCGCGCGGGTGGAGTTTGGGCAGACGATCTGTCTGATGGTCGACGGCCGCGCCTATCTCGCGCGGTGCGAGATGAGCCTGAACCTGCCCGCAAGGCGCGACACGGGCACCGACTGCGTCGGCGCGGGGCTCGGGCCCGGCATGCGGCAAATACCGGCGCTGCATTACATGGGGCTGGAAAACAGGGTGCCGGAAAGCATGGTGCCGGAAAGCATGGCACCGGTAACCATGGTGCCGGGGGGCGCTTGATAGAGGAGGGGTGCCATGCGGCACGCGTTGATCCTGGCTTTGTTATGGCCCGTGGCTGCGGGCGCGGGGCCGTTCGACGGGCTTTACCGCCCAAACTACGACTGGGCGCTGGCCTGGGATTGCAAGAGCATCGGCCAGGACGGCGGCGCGCTCGCCATCGAGGACCAGACGATGCGCGCGGTGGAAAACACCTGCGATCTGACCGAGCCGGTCGAGATCCGCGACATGGAAGCGGTGCTCTACGACGCCTCCTGCACCGGTGAGGGCGGGGCGAGCGAAGGCCGGATCATGCTGATGGCCCATGAGTTCGGCATCTACGTCATTCGCGACGGCTTCGTGCTGGATTGGATCGCCTGCGAGGCCGGATGATGCGCGCCGCTTTGGTCGTCTGTGCGCTGTGGGCCGCGGGCTGGGGAAACGCGGCCGGGACAACACCCTATGAAGGCGGCTATCTGCCCGAGGAGTTTGCGGATGGCGCCCTGAGGTGCGCGGCGGCCGGCCCCCCCGACGGCCTCACCTCCATCGCGGGCGACGAGATGGTCACCACGCTCTACGCATGCCGGCTCTCGAACCCGGTGGCGGTGCGCGGCATGGACGCGACACTCTACGACGCGGCCGGCTGGAGCGACAGCGAGACCGGCGGCGGACGCGTGATGCTGACGCGCGCCGAGGGCCGGCTGCTGGTCAACTGGGGCGGTACTGGGAGGTCTGGCTGAAATGCGACTGAACGCGACAGCCCGAAACGCGGCCCTTTGCCTGGGCCTGTCCACCGCCGGCACGCTGGCTGGCCCTTTTGACGGGGTCTACGTGCCCAACCCTTCCGGCCGGGCGCCGGATCGGTCGGGCTGCGAAACGGTCGCGATCCTGATCGCCGAGGACCGGCTGCGGTACTTCGAGGTCCGCTGCGCGCTTTCCAACCCGGTCCAGATCCGCGCGATGGAGGCGCTGCTCTATGACGGGCAGTGTTCGCTCGACGGCAGCGCCAAACAGGGCCGGGTGCTGATCCGGCGCATGGCCTCGGGGGATGTCGCGGTGGTGACACCGTTCAAGGACGTGCGCCTCGCGGCGTGTGAGGTGGCGGGGTAGGGCGCGCGTGTTGGCCGGCGACCCGGGGGGCGAGGGAGAGGATCAATGCGGATCGTGGCATTGTCGGTTGCGCTGGCAGCCGCGACGGCAGGGCAGGCGGGGCCGTTTGACGGGCTCTACATCCCGCGAGGCAAGGGCGGAACCTATTGGAACTGCGTCTACAACGGACAGGAAGCCGGCGCGATCTGGATCGAGGATGATTGGTACCACCCGATCGAAGACCCGCTTTGCAGATTGACCAACCCGGTCCAGGTCCGCGACATGCCCGCGGTGCTCTACGATCTGGTCTGCGACGAATACAACGCGGTGGCGAATGAACGCGTGATATTCGTGCGGCAGGCCGACGGCATGTTCGAGATCCGTGCGGGTTGGATGGTGGATTGGGAAATGTGTGCCGTGGAATGAAATGAAAATTGCGGGCGTTCTCGCCACGGCATTCATGGCGACGGGGCTTCAGGCGGGACCATATGATGGTGCTTTCCTGATACAGCAATGCATCGAGATCGGCGGCGACACATGCACGTCCACGCGGTCAAGGGACGTCTGGTTCCTGGGTGATCGGTACAACCTGGCGGGCGACTTCGAGTGCCAATTCAGGAACCCGGTTACGGTACGCGACTTGAACGCGGTGCTCCGTGAAGTGGAATGCTTTGGCGGTGACCAGCAAGGCGTTTTTCGTGAAATGATTTTGCCCACGGAAGATGGACTGATCAGGATCGGCAATTGGGGGGCGGGTGAATTGGTGAAGTGCGGGTAGAGACCCCCGCGCCGTTTCAGCGCGCGCAAAAAGGAGGGCGCCAATTCGCTGTTTGGCTCAGACCCTGTCAGCCAGTCGCCCGTCCGAAAGATGACTTAAAAAATGAGGGACGCGGAGGTTTCCCCCCGCGCCCCGTCCTGTTTCCGCGTTTCTCCGGGGATGCCCGGGATC
>Ga0209121_10005021_pt1 | contig 12138 bp, 10 predicted proteins | sample Cruoilmetagenom3_FD_187292 | JGI IMG/M metagenome (GOLD analysis project Ga0209121, IMG submission 187292) | Oil polluted marine microbial communities from Coal Oil Point, Santa Barbara, California, USA - Sample 3 (SPAdes) (version 2) | ecosystem: Environmental > Aquatic > Marine > Oil seeps ... | reverse complement strand
TGAAAAGTTCCGTCGTTTCGTCATTCTCGTATCCATTCGTTCGTGTTGGATACATCTTAGCACATTGTCCAAATTTACCGGACCACTTCAAAAGTACCGTATTGATGAACAGAACGCCATTTGGTTCAGACCCCAGCGGTGCGAACGGTGGACGTTTACCACACGGGTATTGGGGCGGCACGTAATTTTGTGGCGGTAGCCCGACAGTTTTTACTTGAGTTGGGAGATGCGCTGAGCGTGGTTGTTGCTGATGATTACAATCATGCGCAGAAAATGGAGGGCATGATGTTTAGTTGCCGTCGGTTGCACAAACCAGCAGAGCTGACCAGATTTCACTAATATTTCCAGTAGGATGCACGTTAGTTTCGCCGCAATGCATTAGATTTATGCTAAGCTTGAGACGTAAAAGAAGCAGGGAGTGCAATCCCTGCTTCTTAATCGGTGATTGGCGTTTAATTTAGAACTTTATACCGGCGCGAATCTGCATTGATTGGATATTAACGCCCTCGACCACCCAGCCACCAGAATCTGCTCCATAATCTGCGGATAAGTCGCGCACAATGTATTCAGCCCCCAAGAATATTTTTTCCGAAACTAGAACGTCAACACCGACGCCGTAGTTGAAACCCGAAGCTGAATAAGGTCCCCCTAAAACCAAACCTGCGCTCAAAGCTTCAAACTGTGATGTTGACCCACCGACAAAAGCGTACAAGAGCGCTTTACCGGCAGCTACGCCAGCGCGCGCCTTTAGATCGAAAATACTATTATAACGCAAATCATAGATGCTCCATCCGGTGTTTGAGTCTAGCGTATAATCACCCGATAAAACGTCCCCGGCCATGTAGGCCGCCTCAATACCGTAAACAAAAGAGCCGTTTTGTATATTGTAACCAGCGAAAGCCCCATACAAAGAACCATCCAAGTTATATTCTAAATCTGCGTATCCGCCAAAGCCATCCTCCCAAGACTCAACCTGAGTACCGGTGCTGAAGGAGCCCAAAGCACCCAGATAAGTGCCTGACCAGTCAGTCATGTCCGGAGCGGCAACAGTTGTTGAGACCATGTCGGGTGCGATATAATTACCAGCATGAGCGCTTACAGCCGAAAGGCCAAGTAAAGAAAGAGAAGCTATTGTTAGTGTGTTTACGGCAGGTACCTCAATGTAACGGTTAAGAAATCGTTCGCGGAAATTAAGGGCTTGAGATTCAACGGTCAATTGAATGTTTCGTATGCGAGTAATTGAGGAGCGGAGCTGTGCCCCGTTTCAACACTGGTATCCGAATAGAGAACGGACTTTCGGAAAACGGTATTGACGGTATTTTTGTCGGTTTGGCGTACGTTAACGGTTATTCCAACGCCGCTGGCGTCTAGGTAATTTCGGCCTTTGGATTATGCTTCAGTGCTTATCGCACCCAAAAAATCTACCTTAGGAAGTGCAGTGTTGGTGGGGCTTTCGCATAACTGTATCGCCGCTCCTCGGTTGGCACCTAGTAGAGCAAGGTAAAATAGCGACGGGTCCGCAGTTGATTCAAATCAAGGGTTGTAAGTGCACGAGTTGATACCCTTAGCGCCAACAATGTCAGTACAAGAGAGTGGCGGTATGGATCAGGATTTTATCGACGTAAAAGGTATACAAAAAACTGCGAAGGCAACTCGGGAGGAGTTAGGCCGGATTGGTATCGCGGTTTTGTTTATCGTGGGAATTATGATCTACGCGACAACCGTTATGGGCGATGGTCCTGGCGGAGTGATGCTGGTCGCTGCTGCCACGATCGGCGGATACATGGCGATGAATATCGGTGCCAATGATGTCGCCAATAATGTAGGTCCTGCCGTCGGTTCGCAGGCCATAACCCTTTTCGGGGCCATTCTGATTGCGATTGTGTTTGAGTCCGCCGGTGCTTTGATTGCGGGTGGAGATGTTGTTGGCACCATCAAAAAAGGCATTATTTCCCCTGATTTAATCGGGAGTACGGATGAATTCGTCTGGTTGATGATTGCAGCATTGTTGGCCGCTGCGCTTTGGCTGAACTTCGCCACGGCAGTTGGGGCGCCGGTTTCTACGACTCATTCGATTGTAGGGGGTGTTCTCGGGGCCGGTATCGCGGCAGGTGGACTAGGTATCGCGGATTGGGGGCAGGTCGGAAAGATTGTTGCCAGTTGGGTGATATCGCCATTATTCGGGGGCGTAATCGCGGCGTTATTTCTTTTCACCATTAAGCGTTCGGTGAATTACAAGCGTGATATAATCGGCTCGGCGATGCGCGTGGTGCCGATCTTGATCGCTATTATGGCTTGGTCTTTTGGAACGTATCTTGCGCTCAAGGGGCTCAAGAACCTGTGGAAGATGTCGTTTTACGAGGCTGCTGGGCTTGGTCTGATCGCGGCGGTGTTGATCTACCTATTGGTTAACTGGCGTATCAAAAAGGTTGCGAAAGATCTTCCGAACGATAAATCCAGCGTGAATAGTCTGTTCACGATTCCTCTTATTTTTGCCGCAGCCATGCTTAGTTTTGCGCACGGGGCGAACGATGTGGCGAATGCGGTTGGTCCGCTTGCAGGCATAGCGGACGCGCTGTCAACCGGAGTGATCTCGACCAAGGCCTCAATTCCCTTATGGGTGATGATGATTGGCGCGGTCGGAATTTCGCTAGGGCTGGCACTGTTTGGACCACGCTTGATCCGGACCGTCGGCTCGGAAATCACCGAGTTGGACAAAACACGCGCCTTCTGCATCGCGATTTCGGCAGCTATTACAGTCATTATTGCGTCACAGCTTGGTCTACCCGTGAGTTCAACCCACATCGCGGTTGGTGGTGTTTTTGGCGTCGGTTTCTTACGTGAATATCTGAAACGGAATTATGCAATTATGATTGCCGATATTCGCGAACATCATATGGATGAACACCCGGAAGAAGTCGAAGCTTTTTTGACACAGTTCGAAGCAGCTTCAATCAGTGAACGATCAATAATGTTGCGTGTGATGAAGCAAGACAAGGCGGCAATAATTAATAAATCGGAAAGAAGGGATCTGAAAAAGATTCATCGGGTCGAGTTGGTAAAGCGGAAAATGCTTTTCAAGATTGCGGGTGCGTGGATCATAACCGTACCGGTTTCTGGGCTGCTCGCGGCGATGTTTTTCTTCATGCTACGCGGTATGCTGATACCGTAAGGCTGGAAGCGACAGGTTCGAGGTGACCAGTGGATGATATGACGGATATTTCGTTTAAGACAAAAGGTGCTGAACCGATACTGATCGCTGTCGACTTTTCATCCGATAGCGAAGCGGCTTTTATCTGGGGTGTGAAGCAGGCCGCGTTGATTTCCGCGCCGATAATTGTTCTGCATGTAGTCCATGATCCAGCGGAAAAACCGGGGTTTTACAATAAGCTGGGGCAATCCGCTCTTCTGCCGCTAGAAGAAGTTGCCTTGGAGAAAATGGAAGCCTTCATTCAGATGGCTTCCAAAGCTTACGCCGAATTAGATAACGCGCCGATCATTGACAAGAAATTTGTAGCCGGTTTACCGGCGGGCCGCATTATCGAGGTGGCAGACCATGAGAATGCCCAATTGATTGTGATCGGAACTCGAGGCCGCTCGGGTTTGTCCAATCTTCTTCTCGGATCGGTCGCTACACACGTGCTTCAGGGGTCAAAAGTGCCTGTGGTTGTGGTGAAAAGCGATCAACCGAAGCAGCCAGATTAGCTGAAAATCGATTATGGAACCCACGCTTAATCAATTTACTCTTTTTACCGGTCTATTTGGCGGTCTCGCTCTTTTCCTTTTCGGTATGGATATAATGACCGACGCGCTGAAACAAGCTGCGGGTAGCTATCTGAAAGATGTATTGGCAAAGCTCACGCGAAACAGATTTATGGGGGTAGGGGTAGGGGCTTTTATAACGGCGGTCGTAAATTCATCCTCTGTAACGACCGTGATCTTGGTTGGATTCATTTCGGCTGGATTGCTGTCGATGGCCCAGAGTGTAAGCGTAATTTTGGGTGCTAATATTGGCAGTACGATCACTGCCCAAATCCTTGCGTTTAAAGTTTCGGCCATTGCGTTGCCTGCGATTACGGTCGGGTTTGGTGTGACTTTTCTCGCTCCGAGCAAAACGTTAAAGCAATACGGTCGGATGGTTTTGGGCTTTGGGCTCGTTTTTTACGGGATGAGCATCATGAGCGATGCTATGGCACCGCTAAGATCCCACCAACCCTTTCTGGAGGCATTGGTGAACTTGGACACAGTAATTGCCGCGGCGATTGCTGGCGCGATTTTCACGGCTGTGATTCAGTCTTCGGCGGCAACAACCGGAATTGTAATAGTCATGGCCGGGCAGGGGATTATTGACCTCGAAACCGCGATTGCGATCGCGTTGGGGGCGAATATTGGAACTTGTGCGACGGCAGGTTTGGCCGCCATAGGCAAGCCTCGCGAGGCTGTGTGGGCGGCCATTGTGCACCTGTTGTTCAATGTTGCCGGGGTCGTGATCTGGATTGCGTTCATACCGGAACTAGCTGAATTTGTTCGAGGAATCTCGCCAACTTCTGACGATCTAACAGGTACCGCTCGCGCGGCTGCGGATGCCCCACGGCAAATAGCGAATGCACACACGATTTTTAATATCGCGAACACTGCATTGTTTATCGGGTTTACAACACATTTGGCACGCTTCGTTGAGTGGCTTGTGCCGGATCGACCACTGAAAGTCGAAGAATCTGCAGTACCCAAGTTTCTTGACCCGGTTTTGCTTTCTACTCCCGCGGTCGCGTTGAATAACGTGCGGTTCGAACTGGATCGAATGGGCGATCAGGTCATAACCATGTTGAAAAGCGGGTTCGAGTCGGCCACCCATCCCACAGCCAAAGGAATGAGTGAGGTCATAGCGCTCGATAAATCCGTGGACGCCTTGCACCGCGCTATTGTGGCCTATCTGGGTAAGATCAGCAGCTCCAGCCTTCGCGACGACGATGGTCGCGATGTTTTGCGGTTGTTGGAGGTGGCGAATAGTCTCGAATACATTGGGGATCGCGTGGCGATTGACATTGCGACGTCTACACGGAAGCGGGTCGAAGAAGGCGGAAAGCAGGACCTCGAACGCACCGCGAAATTGGACAACATCAACCGCAATATTGTTGATGCTCTGGAAGATGCTGTTCGGGCTGTGGTTCAACACGACAGTGAGCTCGCCACCGATGTTCGCAATCGAAAAGTTGGTGTTAAACAACTTCACCAAGAGTTCGAGCTCAGCGGCGCGAGCCTGCTGACGGGAGATAAAGCTTATTTGGCTGCTTACGTTCGCGAAATCGAACTTCTTGAGATTTTAAATGCCATATTCAGAACAGCCCGATCAATTGCGCGTGTGCAGCTTGCCGAAAATAAAGATAGGAAAATCTTCGCTGACGAGTAGCCGTAAAGTGGAATTTCAGACTGTCAACATTCTTCCCTTGATCGATAAGATCAAGATAGATCGAAGTGAGATCATGCTCTAACGTAGACAAAGAACAAATATAGTGGAGCAGTTGCCTTGAGTCGTTTTACCTTTAACTCTGTGCCAAGTATTCGCTTTGGTGCGGGCATAATTTCGAATTTGCGTGATATTGTGGTGTCTGCAAATTGTTCGCGTGTGCTGCTAATTACCGACCCTGGAATGCTGAAAACGGGGATAGTAAGCCGCGCGCTTGGCATTCTGGAAAAGGGTGGCATCGAAGTTGCGCTTTTTGCAGATGTGCAAGCCGACCCACCCGAAGCGGTTATTCTTGCGGCGACCCAGGCCGCGATTGATCATCAAGCGGAGGGGATTATCGGCCTTGGAGGAGGCTCCTCCCTCGATGTGGCTAAGCTGGTTGCAGTATTGGCTTTGCAACAAGAAACGCTGCAAGACATCTATGGTGTCGGCAATATCAAAGGGTCGCGACTGCCCTTGGCCTTGATACCGACCACTGCGGGCACAGGTTCAGAGGTGACGATGGTTTCAATTGTAACCACCGGTGCTAGCGAGAAAATGGGCGTGGTCTCGCCGGTTTTACTTCCCGATACGGCAATCCTTGATCCGGAGCTGACGCTTGGTTTGCCGCCGCATATCACGGCGGCAACCGGCATTGACGCGATGGTGCACGCGATTGAGGCGTATGCCTCCGCGAACCCCAACAATAACCCGCTATCAAAAAATCTCGCGAAAGAGGCGTTGCGTCTGATGGGGGGGGCAATCGAAACCGCAGTGCGCGACGGCTCCGATATCGATGCCCGCTCGGATATGTTGTTAGGGTCGATGCTCGCCGGACAAGCTTTTGCGAATTCGCCTGTAGCAGCGGTTCATGCGTTGGCCTATCCGATTGGCGGGCACTATAAAGTTCCGCACGGGCTTTCGAATGCGTTGGTGTTGCCACATGTTCTGAAATTTAACGCGGTGACTGGCCCACAACCCTACGCCGAAATTGCCCCCTTGGCCTTTCCCGAGATGCAGGGGATGGCTTCGCAGGAAGCGGCTGTAGTGTTCGCCGACAAACTGGCGACTTTGTCTGCCCGTTGTGGGTTGCAACAAAATTTACGCGAAGTTGGAATTGAGCGTGACGCATTACCCCTGTTAGCGCGTGATGCGATGAAGCAGACGCGTTTGTTGGTGAATAATCCACGTGATTTAACTGAAGCGGACGCTTTAGCTATTTATGAAGCTGCATGGTGACAAAATGGAACGAACTCCCCCTAGATCTCGGCAAGAATACGCGGCGTTTCGTACAATTCAAACGCGCTGGATGGACAACGATTTTTACGGTCATATGAATAATGCCGTGCACTACTCGCTTTTCGACACGGCCGTAAACGGCTGGCTGATAGAGCAGGGGCTCCTTGATCTAAACGGCAGCGGTACGGTGTTTCTTGTCGTAGAGACCGGATGTAAATATTTTGCGGAAATGGCGTTTCCCGACATCATATCCGCTGGAATTCGGCTGGCCCATCTCGGAAATTCGTCGTTAAAATACGAAGTCGGTTTGTTTCGCAATGAAGAAGAAACGGCCTCGGCCGAAGGGCAATTTGTACATGTGCACGTTGACCGGAAATCGCATGCTCCTGTGCCGTTGACCGATGGTCAGCGTTTGAGGCTAAAGAGACTACTTGCTGGCTAACGGAGGCGGTCCCGTGGTTGCGTCGATAGAATGGTGCCGCTTTCCTTGAGGATGTAATCGAGAAAAGTTCGCGTCACCAGCGAGAGCTTTTTGTCGCGAAGGTGGACGGCGTACCAGCGGCGCACGAGCGGGAACTCCTCCACGTCCAGAATAGCGATCTTCCGGCTTTCAAGTTCTAGAGACAGGCTTAATCGTGAAAGTACGGAAACTCCGAGCCCTGCCATTACCCCTTGTTTGATAGCCTCTGCGCTACCGAGTTCCATATACGGGGTAATCTGGATTTTCTTTCGGTCGAACAACCGGTCCACAGCCAGACGAGTGCCGGAACCGGACTCGCGGGCCAAAAAGCGCTCTTGCGCCAGACGATCAAGCGATATTTTGCGTTCCTTTGCGAGCGGGTGATCGGGGGCTGCAACAACAACGAGTTCGTTATCGATAAATGGATGCGCCTGCACGGCAAGTTCGCTTGGAACCTGCCCCATAATCAACAGGTCGTCGATATTGGATTTTAGGCGCTCCAGCACCTCGGCGCGATTGGTGATCGTCAGTTTCGGAACGACGTCGGGATGACGTTCGATAAAGGCGCCAAACAGGTGGGGCATGAAGTATGTAGCCGTTGTGATAACCGACACGCGGAGCTCGCCTTTTACCTCACTTTTCAGCTCGGCGGCCAGATCACCAAGAGAGTTGATACTTTCCAGGATGTCCTGTGCTGTATCGAAAACTTCCTGTCCGGCTGCCGTCGGGTGGACTCTCCTGCCGACGTGCTCCAGAAGCTCCAAACCGAGCGTTTCGCTCATTTTTCGCACCTGCATCGAAACGGTCGGCTGTGAAAGATGCAAAGCCTCGGCCGCGCGGGTTATACCACCCACTCGCACAACAGTGTCGAAGATTTGCAACTGCCGTAGAGTGAGGTTGCGGATGAGCTTTCCGGTCTGCGGGCTTTTCATAGCTAATCCTCTATGTAATTTATAGATATAATCGATTAGTGTTTATATCAGCATCAGTGCATATTGTCTATCAGGCGGCAAATGTTCGCCACAGGATTATAAATTCAATCTAGGTTTAGGAGGAAACCATGCTTGACCAAACCGCACGTTACTCGGATCTCACTCTGAATGAAGAAGATCTAATGGCCGCCGGACGACACGTTCTTACAGCTTATAAAATGAAACCTGCTCCCGGGTTTTTTGACTACATTGGCACTGCGGCGCACTTCTGCGCTGAATCATCTACCGGTACCAATGTGCAAACGTCGACAACCGACGATTTTGCGATGGGTCTGGACGCGATTTGTTATTTTATCGATGAAGAAAACGAGCTGATGAAAATCGCTTATCCGATCGACTTGTTTGACCGCAACATTACCGATGGCCGCGCGATGGTTGTATCGTTGATGACTTGTTTGGTTGGTAACAATCAGGCGATGGGCGACGTTGAATACGCCAAACTGCTTGATTTCTGGGTCCCGCCCGGATTTTTACGCCTGTTTGATGGCCCAAGCAAGGGTATTCAGGATATGTGGCGCATTCTGGGTCGTGATCTGGATAACGGCGGTATGGTTGTCGGTACAATCATTAAGCCAAAACTTGGCCTGCGCCCTAAACCATTTGCCGAAGCATGCTACCAATTCTGGCTCGGCGGCGATTTCATCAAGAATGACGAGCCGCAGGGTAACCAGGTATACGCCCCAATGCGCGAATCAATCCCGCTGATCGTAGACGCGATGAAGCGCGCGATGGACGATACTGGTGAAGCCAAGATTTTCTCTGCAAACATTACGGCGGATGATCCTGCTGAAATGATAGCTCGCGGGGAGTACGTGCTGGAGCAGTTTGGAAACCTCTCGGAAAACGTCGCCTTGTTGGTTGACGGTTTTGTTGGCGGATGCGGTATGGTTACGACCGCGCGTCGAAACTTCCCTAACCAGTTCCTGCATTATCACCGCGCAGGTCACGGTATGGTAACCGGCGAGGAATCGAACCGTGGTTACACCGCGCTGGCACATATGAAGTGGGCGCGTATGTCGGGTTCTTCCGGTATCCATACGGGCACTATGGGTTTTGGTAAAATGGAAGGCTACAATAGCGACACGGTGCTTTCGGAAATGTTGATACAGGACTCCGCGATGGGCACACACTTCCATCAGGAATGGGAGCGTATGAAGCCAACCACTCCGATCATCTCGGGCGGTATGAATGCGTTGCGTCTTCCAGGTTTCTTTGACAATCTTGGCCACTGTAATGTTATCCAGACTTCGGGTGGCGGGGCGCTTGGTCACAAAGCCGGTATCGCCGATGGCGCGACCTCGCTACGTCAGGCATATGAAGCTTGGCAAGAAGGCACAGATCTTATTGAATATGCTAAGGAGCATAAAGAACTGGCCGGCGCATTCGAAAGCTTCTCGGCGGATGCTGACAAGCTTTATCCTGACTGGCGTGAAAAATTGGGCGCGCACAAGTAAGCGCACCCTGACAAATAACCTGCATCCGGCAAATGTCCGGGTGCAGGTGGCTATCTAAATCGCGGGGGTATACCCCTTACTAAACGGAAACAACTCCGATCCGGGGAGCCATGACATGACCGATGCCAATCAATATATGATTAAAGACGAACCCTTCTATAAAGCTACGGCTAACGAGCTGGACTTATATGAATCCGCTTATGGCTGCCGCCTTCCTGTTATGGTCAAGGGACCGACTGGTTGCGGAAAGTCACGGTTTGTCGAGTACATGGCGTGGAAGCTGCAAAAGCCCCTGATCACGGTCGCATGTAACGAAGATATGACCGCCGCCGATCTTGTCGGTCGTTTCTTACTGGATGAAAAAGGTACGCGTTGGCAGGATGGTCCACTGACAGTCGCCGCTCGTATTGGCGCTATTTGCTATCTCGACGAAGTGGTCGAGGCGCGGCAGGATACGACTGTCGTTATTCACCCGCTGACGGACCACCGTCGTGTGTTGCCGCTGGACAAAAAGGGTGAGCTGCTCGAAGCTCATTCCGACTTCCAGCTCGTGATTTCTTATAACCCGGGCTACCAAAGCCTGATGAAAGACCTGAAACAGTCGACCAAACAACGTTTTACCGCGCTTGACTTTGACTATCCTGAAAAGGACGACGAGTCTGCAATTGTTAGTCGCGAGGGTGGCGTAGATGTCGAATTGGCCGGTAAGCTCGTGGATATTGCCGAACGGGCGAGAAACCTGAAGGGCCACGGCCTTGACGAGGGGATATCTACCCGACTTCTGGTTTATGCGGCGCAGCTAATCGGTTCAGGCGTAGCGCCAATCGAGGCGTGCAAAATGGCACTGGTTCGTCCATTGACAGATGATGCCGATATCCGAGCGACGCTGGATGCAGCGGTGGAGTTGATACTCGGCTAAGGCGCCGATACCACAGGAGACGCGCCATGACCCCCGAAATTCAAGAGATACGCGACAGGCTGGATTGTTCCGTTCGCAAGATCGACGATATATTCGAGGACGCATACAACAACGCTATTACCATCCTCTCGCCCAGCGGTATCGAAGCCTGGTTTGCGGGTGTTGATAGGGTTTGCGCGCTTGGACGTGGTATTGAGTTACCGTTGATATTTTTGGATGAGATTCCGGAGGTGGTTCGCCACAGCGATGAACAGATCATCCCCGAAGTTGCTGAAATCGCCGCGTACTTGTCCGAATGCGCTGTACGGGATTCAATTGGCCCATTCCTTTCCACTTTGCCCGCTGTGGCTAGACGATTGAATAGCGCCAACCTACTTCGCAGTTGGCTCAAGATGATCCGTAAAATGGTTGACGAGGCAAAGGAAGGCACGAAGCCATTGCTCGAAAGGGCACCTTACGTATTTTCCCAGCTTAGCTGCGAGGGTGTGAACAATTGGGTGGATTACGGCATCCGTGTGTATAAGGATCATCCTCACCGTTTACCTGATTATTTTGGCCTGCAAAGCGCCGACGCCAAGGCCATGTTGGTGAGGGAAAGAAGTGGCACCTTGTTCATGGATAATGAACGCCAGTTGCGGATGTTTGAACGCGCCTTCTGGAATCAGGAAAGTGATTTCCGGCCGTATTCCGAAGCTTTCGATACCGCCTTAAAACCGGTGCCGCACATCTCGTCTCTCGGGCTGCATATTCCTGATGTTTATGAAAACCTCCCAACGGTTTCCGGGATAGATCGCTACCGTGCGATGATTGCGCATATGATGGCGCACAAGGCCTGGTCGCAACCGCAACTCGCGGATAATTATAGTGCTTTCCAACATATGTGCATAGAAACCTTCGAGGACGCACGCGTAGAACATCTTGCAATGCAGAAATTCCCGGGATTACGCAATCTGTGGCTTCAGATGCATCCCAAACCACGCCCGGGCGGCTGCCCTGACGGGTGGTCTTGTATTCGTCACAAGTTGTCGATGCTGTCTTACGCGCTGCTCAACCCGTCGCACAATTACGCCGACGAAAGCCTTCTGGAATACGTCGAGAAATTTCACGCAGTGATGGCCGAAGATCCCTACGATAGCAAACGTTCGGTGGAGTTGGGCATACACTGGTTAAAAGACAATTACGTGCACGATTTCCGCAAACAGCAGGTGTGGTTCGAGGACACAGTTGTTAGCTACCGCGACGACAATCGCTATTTCTGGATGTTCCTTGAAGAAACGGACGAGCCCCTCGATTTCCATTCTGATCACGGGGCGCAGCAAAGGCAGGAGGACGAGCAGGACGACGGCTTGTTGCCACCTCAGCACTACCCCGAATGGGATACGAATGTTCAGAATTACCGTCCTGACTGGGCTACAGTTTACGAGGCAATCCAACCGCCGGGTGATCCGGGCGAGATTGATAAGCTTCTGGACAAGCACCGGATGTTGTCGCGGCAGTTAAAACAAATCGTCGACCTGCTTAAGCCGCAGCAACGTAAGCGGATACGGTATCAGGAAGAGGGCGACGAGCTTGACCTTGATACGGCCATCCGCGCCGCTATTGATCACCGCATCGGCTCCACGCCCGAC
>Ga0209121_10005020_pt1 | contig 12140 bp, 15 predicted proteins | sample Cruoilmetagenom3_FD_187292 | JGI IMG/M metagenome (GOLD analysis project Ga0209121, IMG submission 187292) | Oil polluted marine microbial communities from Coal Oil Point, Santa Barbara, California, USA - Sample 3 (SPAdes) (version 2) | ecosystem: Environmental > Aquatic > Marine > Oil seeps ... | reverse complement strand
ATCGGCCGCCAGGTTTGGCTTTTAAGGTGCTTTGCGGGAGATAAACGGGGAGGGGAATGTCATCCTTGAATGTCGTCGCAAAAAGGGGGCGTCAATGACCTTGTGTGTCCTGATTTGAGCAAGGTGCAGGGCAAGAATGAATTTTTGCTTTTTGCGGTTTTGTTGATTTTTTCCAAAAAATTATGGCTTATGTCGAATATCCAGTGAACAGTATTGGGGTTAGCCGGTTTTGGCCAACCGCTCTTTTATTAGAAACTCGTTGTCGGACAGGATAAAAATTTCAGATATTGTAAAGTTCGCTGCCTAAGACACGTATCCAGTTATCCTCCATAACCTTCAATGCCTTCTCAACAGGATCCACTCCCAAGATCACTACGGTGACATCACCTGTCCCCATGCAGGTATATATATAATCCACATTGATATCAACCGTTTTAAGGAGCTTTAAGACAACGGTCAGTCCACCGGGATGATTAGGAATCTGGCAGGGGATTACATCTTTTACACTTATATGGTATCCCGCGGTCTTCAGGACGTTTATGGCCTTGTCAGGATTATTGGCAACGAAATGAAAGTTTACTTCCTTTTCCTGAGATGTAAAGTAGCAGCCCATGATATTAATCTTGTGCTCACCCAGCAAGTCACTGATAAGGTATAATTGACCAGGCTCGTTTATTAAAGTGAGGTCAATCTGTTTAACGGTTCCCAAAATCAGACTCCTTTTAAAACATATTCAGCGCCGCTGTTTAGACCTTTTCGGTTCAACTTCATAAGATCGGCTTTCTTTCCCTTTACGATCTCGGCCAGTGCGTTTATGATCGAATCCAGAGTGGTCATCTCCGTCCTGGCAACAAATGCGCCTAACATGATCATATTGATAGCGCGGTCGCTTCCCAGCTCACGGGCAATGTCATTGGCCGGCACTCTGACCGCAATCACATCATCTCTGGTCAACTCTGCATTTACAAGATTCGAATTGAGAAAAATGATTCCTCCATTACCGACAGCACCCTCGTATTTGATTAGAGAGGGCTTGTTCATGATTACCGCATAATCGGGCGCAGAGGCCACAGGTGATAATATCTCTTCATCAGACACGGCAACCGTACAGTTTGCGGTCCCCCCCCGCATCTCAGCCCCATAAGAAGGGAGATAGGTCACCTCATTCCCATCCCTCATGGCCGCCACTGCAAACGCATAACCCATCATGAGGATTCCCTGTCCTCCAAACCCCGCAAAGACTGTTTTTTTCATAATAAAATCAAATTTCTTTTGCGATCTCGTCCTTAATGACTTTAAGCGGAAATGTCTTCACCATACTTTCATCGATCCATTTGACGGCATCCACAGGCGACATCTTCCAGTTTACCGGGCAGGGAGAAAGAATCTCAACAAGTGAAAACCCCAAACCCGCAATTTGAACCTTGAAGGCCTTGGTAATGGCCCTCTTGGTTCGTCTGATATTCTTGGGGGAACTGACGGATGTCCGCTCAATGTAAACGCTGCCCCTCGTAATCGCCAGCATCTCACTCAGGTCAAGGGGATATCCGTCCCTGATCATATCACGGCCACCGGGCGTGGTCGTAGAATTCTGACCAAGAACTGTTGTGGGAGCCATCTGCCCTCCCGTCATACCGTAAATACCATTATTAATGAAGATAACCGTAATATTCTCACCTCTGTTAGCGGTATGAATCGTCTCGGCGGTTCCTATGGCCGCAATATCTCCGTCACCCTGGTAAGAGAAGACGATCCTGTCCGGGAGTGAGCGCTTTATGCCCGTAGCCACGGCCGTCCCTCTCCCGTGAGGGGCTTCGCCTATATCGACATCAAAATAATAATAGGCGAGTACGGCGCAACCGGCCGGCGAAACGCCGATAACCTTCTCCCCAACACCCAGTTCTTCGATGACCTCGGCCACCAGTCTGTGGACAATGCTATGTCCACAACCCGGGCAGTAATGAAAAGCCGCCTTTTTGAGATATCCTGGTCTTTGGAAAACCTTCTTTAACATACCACTATTCCTCTTCGAGATACTGGCGGTAATATAGCCTGTTAATCACATTGGAGATCTCTTCCGGCGTGGAAATGACGCCGCCCGGACGGCCGTAAAAGTGTACATTGCCCCTGCCTTCGAGGGATAGCCGGACATCTTCCACCATCTGTCCGGTATTCATTTCAAAGACGAGAAACTCTTTGACATGTCTGCTCATTTTCATCAGTGCGCGTTTGGGGAAAGGCCATAGGGTAACAGGTCTGAAAAGTCCTACCTTGAGTCCCATCTCTCGAACCCTCTTAACTGCGCCTCTGGCAATCCTCGCCGCCGTTCCGTAAGCAATGACAATTAGGCGGGCATCACTGGCAAGATAAGCTTCAGCGCCAGCGACTTCTCTAATAATACTATCGTATTTTCTCGCAAGCTTCCAGTTGAGATCTTCTTCCTGAGATGTGTCTAAAAGCAGGGACCTGATGAAACGACTCGGCCGTCCCTTGGCCCCATCAAGTTTCCAGGGTCTGGGTGGCAGTTCGCGAAGATCAATGGGGTCGGAAAATATAACCGGCTCCATCATCTGCCCTATCATGCCGTCACCGAGGATGAGGACGGGTGTTCGATATTTATCCGCATACTCAAAGGCCATGGGGGTTAAATCGGCAAGCTCCTGGCCCGAAGACGGCGCCAGAACTATAGTGCGGTAATCACCATGGCCGCCTCCCCTCGTAGCCTGGAAGTAATCACCCTGAGTGGGCGCAATATTACCCAAACCTGGTCCACCCCGCATGATATTTACAATAACGGCGGGAAGTTCCTGAGCCGCGAGAAAGGAAATCCCCTCCTGCTTCAGGCTGATCCCCGGGCTGGAAGAACTGGTCATGGCCCGGGAGCCCGCCATGGATGCCCCGATAACCATATTGATTGCGGCAAGTTCACTCTCCGCCTGGATAAAGGTTCCATCTTCCAGTCTTGCCATGGAGCCCGCCATGTATTCAGTCAATTCGTTCTGCGGGGTGATCGGATAGCCCGCATAAAACCGGCATCCCGCGCGCGCAGCCGCTTCGCCAATCACGTGGCTTCCCCTCATCAACAATTTTTTACTCACGATAAACCTCTATCGCCATATCAGGACAAACAATTGCGCATGTAGCGCATCCTGTGCATTTGCGATCTTCTTCTTTGATATCTGCCTCGGTGAATTCAACAGGGGAATAACCATTTTGATTCAACTCTCCGGAAACAACAATCAACTGGTCAGGGCAAACCGAGACGCACAGATAACAGCCCTTGCACAAATCACTGTCGATTGTTATCATGCCTTTTTTCGTCTTTTTAACCACCGATCTCAATATTCCTTGGTTGATATTACCCATGAAACGTGCAAACTTATGCCCAAGATTCAAACTTGTCAAGCTTTTTTGATTATGTTTAGATCAAACTAAAACCCGTTATAGTTCTTTTAATCACCGGTTAATGAGGGGGAGGAACAGATACTAATGAAAAAGAAAGACAGAATTGAAGAGGGGATTCGATTACTTAGTGATGGGAAGAGACTATTCCAGATTTCAGATTTTTACGGCGCCACAAAAAAATGGGACGAGGCGCTCAAGATATTTGAGGAGAATGACTTCAAGCAGAAAATCTCTCTGACTATGGGGAATCTTGGCAATGTCCACGCGAATCTTGGCCGGCATGAGAAGGCACTCAGCTATTATGAAAATGCGCTGACCATAGATAGGGAGATCGGCAATCGAAAAGGGGAAGGATATGACCTTATAAACATCGGTGGCGTCTACTGGAATCTTGGCCGGTACGAGAAGGCGCTGAGTTATTACGAAAAGGCCCTGCCCATAGAGAGGGAAATCGGTGATAGAAAAGGGGAAAGCAACAACCTTGGAAGCATCGGCGTGACATACATAAAACTGGGCAGGCACAAGGAAGCTCTCCATTTTCTTGAAAAGGCCCTGGATATGAAAAGTGAGATCGGCGATAGAAAAGGAGAAGGCAATGACCTCGGAAATATCGGCAATATCTACTGGGGTCTTGGCCGGTACGAGAAGGCGCTCAGCTATTATAAAAAGGCGATGACTGTAAGAAGAAATATTGGCGATAGAAAAGGTGAGGGTAATGACCTCGCAAATATCGGTGTTATATACAGGAAACTGGGCCAGCCCAAGAAGGCCCTCAGTTGTTGCGGGAAGGCTCTGACCATAGCAAGAGAAATTGGCGCAAGGGAGGGGGAAAGCGCTATCTGCTCAAACATCGGCAATATTTACTCTGATCTTGGCCGGTATGATGAGGCGACCGCCTTTTATGAGGAAGCGATGAATATAGACAGGACGGGATAGAATAAAGCTGTATTTCAGCAGCTGCCATCTTAAGGTGGGAAAATTTAAGACATGCCGATCTTTGGCTTTAATAGAACCATAAAATACCAACCTTAATTTTTTCTCCCCGCACAAATCACTGCGGCTATGATATATTTCCGGATACCTCCCGAACCAATTCGTACTCCGTTCGTGTCATTCGTGAGTATCTACTGTTTCAGAATTATCACATACTTGGAGGTGACCCCTGATCCGCGAAGGTAAATAGTAATATTTGTCACTGGAACGAATGGCTTTGAAGATGGAAAACCAGGCTTCCTTCTCTCCCCGGGCAGAAAACAGGGCATTGAATATTTTTCGCCGATCGGCTTATCCATGTTGAGGATTTGCCCTCGCGCCCAAATTGCGCTAACTCATCATGTTAGGAAGCCACAGGCTGATCTGCGGAAATGCTATGAGTATCAGCAGACCTATAATCTCAACGACCACATACGGCATCGTGCCTTTCAATATGGTCTCCATGTTTACATCCTTGCTGATACTGCCCAGGGTGTATAAGTTCAGACCCACAGGCGGCGTGATCACGGCCATCTCAATATTGGCGATCATCAGCACTCCAAACCAGAGTGGATCCCAGTTGAGGGCCAGTACGGTGGGAAGAAGTATAGGGGTGGTAATAATTACCATTGACGCCCCGTCGATGAACATTCCAAGAACAAAAAGCATTAGCTGTATCAACAGCATCGTTAGCCAGGGCGATGCATTTGAAGCGGCAATAAAATGAGCAAAGGAGTCGGGTATCCTGAGGAGATTCAGAAACTGAGTAAAGATGACCGCGCCGACAAGGATTGTCAAGATTGTGGAGGTGACCCTGGCGGCACGCACTATGGTAGCCTGGAAGGTTTGCCAATTCAGGCTGCGATAAACAAAGAGGGCAATGAGATAGGCGCCGACGACACCTATGGCAGCCGATTCGGTCGGGGTGGCAATTCCAAGATAGATCGATCCTAAAACGACGATTATCAGTAAAAAAGGTGACCAGAGTCTCCTTATGATTTGCAGAACTTCCTGTAACGTCAGGGGCTCGGTTTCCCTCTTCCGGTCGGCGGTTTGCCCTGATATCATGACGCGAATCACTATGTAACCACACATGAGTATCGTCAAAAGAAGTACAGGTATAATCCCTGCCACTGAAAACTTTGTGTAAGATACCCTGGCCAGTTCACCGTAAATGATGAAAAGTACACTCGTGGGCATCAGCATCGCCAGTGCCCCTGGTGCACATACCGCCCCAGCCGCCAGTCTGGGGTTATAACCGCGCTTGAGCATTTCAGGCAGAGCCATCACGCCAATACTGGCAACGGCAGCAATGCTTACGCCGCACATGGTGCCAAAAACAGCGCAGGCAATTACGGAGGCCATGGCCAGTCCGCCCGGCACGCGATGGAGCAACCGGCTGCAGGCATCAAAAATATCTGAAGCCACGCCGCTGCGGAAGATTATTTCCCCCATCAGCAAGAACAAAGGGACCGCCACCAGGGTGAACTTGGACACCGCTCCAAACACCGCGGTCGGCAACAGAAAAAGTGCTTCGGTTCCGCCTTCCAGGAATATCCCAACCACCCCCGCCATCCCTAAACAGATGAAGATAGGACACCCTAAGGCCAACAGACCCAGGCCCACAACAACACAGACAACAACTATAAAACCTGTGCTCATCCGGTCACCTGCCTTTTATATTCCTTCCTCTTCATCAATCTCCGGTTTATTATTTCCTTAAAAGATTCTGCTATATCAATTACAACCTGCAGCAAGAGCAAACATATTCCAAGTGGAACTATCAGATAAGGAATAAATAAGGGGGTTTCCAGAAGTGAGTTTGATGTAAAACCATAGCGATATGCGGTAAGCGCCATTTTAAGCGATGTCCAGAAGAGTAAAAAGCTGAAAAGCGCCATGAGCAGAAGAAAGAGAATATCAAGGTATCGACGCATACCTGAAGAGAACCTGGCATGTAGGTAATCCATCCTGATGTGCGCTTTTTGCTTCTGGACTTCCGCCGTTCCGATTAAGACCAGAAATACCAGCGCATACTCACCTATCTCCATGGCCCAGACGGTAGGGCGATTAAAAACGTAGCGTAATATAACATCGTAGAAAATAGCCAGGGCCATGGCAAATAGAACCCATTGTGTGGCAGCTGCGGCACCGGTGACTACCCATCGCAATGCGGTCTTTGTAAGAAAATATACTTGTTTCATCTTTAATTTCTGGTAACTACTCAGGTTCAAGGTTCAAAGAGTTCTAATCAAATCGATTCTGTCAGGAGGGCTGTCGGGAGGGCATAAAGCCCTCCCCTACATTCATTCGAGAAAAATTAGCTTCGCTGATTCTTCGAATTAGCTTCGCTGATTCTTCGAATTAGCTTCGCTGATCCTTCGGATTCGTAGGGGCGGGGTTTATCCCCGCCCGATGGGTCACCATTACCCATAGTTTCTCTGCGCTCTCTGCGGTGAACTCTTACAATTTTTGTTCACCTATTTACGTGTTTTAACGCTGTCACTCCTACATCTTTTCCAACCCGGTCAACCCACCAGTCAATTACCGGTTTAATCGCCTTGTCAAAGGCCATTACCTCCTCTTCAGTGAGGTGTACTGCCTTCATCCCTTTCTTTTCGTAGAATGGAATCAACTCACCTTGCAGTTGTTTATCGTTTGCTATGCTTCCAGGAGGACCCATATATCCGCTTTCCCATTCAATCGCCGCGCTCATAAGCACCTTTCGCACGTCTTCGGGCCAGCCGTTCCACTTATTCCATAACACATATACAGGGGTATTTACACAGGACATTGGATAAACCAGCATGTACCTGCAAAACTCTTCGATACCGCGTCCCTGTGCCGTCCAGGGATTCATCAGCACACCGTCAACCACTCCTCTCTGAAGCGCCTGGGGAATATCTGCAGAGGGCATGGTCACTGGAGAGGCGCCCATCGCCTGAATAATTTTGGCCTCGACTTTACCGGCAACCCTGATTTTTAGTCCCTTCATGTCTTCTGGTGTTTTTACAAGCTTCTTCCTGGTCCAGAGAAACTCAGGAAGTCCCCCGGAAGCAGCGAGCTGAAACAGGTTTTTTTTCTTCAATTCTTTGTTTTGCAGTTGCGCGAGTGGGGCGCCTATTTTTAGTGCTTCGTAGGATTTGGCGATATTTTCCCAGACGGGAAGCACCTGGATACCTATAACCGGGTAGGCTCCGAGAAGATAGGAGCCGGTTTGAAAAATCAGGTCTGTTGTTCCCGCCTGCAATCCGGGGAGAAGCAGCTTTCCCTCGAGGAGTGTCCCGCTGAAATATGCGTTGAGCTGAACAACACCTTTGCCCCGCTCATTTACCATATCGATAAAGTGCTTTTGCCCGGCGTAAAGGTACGGATAACCGACTGGAATGTATGAGGCTATGGTTAGCGTCATCTCTTTATGGCTGCTTCGCTGTTTTGCTTCTAAACCTGCCGCAGGCGCCGACAGAAATACCAAAACCGCGGCAAGAACAGACACAAAGCACTTTCGCCGATTGTTGAATTTCTTTCTCATTTGTAACTGCTCAGCCCAAATAATCACCGATTACTTTTGCCAGTTGTTTTAGCTTAAGATGGTAGCCTTTTTCATCCTTCCTGCTGACGCTCCGGATCAATGGCTTCACCCAATCCTTCGCGCGGGGTCCATTGTATTCCTCAAGCATTTTCATCCTCTGTTCATCAATATTTATCAGAAGTCCTCTGATATATTCAGCATTCTGAAAACTCGCGGCTCTTACGGCATCTATCTTGCGCTCCATGGTATTTCTCTGTATTCTCTGAAGATGCCTGCGGTCCTGGGAACAATCATTTACCACAATATCTATATTATTCTCCACGGCATATCTCATTATATCGTACGTTATCTCTCTGGAGATTGCCGGCGAGACGTAGATCTCCGACAGATCTTTACCTTCGATTGATTTGCCGACCACGGAATCAAAAATATACAGTTCGCCGAGTTTCTGGAAATACTCCAGCGCCCTTTTATCCCCCGCCTTGTTCATTTCACTCAGATGCAGGATATCGGTAGATCCAAGTTCACTAAGGCCTAACTGATGCAGGCCGACACCCTCCAGCAAGTGTATCCCCTTTTTGTCGATCAAGAACTCCTTCAGTTCAGGGGTCGGCGGCGTTATAACGCTTACATAGTCCATTATTCCCACGGCCATCTCGAGATTATCCAGGACCTTCTTGCTGAAACGGGCTGCCCCGATGTGGAATTTTATTTCTTTTACCCCGCAGTCACGCAGCTCCTTCAGTTTATCCCTGGTGACAAGCAAACCATTTGTGACTATCATCTGATAGATATGGTTATGATATCTGGAGACGAAGCGGGACAATTTGAGGACTTTGTCGAGATATATAAACGGTTCCCCGCCCGAATATTCGATGCATCGGACATTTGAACCCGTCCATATTGCCTCCGGATTATTAAACACATCCATAATCTCTTCAATATGATATTGGTCATTTATGAGATCGATGGCCTCCGGCTGCGCCCATTTTTCCTTCTTTGTGCCCTGGGCGCAATATACGCAGTCCAGATTACATTTTTTGCCGGCATAGAAACACAGGTATCCCCCGGACTTACAGGCCTGGCATCCCTTTGACAGGGCCTTGCCGCTGTGTGGTTTTGTCCACGCACACAACCCACGATCGTGCAGTTCGACAAGGTCTTTCAGTTCCTCTTGCCTCCTGCGGATTCTCTCTGTGAAGTCTAACCGGCTTAATATTGGATATGCGGTATTTATTTCAATATCCGTCCCCATAGATAATCCTTTTTAAAAGAGGTTCAAAGCTGTCAGCCCTGAACCAGTGAACGGTTACATCACATCTTTATCACTCTGCTCTACCGCCCGGTCAATTTCGGCTCTGAGCTGAGGCGGCAGACCCGGTATATCGACCTTCAAAAAGCCTCTCACGATGGCTGAAACAGCCTCATCTTCATTCAGGCCGCGAGACATAAGGTAAAGAATCTCTTCCTGAGCGATCTTGCCGACTGCTGCCTCATGAGACATCTCCACGCCATCCACTTCACCCTTAAGTTCCGGAATGGCATGAATGGACCCGCCGTCAAGGATAAGACCCCTGCACTCTAAATGTCCTTTTACCCCCGGCACCCCGCCAACCATGTCCCCGCGGGCGATAATATTTCCGCCATAAGTGATGGCGCGGGACACAATCTCCGCGCGGGTATCCTCCTCTTTTAGAAGAATGCGGCCACCCACGTCCATCTCCGACCCGGGGCTTCCAACAAGCAGATTGTAAAAACGGGCGACCGCCCCCTTTCCGGTCAGATGGGTAGTCGGGTACATTTGCAGAGATTTCACAGGCTTCATGCAGATGTAATTGTTGAGGAAAAGACCGCCTTCCTCAACACTGCCTGCCGATCTGGCACGTACCATCATCTCTTCGGCCCAGTTGTGAATCATGGTGAAACTGAGCATGGCATCTTTCTTGACGTAAAACTCAGAAATGCCAACGTGAAGCCCCCGCTGCGAATGGGCGGCCGCCGCGCAGCCGGTAATAACATGGAGTTCAGACCCCTCTTCGGCAATAATAATGTTATGGACATTCTGGCTCATGCCCTCCCGTTCCATGTATAGACACGCCTGCACAGGGTAGACGACCTTGCTGCCCGGGAGCGCCCTGATGACATACCCGTTATGCAGGTCAAGCTGGGCTCGGGCCGTATACTTGTCGGTGTCCACCGAGACCAGTTTCCAGTAGTATTCCCTGATCCAGTCACATTCTTTAAGGGCATCTTTAATCGGCATCACCTCCAACCCCTCGTGTTTGGAACCGGCATGGAGCACAGCGGTATCTTTTTGAACGTAGGTTCCCGATCTGCCCTTTTCACCGGCATCCACCCCCGCCAGGATCATCATGTTTTTATCGGTTTCAGGCAGGCCGCCGAGGTCATCTACATAGTCATGGGGAACAGGCTCAGACTTGTAGGCTTCAAGATCGATATCAGGTCCGAGTTTCGCCTTCTTTTTCCTGGCCTGCGAGGCCTTTTTGTCTAAATTGCGCATCGTACACACTCCTCATATCCGACCTTGCTGATGGTCCTGAAAATTTCACTGGGGTGGCTTGTGCAGGCCAATACGCCATCGTAAAGAACCTGCCCTTTGTCGGCGGTTACGTAATCCAGGATGAAGCCGGTGTGCGTGATGATCAGGCCCATTCTGGTTCGTTCCTTACGCCGCTCTTTTTCCGTCTTTTTGGCATCGACCTTGAAGTCCCGTTCAAGCAATTCGCTGATCGTGTTTCCTATGAGGGAAATATTTTCCAGGTCAACACCCGACTCCGGCTCATCAAAGAGCAGCAGTTTCGGATCCTGCGCCATTAACTGCAGCAGTTCAGAGCGTTTGATCTCCCCGCCGGAAAAGCCCTCATTAATGTCACGCTCCAGAAATTCGGCAAAGTTCATTTTTGTGGCCAGGTTCTCTACGTCAATATCCCTCTTAGAGCAGATCTGAACCATCTGTCTGGTCTTCACTCCGTGAATGGTGGGGGGTCTCTGGTAAGACATGCCGATGCCAAGCTTTGCCCGCTCGTTGACAGGCATGTTGGTGATGTCTTCCCCGTCGAAGATAATCTTCCCGCCGGTAACCCTGTACTGGGGATAACCCATAATGGTCATTAACAGAGATGTCTTCCCTGATCCATTAGGACCAAATAAGATATGGGTTTCTCCCTGATGAATTTCAAGATCGACGTGTTTCAAAATTTCTCTATCGCCAAGCTTAACCTGCAAGTCATCGATTAATAACACTTTTCTCTCCTTCATGGATTGAGTGGAAGCAAATCAGCTTCCACGAACCCTTCCGAAATGCAAAGTCGGCGCCGCTGCCGCAACAAGAACACCTATAGCAACCATAAGAGCATCAACGGACAGGCCGCCGACAAAATCTCCCACGCCGCAGATGAGCACATATCCGATAATAAAGTTGATCGTTCCCCATATAATATTCACCGGCGGAGACGATTCTCCCACAGCAGGAGGCGAAGCAAACGGGATTTAAAATTTTTTTCCGGATATACCACTCACGAAACGAGGCGCCCCGTTGGCCAAAAAGAAACCGGCGCCAAAGTACGCAAGGTAAATATAGCATGCCTTATGTCTTCCTCCTTTCATTTTCACTTTATAATTACTCTCCATACAGAATTTCCGGGCGGACAATAGTTAAACAAATTATAAACTATCGCTTAAATTCCGCCGCCATCGTTTTTCGGTTGCTTTCCCCGTGAACTTTGTTTATGAGTAATATCATTTGTGTAATTCCGGCACGCTTGTTATCGTAGCTCTCGGCTCACCAAAATCAAACATCCGGGTAACTTTTCTTGTTTCAGGCAGAATTATGTAATGTAATAAATAGTTATTAAATATCAAGTGGTTGTAATCTGTTTCAAGATTTAAGTTACTTAAAACACACATATTATATATCAATATGATTTTATTTCATAGAAAAAACTGAATCTGAATGTTAAACTTTGAAAGTCCCTATAGCCAAACCGGTTACTTGCCTGTCCCGGAGTTAACGTGAGATTAAGGAAAAAAAGGCTCTTTCCCACTTTAAGTGGGTAACGGTTTTATGTTAATATATCCTCTGAGGAGATTTAAATACACATTTCAGAGGAGGAATCATAGTAATGAATACGATATTTGAAGCAGCCCTGTCAATCAATAAGCCTTGGTACATTAAAGATATAGAGTTTGATCCTGACAAAAAACGGCTTGA
>Ga0209121_10005019_pt1 | contig 12140 bp, 8 predicted proteins | sample Cruoilmetagenom3_FD_187292 | JGI IMG/M metagenome (GOLD analysis project Ga0209121, IMG submission 187292) | Oil polluted marine microbial communities from Coal Oil Point, Santa Barbara, California, USA - Sample 3 (SPAdes) (version 2) | ecosystem: Environmental > Aquatic > Marine > Oil seeps ... | reverse complement strand
CTTCTCAAGATTGGTGACAATCGCTTCGAAGAACTGCTCGGTAGTTAGCCAGTTTTGTTCTGGACCGATCAGCAGCGCCAAATCTTTGGTCATCTGACCGTTCTCAACCGTTTGGATGCACACCTGCTCAAGCGTTTCAGCGAATTCGACAACTTCCGGAGTGTTGTCGAACTTTCCGCGATACATCAGGCCGCGCGTCCAAGCGAAGATGGATGCAATCGGGTTGGTCGAAGTAGCTTTGCCTTGTTCGTGCTGGCGATAGTGGCGGGTCACAGTGCCGTGGGCGGCTTCTGCTTCGACACAATCACCCGATGGGGTCATTAGAACCGACGTCATCAGGCCCAGCGAGCCAAAGCCCTGTGCAACCGTGTCAGATTGTACGTCGCCATCATAGTTCTTACAGGCCCATACGAACTTGCCGCTCCATTTCATTGCTGCGGCGACCATATCGTCGATCAGGCGGTGTTCGTAATGGATGCCAGCCTCGGCGAATTTCTCTTTGAATTCACTTTCGAATACTTCTTCGAACAGATCTTTGAAGCGGCCATCATAGGCCTTCAAGATGGTGTTCTTGGTCGACAGGTAAACAGGCCATTTGCGGTCCAGACCATAGTTCATGGAGGCACGTGCAAAGTCGCGGATTGAATCGTCCAGATTGTACATCGCCATGGCTACGCCAGAGCTTTCAAATTCAAACACATCTAGATCGATGTTCTTGCCGTCAGCGCCTTCGAACACCAAACGCAGCTTACCAGCGCCTGGGATCAGCGTGTCGGTGGCGCGATATTGATCACCAAAAGCGTGACGACCAACTACGATTGGATCGGTCCATCCTGGGACCAGACGCGGTACGTTGTCGATGACGATGGGCTCACGGAAAACAACGCCGCCCAAAATGTTGCGGATCGTACCATTGGGTGATCGCCACATTTTCTTGAGGTCAAATTCTTCAACACGCGCTTCATCAGGCGTGATCGTGGCGCATTTTACGCCGACGCCGTATTCCTTGATCGCATTGGCGGCATCGATCGTGATCTGATCGTCCGTCTCGTCGCGCTTCTCAATCGAGAGATCATAATATTTCAGATCGACATCCAGATATGGAAGGATCAACCGTTCGCGGATCCATTGCCAAATGATTCTCGTCATTTCGTCGCCATCGAGTTCGACGACTGGATTTTTGACCTGAATTTTCTGCATATCTGCCCTGTTTGTCTGTGTGGCCGCCTAAAGGCGGGAGAATTTGCGTTCGGCGCGCTTTAGCAGAGGTGCGGCCACGCGCAAGGTGTGCTGCTAGAAACGAAAAAGCCCGCCATGTTTGGCGAGCTTTGTCATCCGATGGTGGGCGTAGAGAGAGTTGAACTCCCGACCCCTGCGATGTCAACACAGTGCTCTACCACTGAGCTATACGCCCACACTGTCGGATAGTCGCTAAATTGCGACAGGCGCGCCGTCTAGCGGCCCTTTATGCGACAAGCAAGGGGTATTGATTCAGGATAGGCTTGCTTCGGCTTGCTCTTCGAACACGCGTTCTACTTCCAACACCAAATCACGCAGATGGAACGGCTTTGACAGCACCTTAGCGTGGGGCTGTTCGCGGCTCGCGCGCAGTGAAACTGCTGCAAATCCAGTGATAAACATAACTTTGGTGCGCGGGCTGAGCGCTGCACATCTTTGCGCCAGCTCTATGCCGTCCATTTCTGGCATGACGATGTCAGACAACAACAGATCAAAGTCTTCTTGCTCCAACAAGGGAACAGCCGCCGTACCTCGGTCTACTGCCACCACATCATAGCCAGCCTTTTCCAAAGCCCGCGCAAGATAGGCGCGCATGGCATCTTCGTCCTCGGCAAGGAGGATTCGCAAATTGGGTGCAACAGTCATAAGGCCTATCTAGCGGGAACAATTTAAGAAAACTTTGTCATCGGGCATGTTTTCGTCCCTTTGACAGGCCTGTCAGCAGCAGGCAGCATCCTCGCAATGCGGAAAACCACCCCTTCTGACGCCGATTCGCAGCCCGCAATACGCCGCTATAGCGGTGGGTTCATCGGGGAAGAAAAGGGCGCAAAGGCATTCACATTTACCGCGCCTGCCAACCAAACGATACCGGTAGTGATCGCGGCCCCGCATGGCGGTCGCCACTATCCCGAGGTGGTGCAGGCCAATATGCGCGAGCCAGAATATTGCGCTCTGCGGTTAGAAGATCGCTATGTCGATGTTCTGGCTAGTGAAGTGGCCCGGATTACCGGCGCGGGCCTGTTGGTGGCACATGCGCCGCGGGCGATGTTGGACCTAAACCGTGCAACAGATGATGTTGATTGGGGCATGATCGCGGGCAAACCTGCGGGCAAAATATTGCATTCGCAATCCAATCGGCGCGCGCGCAGCGGGTTGGGGTTGGTGCCGCGCCGTTTGGGCGGCTTTGGCGAGATCTGGAAAAGACCTATCGACCAGGTAGAACTGGATGGCCGGATTGAAGGTATCCATCGTCCGTATCACGAGGCTTTGGCCAAGGAATTGGCGCAGATCAAAGACGATTGGGGGGCGGCCTTACTGGTCGATTTGCATTCTATGCCTCCTTTGAGGAAGCAGTTTGGGCAGGAATATGCGCCACAATTTGTCCTAGGGGATCGGTTCGGCGCGTCCTGCGATGCCAGTCTGATTGGCCGGGCACTCCGTCATTTCGAATATCAGGGGCAAGTGGCGGCGCATAACCGGCCCTATGCAGGCGGCTTTGTGCTGGATCATCATGCTTCGCCGCGACGCGGTATTCACGCGATGCAAGTCGAAGTGTGTCGCACAACCTATTTGGATCATAACTTGAAGCAGCCCAGCGTTCAGCTGGCTTCTCTTTCGCAATCGCTGGCCGGTCTGATACGAGAGTTGGGCGCTGCGGCCGCACAATTGTCCCAGGGTGGAGCATTCCCTCTAGCGGCCGAATAACTGCGTTTTCCGATAAGAAAAAACCACCCCGTGCTTTCGCACGAGGTGGCCAAGTTCAGGGAAGTTGTGAGCCTTACGGCGCACATATCGAAAGAGCCTTGAGGGGGAGGGTATGCGCTCCTTCGATGCACTATAAATAAGACCAGCGAAGAGCCTGTTCAAGCCCCCCACTGGTCAAATCTTCAAATTAAATTGCCGTTTAGGTTTCTGTACTTGCAGTCGGAACCTTGCCTTGTTGTTGCTGTAGCATGAACACAGTGCGCATCAAGCCAAGCGAGAACAGATGTGACAGGATAACCGACAGAATCCCGTTGGAATTAAGAGTTTTCAGAGTGTCGCCAGGCAGTTCGCGCAGCTTCTTCTCGTCAATCATTTGGAAGCCGCGATAAACGTAAGGCTTGTCGCGATCATCGTTCTGAGTGATCGCAACTTCGCCTTCCATGAAAAGGTCTAGCTTCTTCACCTCTTCGATGAAGGCCTTGGTGCGCTGGCCAGATTCTTCAAATTTCTGACAAAAGTCAAGAACTTGCTGAGTGTATTCGGTCGGGCCGTTCTCGTCATTGAACAGCTCATTGCCTTCTTTGTGATCACCAACGGTACCGGCCGATGGATCAAAGCAAAGCGACATTTCCTCAGCATCTTGCTGAAGACGTGCCAGCATGAAGGGATACCGGCGGGCATATGCAGGAGTGTAGATGCCGGTTTGAAGATTCTCGTCGCCATCAACGAAAACGTTCACGCCTTCGTTCAGGCCCATAAGGGCGATAGGAAGCGGATCATCACCAGCCGTGAATACAATAGGATAGTCGCGCTGTGCATCAACGAACTCGTCAATCGTCAGTGGGATTGCGTGAGTTGTGGCCAGAAAACTCGCATTTTCGAAGTTCTTGGACTTCCAGCCTTTATGGTCGCGGCTGTTGAGCGGCAAAAGGTCTTTGTAAAACAGGGGCAGATTGGGCTGCGGCGCGCTGGCCATGGTTTCTCTCCGAAGAAAAATGATAGATATGTAAAAATGGCCTGTCTGGAACCCCAGCAGGCCGAACGCGGGCGCTTTAGGCGTTCACGTCGTCCTGCGCAAGCGGAACGAGTTTTCCGGGGTTGAGAAGTCCGGCTGGATCAAGCGCCAGTTTCACGCTCCGCATCAAAGACAAGGCAACCGGATCGCCCAACCGGCCCAGCTCATCGCGCTTCATCTGGCCAATACCATGTTCGGCGCTGATTGATCCGCCCCATTGCGACACCAGATCATGGACAAAGCGGCTGACCTGCTTGCCCGCTGTATTCTCCCATTCACCCCGTACCGCGTTTTTCGGCGCAAGAACATGGAAATGGACATTACCATCTCCCAAATGTCCAAACGCGACCCCTGTGACGCCGGGAAATTGAGCTTCTACCGATGGAATAACAGCCTCGATAAATTCGGGCATGGCAGCAACGGGCACTGAAATGTCATGCTGCATCGCTGGCCCGATGGCGCGTTCAGCCGGAGCGATGGAATCGCGCAACGCCCAAAATTCTTCGGCTTGCGTTTCATTCGCTGCAATCACAGCATCCGCCACAAGCCCGCTTTCCATGGCGTTGGCCATAATAGCCTCTGTCTTGTCGCGCAAAGCATCGATTTCTCCGGGCATTGCCACCAATTCGATCAGAGCATTCCAAGGATGCTGAGGTTCGAGGGGAGAGCGCGCTTGAGGCATGTGGTCCAACACGCTGTCCAGGCAATGGGCGGGCACCACTTCGAAGCCTTCCAATTGCTGTGTCAGCTTATCTTCAAACTGGACCAGCAAGCTGCGCGCAGCTGCTATGTTGGCTAGGCCAACCCAAGCCACAATTCGGTCGCCTGTTGCTGGCAGCAATCGCAATGTCGCCGCCGTTACAATGCCCAGCGTTCCCTCTGACCCGATCAGCAACTGTTTCAGGTCGAAACCGCGATTGTCCTTCTTGAGTGACGTCAGTCCGTCGAAAACTTGGCCGCTTGCCAGGACGGCCTCTATTCCCAACACTTGCGCGCGCATCGTGCCATGCTGCAGGACCTGGGTTCCGCCCGCATTGGTAGAGATGAGCCCGCCAATTGTGGCCGATCCTTTCCCCCCCAGCGTCAAGGGAAAGCGCAAACCTTCTTGCGCGGCCAGATCGTGCAAATTTTGCAGGATGACGCCAGCATCGCACACGATCTGTTTGCCATCGGTATCAAAACTGCGAACCCGGTCCATCCGCCTCAAAGACAGCAAAACTGTCTGGCCACTCTCGTCCGGTGTTGCTCCGCCCGACATGCCGCTATTGCCGCCTTGTGGCACGATCGGGATCGCGAACTTTCCGCACAATTTCACAAAGGCTGCGACTTCCTCGGTTGTGCCGGGCGAGGCGAGGCCCAAGGCTTTGCCGCTGAAACGCCCACGCCAATCGGTCAGCCATGGTTCCAACAAGTCTGGATCGCAGGTAAACCCACGCGGGCCCAACAGTTCGAGCGCCTTACGGCAAAATTGCGCTGTAGATTCTTCCGGTGCAGTCATGGGCACCCTATGACACAGTGGCGACGCTGGTTTCTAGTGCTTGCAACCTCGTGAGTCAGAATGGTTCCAATCAAATCGAACGACTAATCTGCAAAAACTGGTGATGGGATTAAGCCGCCATTCAATTCCGCTTGCTAAACAGAGCGTGCTTAGGGACAACACTGTCGGGGAACCAAGGGAGCTCAAGGCAATCTAATGCAAGGCATTTTCGCCATATTTGCACCGTTCGTCGCACCTGTTGTGATGTTGCTACCGCTTGGTGGCGGAGCAGGTGATGGTGTTGCGCATGATCCGATCAACCAGCTTGATCCGCGAGAAGTGGAGAAAATTGCCGAACCTGAGAACCTAACCGACACTCCTCGGCTTAATGCATTTTACGATATTCCAATCCAACAGCAGGTTCGGATTGAGCGGCGGGTCACGATCCGCATTGCGCCGCGGCAAGCGGCTCCGCGCCAGAACTTGTTTGCGGACTTGCCGCGGCAGGCAGCGCCAGTTCGTTATGAAGAGCGCAAGATGGAATCTTGTTTGGCGATATCGGGCATCGTTGGCGTTCAAACTGGTAGCGGAAACAAGCTGTTGCTGTATTTGAGCGACAATCGCGTGGTCAGCGCCAAGCTTGAAAAATCGTGTCGTGCGCGAGATTTCTATTCTGGCTTCTACCTTGAGAGCAACAAGGACGGAAAACTGTGCGTTGGCCGGGACAAATTGCAATCACGGGCTGGGGCAAAATGCGAAATTGACCGGCTGCGCAATCTTGTGGCCGTCAAAGACTAGCAACAGCGTAGGCCAACATCGGCCAATACCGCCCTAACTCGGCCCGTTTTCTTGACTTTACAGGGTATTTCGGCGAAGGGCGGGGCAACCATTGCGGAATTTCCCGTGTATGGCGCACTTCAGGCGAAAACGCCTGACAAACCCGGACAATTTGAAACGCATGACATTCGCCGATCTCGGCCTTTCCGAAGAATTGCTCAAAGCCGTAGCCGAGGCAGGCTACACTGAGCCTACTGACATTCAGGCAGAAGCCATCCCGCCTGTGTTGATGATGAAAGACATCATCGGCATTGCGCAGACCGGGACCGGCAAAACCGCCAGCTTTGTCTTGCCCATGATCGATATACTGGCCAGCGGCCGTCGCCGTGCGCGCATGCCGCGCTCGCTCATTCTAGAGCCAACCCGCGAATTGGCGGCCCAGGTGGCAGAGAATTTCGAGAAATACGGCCAGAACCACGATCTCAAAATGGCGCTGCTGATTGGCGGCGTGCAAATGGGTGACCAGGTTAAGGCGCTGGACGAAGGCGTTGATGTATTGATCGCTACGCCGGGCCGTCTGATGGACCTGTTCGAGCGCGGCAAGATCATGCTCAACGGTTGTGAATTGCTGGTGATCGACGAAGCTGATCGCATGCTCGATATGGGGTTCATCCCGGATATCGAATTTATCTGCTCCAAGCTTCCCGAAACACGCCAAACTATGCTGTTTTCAGCCACGATGCCGCCGCCGATTGAAAAATTGGCCAAGACCTTCCTCAGCAATCCCAAACGGATTGAAGTGAACCGGGCGGCGACGACCAACAAGGATATTACCGCGTTTAAGGTCAATGTTGAGCAGCGCGCGAAACTGTCGACGTTGCAATGGATCCTGCGCAATGATCACGTTGAAACTGCGATTGTATTTTCCAACAAGAAAACAATGGTTCGCGAGCTAAACAAGAAATTGCAAAGCGATGGTTTCCGCAGTGGCGAGATTCACGGAGATATTGACCAGAATACCCGGCAGAAAGAGCTGGAGCGGTTCAAATCCGGGGACATCAATATTTTGGTTGCCTCTGACGTGGCCGCGCGCGGGCTGGATATCAAAGGCGTCAGCCACGTGTTTAACTATGATACGCCGTGGCACCCAGATGACTATGTTCACCGCATTGGCCGAACCGGTCGGGCGGGGGCCAAGGGTCGCGCCTTCACCTTCGTGACCAAGTCCGACGCTGAGGCGATCGACAATGTCGAGAAACTGACCGGCAGCAAGATCAAAGTCTTTGGCAAAGAAGACGTGCGGGTCGAACTGATTGATCCAGCAGCTGACAAGAAGCCAAGCCGGTCCAAGAGCAAAGACGCAAAGCGTGATGACGCCGACGCTGAAGATGCTCCGAAGAAGAGGCCATCACGCTCTCGCAAACCGAAACAGGACAACTCTGGACAGGATGATGCGGGTCGCAGTGATGCACCAGCTTCGGATAAGACTGGTCCAGACACTGATGAGGCACCCAAGGCGAAACGCGAACGTGCGCCGCGCAAACCGGCTGGGGATGACCAACCTAAGCGGGACAGCAAGCCCAAGAGCGACAGCAAACCGGGCTCTAACCGGCGGCGCGATCAGGATGACGAGCCTGTCCCAGCAGGCGAATGGAACGGGCCAAAACCAGGATTCTTGGATGTCGGCTTTAAGAGCTGATCTAACAAGCATTGGGCGAATTTAGTTCGCCGTTCTGACACCTCAGACACCCAATTTCAATTTTGACACTTTTGACACTGCTTTTGCGGGTGTTTTGTGATTTTCCGTTTATATTTGAGCGGTTTGCTTTCGATTTTCAATTTTGACACTTTTCCATCTTGGCAGCGCAATTACTTGTAAGGCTTTTGAAGCAAAACGTGCGGGCTGACGATGTGAAAGAGCGGGCCAAACTTTGGCAAAGTGAGCGCGTGTAGGAAAGCTCTGGAACCTGTCGGACAATCTGGTCTTGCCTTTTCAGCCTCTCGCGAAGGCAATCTCAATCAATATGGTTGGACACGTATTCGCTTGCAATAAAGTGCAATTTGTTATCTTATGAAACTATTATCCCGGATTGAAAAATTTGGGGGCGAAGGGTCGTAACCTTAGTCGAGGGTCGCAACACTCGAGGGGAATACACTATGATCCGTACAATTTTTGGCGGCATTGCAGCCGCTACACTTGCAATAACCGCAGTGCCTGCAATCGCGCAGGAAGACGCTGAGGAAGAGCGCACCACATACAGCGTTGAGTTCTTGCGATTTGCAGACGGAAAAGAAGCCGCATGGTTGGAAATGCGGGAGAAATATTGGATACCTGCCACCAAAGCAGCCGGTCAATCTTTACCGCAAGTCCATTGGATGATGAACGGCGAATGGGATCTGATGGTTGTGCGCGAAATGGAGGGCGGCCTTGCTGGCCTCGATACTCATAACAATCCTGATAGAGCTCGTTGGTATGCAGAATTCCTCAAGCTAGTCGGCGGTGAAGATGCAGCAAAGGCTTTGCGTGAGAAGAACGGGCAGTTGATCGAGGCTTCGACCCGTTTCTTGACGCATACCCATCCCTGAACAATAGCCAAATAATCAGGATGTCTGATTTACCAAGAATATAGGGGCGCCAATCCTTTTAGCAGGATGGTGCCCCTTTTGATTTCACTCACTTCCCAGCCCAAGAATGGGCGAGCCTGTGACAGGTTGAAAATTGCGATGGGTAATCGGCTGCTACATAGATTTGGAATTCAAGACACTAACAGTGGACATTTGACCCAATCTGCTCGCCTATTTCGAGGTGCTCAAAGAAAAGCAATGAATGGTAGCTAACCAACCCATTTGCACATCCTTAGCGCGATATCAGGCGACCTTGAAAGCCGACTATTGGCGATCAGGTTTCCGTTTCAACAGGCTTTGAACCATTGTGCCAAAAACGAATGCGTAGACCAAACCGGTGCAGAACCCATCTTACCGCCGCGATGAGAAGAGCAATCGGGATGAGCGCAGTCATCAAATAGATTATGGCGGCGATGGTGGTCCCCAGCGTTGTCCCGATCGACCTTATGGCCGTCATGACCGGTCTGCCGAATCCAAGCTGCGATTGGCCAAAGTATGGCTCATATTCGATGCGGACGTCGCTATATTGGATGCGGCCCCGAAGTTGCTCTAGTTTGGCCTGCGTTGAATCGATCTGCTCATTGACGTCAGCAACGGCTTTTTCAGCGGCTATCAGTTCCGCAACCGAGCCTCGATTCTTCTGTAGAATATTTGTGAGTTTTTGACGCAGGATTAGACGCGATTCAAGTCTCGCCTTGGCATCAATTATGCTTTCGGACAGATCTTCTCCGTCCCTGACCGATGATACAAGTTCCCCGCCAAGCTGCTTTGCGGGTTGGGATAGGGTTGCTTCGAAGCTGCCCGCTTCAACTGCGGCAACTTCCAGCTGTATCTCCCCATAGCCATCCCAGCTATCGCTGTTCGCATGGGAGGTGCGCAAGATACGGCAATTTGGTCCCATGGATTCGCAAACGGAAATATGCGCCGACTGAAGCTCAACAATTTTGTCGCTATCGATTTGAAAGCCATAGCCATAGGAATAGGCAATTTGTTGCCCTGCTGCAGCGTCGGTTGATTGCGCGAGGGTATCGTTGGAATTGCTGCCATTGGCTGGCAGATTGACTGTTTGCGTCCTCGCGCGGGGGGCGTCATCTCCGAACAAATCTGGTCCTTGCTCCATCGCCTCCATGAAGCCAAACTCGTTTTGAGGAGGGTAATCAGGGCTTCGCGGCTCGACCTGCCTAATAATTTCCTTTGCAGGCGATTCTGCTGCGGGCTCACCGCAGTTGGCTAGCGGCAAGACTAAAAGTAAGTGCAAAGCCTTGAACTTCATTGATTGTCTCCCGCTCTTCCAGAGCTTGGCATTTTCGCACAGTAACACGAAATTTCAAGTATGAGTGCCGTTTGGCAGGCGCTGGTGCGATTTGAGCTGTGCAAGATGACCGCGTTTTGCATCAAGTCGAGCCAGCTTGTTAGATCTTCAATTTTGGCTCAACGAACCAAACCGTCCAACTAGTCAGCCAATTGCACAAAGCTGTCGATCACGCGCTTGGTGCCGGATTTCTCGAACTCAATTTCTAACTTGTTGCCTTCTTGGTCCATCACCGTGCCATAGCCGAATTTTTCGTGAAACACGCGCTGGCCGATAGAGATATCGCTGCGTGACTTGGCAGCAAAGCTGGCCGCTGATCGTTTGCTTTCGCCGATCCGTGCCTGCTTTGTCTCATATCCGGTCGCGATGGCACGTTGCCAGCCGGGGCCGCGCGTTTGGGTGCGTTCGGGCTTTTGTTGCGACACATGGGCAAAGGGGTCATCCTGCTCTGACCAATTGGCACGCCACAATGAAGCACCGCCCGCCATTGTGGTTTCCTGATCCAGATGCTCGTCAGGCAATTCCTCGATAAACCGGCTGGGGATGGAGCTGGTCCATTGGCCATAAATGCGCCGGTTGGCCGCGTGTAAGATTGTGCAGCGCCGCCGGGCGCGGGTAATCCCGACATAAGCCAGTCGCCGTTCTTCTTCCAAACTGGCGAGCCCGCCTTCGTCCAGCGAGCGCTGTGAAGGGAACACGCCTTCTTCCCAGCCGGGCAGGAACACATGGTCAAATTCCAGTCCCTTGGCCCCGTGCATGGTCATAATGGTGACTTTTTCGCCTTCATCGGCACGGTCATTGTCCATCACCAGCGCGACATGCTCCAGAAAATCTCCCAGAGTTTCATATTCTTCCATCGCGCGGGCGAGTTCGGACAAATTCTCCATCCGTCCGGCGCTTTCCGCCGTTTTTTCGTTCTGCAACATGTCTTGATAGCCGGTTTCTTCCAGCACCATGCGCAACAAATCAGACGGGGTGATTTGCTCCGCCTGTTCGCGCCAGTGGAGGAATTGCCGCATCAAGCCACCGATGGTGGCGCCAGCGCGTTTGGGCAATTCGTCACTATCGGCCAATTGCAACGAAGCTGCGGCCAGTGGCAGGCCAGTGCCGCGCGCATGGGCGTGCATTTTTTCCAGCGTCTTTGCACCAAGCCCGCGCTTGGGTTGGTTGTAAATCCGTTCAAAGGCCAGATCATCTTGCGGTTGAGCGATAACGCGCAAATAGGCGAGGGCATCACGAATTTCAGCGCGCTCGTAAAATCGGAAACCTCCGATAATCCGGTAATTGATCCCGATCTGGATAAAGCGATCTTCAAATTCGCGCGTTTGATATTGCGCCCTGACCAGAATGGCGACCTGATCCAGCGCAGCACCTTCATGCTCCAGCCGTTCAATCGCCTCGCCTACGCGGCGCGCTTCTTCGGGGGCATCCCACACCCCGATGATCTTGACCTTGTCGCCGCCAGCCGCCTCTGTCCAAAGGGTCTTTTCATGGCGTTCGCTATTGGATTGGATCAGGCCCGATGCAGCGGCCAGAATATCGGGGGTGGAGCGATAATTCTGTTCCAGCTTGATGACCTTCGCACCGGGAAAATCCTTTTCAAACCGCAGGATATTGGCAACTTCTGCGCCGCGCCATGAATAGATCGACTGATCATCATCACCCACGACGCAAATGTTCTTATGGCTTTGCGCAAGAAGGCGCAGCCACAGATATTGGACCGCATTGGTGTCCTGATATTCGTCAACCAGAATGTATTTATAACGCTGCTGATAGCTTTCCAGAACACCCCGATCGCGCCGGAAAATGTTGAGCATGTGCAGCATCAAATCGCCAAAATCGCAGGCGTTCAGTGCCTTCAAGCGGTCTTGATAGAGCTGATAAAATTGCTGGCCACGGCCATTGGCGTAGCTTTCATTCTCCAATGCATCCAAATCACCTGGATTAAGGCCGCGGTTCTTCCACCGATCAATCAATCCAGCCAGTTGCCG
>Ga0209121_10005018_pt1 | contig 12141 bp, 13 predicted proteins | sample Cruoilmetagenom3_FD_187292 | JGI IMG/M metagenome (GOLD analysis project Ga0209121, IMG submission 187292) | Oil polluted marine microbial communities from Coal Oil Point, Santa Barbara, California, USA - Sample 3 (SPAdes) (version 2) | ecosystem: Environmental > Aquatic > Marine > Oil seeps ... | reverse complement strand
AGTTAGGTTTTTGGCCTTTATTTATAGGTGAGACACGTTTTGTTATTGCCATTTCAGGCGTGCCACATTTTAATCAGCCTGAATTCATCAGTTTGGTTTGGTTATTAAGTGTTCGTTATGCCAAAAACAAATAATCTATTATTTAAAAAAAGGAAAGGAGAGAGTTATGCGTGAAGAAATGTTAACTTCTACATTAAATGAGTTGAATGGAACTTCTGCTGATATTGAAGCGTCGGGTATTATTTCTACCGATGGTTTGATGATGGCCTCGGTATTACCGGCTAATTTAGATGAGGATAGAGTAGGTGCGATGAGTGCGGCTATGTTGTCTTTAGGTGATAGAACAGCACAAGAGTTAGCTCGTGGAACCTTAGAGCAAGTACTTATTAAGGGCGATAAAGGCTATGTTTTAATGACTTACGCAGGTGATGAGGCGGTATTAACGGTACTTGCTAAATCGAATGCAAAATTAGGTTTAATATTTCTGGATGTTAAACGTGCAGCGGAAAATATTTCTGAATTATTAAGTTAAAAGATAAGTGGGCTGGTTTACAGCATCGCTCTTTTTATCAATATAAATGAAGAACCCCATACTAATGATAGTATAGGTAGATCCATTTTCTATTGTACTCGTTCATTAAAGTAGTTTGTACAAAAAAACTTTAGAATTAATAAATGCCAGAATAATATGTGATTTTGATCTTTTAATGAATCAATGAGCAAGCCAGTAAAAAAGTACATATCAATACCTTTTACAAGAAAATGGCACCGCTATCTTGGATTGATTTTCTTTGGGTGATGCACACCTTGGATTATCAAGAGAAGGATAATCTTAATAGCTGGTTTCTACGGGCATATTCAATATTTGGATTGAGAACCATTCTTTCAGGATTTTCGTTGTACTATTTAACATTAAAAAAATGGTTTCGATGAAATTTCGAAAATTTTAGCCTTTAAAAAAGATACGTAATGTGTACTTTTGAAAAAGAAATCATTCTAATGAAAACCTATTTTTACTTTCTGATTTTTCTTGTATTCGCGAGTTGTGCAAGTACCAAGAACCAACCAACATTACAAAAGAAATCAATGGCAAATCCAGATTACGCTATCGCTACCATTGTTATAGATGGAATGGCTTGTCAAGCAGGTTGCGCTGACGTAATACAAAAGAACTTGGAGGATTTGGACGGCATACAATCTGCTGAAGTTAGTTATGATAAGGGTGAAGCGGTTGTAGCGTTTATTCCAGCACAAACCAATGCCGATCAAATTCGAAAGACCATCACAAACACCAAGGTGAAGGATTATATCTACACCATAAAGAATATGAACATTAACACAAAAACATTAGAATGAAAAAGTTTTTTAGCATTTTGGCCGTAGTAGTATTGATTGGTAACATCTCCTGTAAAGATGAAAAAAAAGAAGCTGCAAAGGCCTCTAACGAGCAAATGAAAAAAGTTATGGCCATTCATGACGAAGTAATGCCCAGGATGAGTGCCATGGGTAGTATGGTTGGTGAATTAAGTAGCAAGGAAGATAGCACGGAGATTGGATTGCAATACAAAACTGCAAGAAGGGATTTGCAAGATGCCCATAAAGCCATGATGGATTGGATGCAAGGTTTTGGCAGTCGATTTGATTCTGATGAAATCCTAAATGGAAAGGAATTGACTGAACAAAAACAAATTTGGTTAGACGAGGAAGAGGAAAAAGTTAAAGCATTGCGCGAACAAATCAATAGTAGCATAGCGAATGCTGAAAAAATATTGGGTAAGGAAAAATAAAATCCAGAGAAAATTTATTCTTTCCACCTTAAACTTTCCATGATTTTTTTAATATCGTTCTGTAAATAGGAAGCTGCAGGATAAATGGAGTCGTAATTGGGTTTGGTATAGAAATAAAGAGACCCAGTAACAAAATGTTTGGTACTATCGGTAACGTAAAATTGTGCCTGTGAAGCGGCATCACCAATAACCTCAAAGTACATTCCATACACCCTATCATCTTTATTTACGAAAGGATGTGGCAATATCCCATCTGCTTTGGCAGAATGTTCAATTGATAATTTTTGGGCATCAATCAATAATTTATCAATGTTGTTATCGACTTCCTTATACGTTATGAACAAGGATCCTTTTAATGTAGGATAATCCAAGGTAAGGGCGCTGTTGTTCTTTTGCTCGAATTCACTCGCTAGGTTCTTTTTGAATTGGAAGTGTTTTGTATCCATCATTCCATATTCAGTGTTAGCGTACTCCAATCGCAACATCGCTTTGGGTTTGGGAAGTGTCTCTTCACTACATCCTGTAAAGAGCAATAATGCCGCCAGTAAAAGAAGAAAATTTTTAATTTTCATGGGGTAAAATCACTTTTATTTGCTTTAATCTCTTTTTATCCAGACTCTCTATAATGAATGTATAGTTATTGAACACTACTTTCTCACCTTTCTTTGGAAAGCTTCCTGCAATTTCAAGCACGAAACCCGCAATAGTTTCTGATTCCCCTTTTTGTTCATTGAAATCCTCTTCATCCTCAATCTTGACAACCCGATAAAAATCCTTCAAGGCTGTCTTTCCTTCAAAAACGTAATTAAAATCATCCAGTTTAGAATATACCAAATCCTCATCATCAAATTCATCACTGATATCCCCAACTATTTCCTCAATGATATCCTCAAGCGTAACGATTCCCGAAGTGCCCCCATATTCATCAACGACAACCGCTAAATGGATTTTTTTTTCTTGAAACTCTAATAAAAGATCATCCAATTTCTTATTCTCAGGCACAAAATAAGGCTCCCGAATCAACGAAAGCCAATTAAAGGTCTTACGGTCAATATATGGCAAGAGGTCCTTTACATAGAGAACGCCCAAAACATTATCCATATTTTCTGAAAATACTGGTATCCTCGAATATCCCTGGGTCTTTATTTCGTTCAATACATCCATGAATTTCATATCTTCACTCAAAGCGAATAAATCTATCCTAGGTCGCATCACCTGTCTTGTATCAGTGTTTCCAAAGGAAACAATGCCTTCCAAAAGTTTTTGTTCTTCCTTGGTAGTATCTCCTTCAGAAGTAAGTTCCAAAGCTTGTGATAAGTGATTTACACTTAAATTCGATTTATATTTTCCAAGTTTGTTATTTAAATAAATGGTAGCAGAACGCATTGGCAAACTCAATGGCGCAAAAAGAAAATCGAGTGCTTTTAGAGGGTAGGACATAAAATAAGTGAAACTCATCCTATTTCTATTGGCATATACTTTTGGTAAAATCTCACCAAACATTAAAATTAGGAAAGTGGCAACAACCACTTCCAATAAAAAACGTACAGAGATAAAATTGAACAGTACATAATTAATAGTTGAGAATATAGTATCCCCTATTACATTAAAAAGAAGTACCACACCAATATTAATCGCATTATTAGCAATAAGAATAGTTGCTAATAACTTTTTAGGCCGATCCAACAATTTTATGACAATATTGCCTTTGGTGGTCTTCTTTTGCTCAATTTCATTCATATCTGTCGGGGACAGACCAAAAAATGCAACCTCTGCCCCAGAAATTAGGGCCGAACAAAGCAACAATAACAGCAGGACACAAATTTTGAGCACAAAGGCACTCTCAAAAGCCATAAAATTCAGAAAGAAACTAAGGGGGTCAGGGTCCAATAGTTAAAAATTTGATTTGATTAAAATGGTAAATCATCATCCTTTTCAGGCTCATTTACCACAGTTGGCTCAGGGGCTTTCGTAGGAGCCTTTGCTTGAACTGGTTGCTGTGGTTGACCACTGCTTTGGGCATTGGCCATGCTTTCCTTTTTGGTAGATAGGAAAGTGAAATCCTGTACATGAACCTCGGTGGTATATCTTGTGTTCCCATCTTCACCTTGCCACTGTCTGTTTTTTAAACGGCCTTCAACATAAATTTTATCCCCTTTACTAAGGTATTTTTCGCAAATTTCCGCAGCTTTATTCCGTACCACAATATTATGCCAATCAGTATTGGTTACGCGCTCACCTGTTTGTTTACTCGTATAGGTCTCATTCGTAGCAATAGGAAACCTACCTATACTACCACCGCCTTCAAAATAGTGCATTTTAACTTCATCTCCCAAATGCCCGATAAGCATAACTTTATTTAATGTTCCACTCATAATTTTTATCTAATGGTCAAAAGTACTAAATTTTAAATGTTTTTATAAAATCGGCAATTAAAACAGGAACGGGATAGTTTTTCAGAGTACTGAACGCAATCCCATCCTTTAATTCCAATTGAGTTTTAAATATCCAAAACTTTGTATGCAAATGTTGGTGCGAAAGTTTATGGATAATTTCTTTTTGGTTGAATTGATAAATATCGGGCTTATCATCAATTGATACCACCTTTTCATATTTGGTTCCCAATTCGTTTATATTGATTTTTTTTTCGGTTTCCAACAAAGGGAATTCCCAAAGATTTTGCCAAATACCTTTACCTCTTCTTTGATTTAGTAATGATCTATTATTCGGATCTATGAAAACCAAATAATTGAAATATCTATTCTTAACCCTGGTCTTATTTATTTTAACGGGCCATGCACCAACTTTATTTTTTTGAAGTGCAATGCAGCCATCATTCAATGGACAAAGCGAACAATCTGGATTTTTAGGCGTGCATTGCATAGCACCGAATTCCATAATACCCTGATTATAGTCCCTAACATTATCAACATTCATTACTTCTCGCGCCAGTTCCTTAAAAAAACCAACCCCTTTAGTACTATTGATAGGTAATTCTACTCCATAGAAACGGGAAAGAACCCTATAAACATTGCCATCCACTACAGGTTCTGGCTCATCAAAACAGATTGAGGCAATAGCGCTGGCGGTATAGTCCCCAACTCCTTTAAGTTTTAAAAGTTCTTCATAGGTCTCGGGAAAATTGCCTCCATAATCAGAAACCACCATTTTCGCCGTTGCGTGTAAATTCCTAGCGCGCGAATAATAACCTAATCCTTGCCATAGTTTTAAGACCCTTTCCTCAGATGCATTGGCCAAATCATTCACCGTAGGAAATTGTCCAATAAATTTCAAATAATAAGGTTGGCCTTGAGCTACTCTTGTTTGCTGAAGCATAATTTCAGAGAGCCAAATTCTATATGGATCTCGGGTAGATCTCCAAGGTAGGGTTCTTTTATTTTTGGCATACCAAAGAAGAATTTTTTGGGAAAAAATCATGTACTAGAATACTATTAGATAAAAGTAGCTGTTTATATACTTAAAATTAGCTGATTAGAATAAAAGATTGAATTTAATTTATATATTTGCAAGCCGAAAAAACATACAGAAAACATAATATTAAAGATGACGAAAGCGGAAATAGTATCGAAAATCTCAGACAAGCTGGGAATAGAAAAAGGAGATGTTCAAGCAACTATAGAATCCTTTATGGAAGAGGTAAAGACTTCCCTGGAAGGTGGTGATAATGTTTACCTCAGAGGATTTGGTAGTTTTATCATTAAAACCAGGGCAGAAAAAACTGGGAGAAATATCTCTAAAAACACTACTATTAAAATACCGGCTCATAACATTCCGGCATTTAAACCAGCCAAGGTTTTTGTAGAAGGGGTAAAGAGCAACGTTCAAGTAAAATAATCTAATAATCTTTAAATAAGAACTTTATGCCGAGTGGTAAGAAAAGAAAAAGACATAAGGTAGCTACCCATAAGCGCAAGAAGCGTAGGAGAGCTAACCGACACAAGAAAAAGTAGTTGTTTTCAACTACTTTTTCGTTTATTACGTTCATTGACATAGAAATTCGAAAAGAATTTCGACGGGTTTATACAACCTGTAAATAGTATTGTTTAATCTATTTGTTCACTCCATATTAATTAAGGAGGAACAGATATAAATAAAATCAGGTGAATAGAGAATTAATCGTAAGATCTAGTTCTGACGCCGTCGATTTTGCCTTACTAAAAGAAGGAAAACTCACTGAATTACACAAAGAGGAAGACAATAACGATTTTTCTGTTGGCGATATATTCTTGGCCAAAGTCAGAAAACCAGTTACCGGTCTAAACGCAGCCTTTGTAAATGTAGGTTATGAGAAAGATGCTTTTCTGCATTACCATGATCTAGGGCCGCAATTATCCACAATGGTTAAATTCATTAAACAAGTGAGCATCGGAAAGCTTAGGGATTATTCCTTAAAGAACTTTCCTTTAGAAAAAGATATTGATAAACATGGCAGCATAAATGATGTCATAAAATCAAATCAATCCTTATTAGTACAAATTGTTAAGGAACCCATTTCTACCAAAGGACCAAGAATTAGTTCTGAGCTTTCATTAGCAGGACGTTATTTGGTTATGGTGCCTTTTTCCGAACGTGTTTCAGTCTCACAGAAGATTGGGAGCAAAGAAGAAAAAGATAGGCTTAAAAGGCTCGTAAAGAGCATTAAACCTAAAGGATTTGGCGTAATTATCCGAACAGTTGCCGAGGGCAAGAAAGTCGCAGAGTTAGATAAAGATCTAGAAAACTTGCTGAACAAGTGGACAGCAATGTGTAAGAAATTGTATAAAGCTCCAACACCCTCAAAAGTATTGGTTGAGCTCAACAGAGCCTCAAGTATTTTAAGGGATGTCTTCAATGATTCGTTTACAGGAATACAAGTTGATGATGTGACGCTTTATAATCAGATTAAGGATTATGTAATGGAAATTGCCCCAAGCAAAGAATCTATTGTGAAGTTATATGATTCAACGGTTCCGATTTTTGAAAAATTCGGGATTGAAAGGCAAATAAAAACTTCATTTGGACGTACCGCTTCAATGAGTAAAGGAGCGTACTTGATCATAGAACATACCGAAGCATTGCACGTTATTGACGTGAATAGTGGTAATCGTTCCAATAAAGCCAAAAATCAAGAAGACACTGCTTTGGAGGTGAATATGTTATCGGCTTCTGAAATCGCAAGACAATTGCGTTTGCGTGACATGGGAGGGATTATCGTTATCGATTTTATCGACATGGTGAAAGCGCCGCACAGAAGAAAGCTTTTTGATCATCTTAGAGATGAAATGAAGGATGATCGGGCCAAACATAAGATTTTGCCCCCGAGTAAATTTGGTCTTGTACAGATAACCAGACAACGGGTACGACCCGAAATGAATATTAAGACAACCGAGGAAGACCCCAATAGAGCGGGTCTGGAGGTAGAAGCTCCAATTGTTTTAATAGACAAAATAAATGTTGACCTTGAAAAACTTTTGAAAGGCCCTAAAAAGGATAGTAAAATTACATTGAACATACACCCTTTTATTGCGGCATATATAACCAAAGGTTTTCCATCAATACGTTCCAAGTGGTTTATGGAACATAAAAAATGGATCAAGATTCAACCAAGGGATGCATATACGTATTTAGAATACCGTTTTAAAGATAAAGACGGCAAAACCATATATTAGTGAAGCTCTATTTTGATCTGTTTTAGCGGATAAAAATAGCTAGTTGAACTAACCCTGAGCAATGTGAAGGGTCTTTTTAACCAAAAGATGTAAATATTAAAAGCGACTTCAGCAACGGAGTCGCTTTTTTTATGCTTTAAAGTTTGATTCTTTACAGACACCTATGTATTTTAGAAACCCAAACACAATGAGAAATAAATAGGTTACCGCATAATCTTTAAAATTAGTTACCTGTGCAAAAAATTACAACCTTCCACACCATAAACGAAGCCACCAAAAAACTGGAAAGCTATTGTGCATATCAGGAACGTTGTCATAAAGATGTGGTTACCAAACTAAGGGTAATGCGTATGATACCCGACGCAATAGACCAAATTATTGTCCATTTAATACAGGAAAATTATTTGAATGAGGAACGATTTGCCAAGAGCTTTGCACGTGGTAAATTTCGAATCAAAAAATGGGGAAGAGTAAGAATAACCAATGAGCTAAAACAACGAAACATTACCAAATACAATATTAAAATCGCTTTAAAAGAAATTGATGACAGTTTATATCTAGAGACACTTGATCTATTGGCCAATAAGCGATTAAAGGCTATAAAGGAAACCAATATTCAAAAAAGAAAAAGAAAATTAGCCGATTACCTGCTATATCGAGGATGGGAAAGCCATTTGGTGTATGCCAAAATTCAAGAACTCATCAAATAATCTAAGTCTCGACCCAACATTGCACTAGCCCTTATTGGTTCTTAAAATGGCCTGTTCGTTCTTCCAATCTATCCATTTTTGACCTTTCATCTTACGCATGAGTCCGTCATAATTGCGCATTACGAATACATTATAAAAGGCTGAAAATAGGTTTTTAGGATTCTTCGCTATGGAGCGTAAACTCATCGAAAATCCTGGGGTTATATATTTCATATAATGCCAATAACCTTCTGGAATATATAACACCTCCCCATGATTAAGATGTGTCCTATAACCATTTGCATTTCTTAAAGCGGGCCATTTTTTAAAATCAGGATTCGTAAAATCAATACTTTCGTGGGTAATCAATGAATGTGGTACTTTGTAGAGATGTTTACTCTCAGATTGGGGAAACAAAACACATTCTTTCTTACCTTCAAAATGAAAATGGAAAATATTGGCCAGGTCGATGTCAAAATGCATAAAAGTGTGGGAATCCTTACCGCCAAAAAAGAGCATCGGTAATTTTTTCATCAATCTTAATCCAAAATCAGGGTAATCATAGTCCTTTTGTAATTCGGGAATCTCCTTTATAATATTCCATAGAAAAATACGGTATTTGGTAGGCTCATTTTGAAGCAAGTCTATATATTCAGCCATCTTCATTTTAGCATGTGGCTCATTAAAACCATCTTGATGATGAACTGGCCTATCATCATACAAGGGTACTACCCTATCCCCGGCAATTTCACGTATATAATCTAAATTCCATTTTGAGTACGCAGGCCAATCCACAATAAACCGTTCGATGACGACTGGTTTTTGCGGCTTAAAATACGCTTTGATAAAAGCCTCTTTGGTAATGGTTTTTACCCTTGGAATTTCGTTTAAGTTCAAGCTTAAATAGGTTGAATTAGGCAGTAAATGTATAAAACCCTTGAAAAAAACCTCTTAAAGTCTACTATTTGTAACAGATTAGCTGTTCAATTTTGCCTTTTGCTTGGCTTGTTCGTTACGGTCAATGGTATGTCCTGGTCTTGTCCATTTGGGCTTTTCACCCAATGACTCGTAATTTGAATCTTTCGCCTCAACAGTCTTGGGTTGTTCAGATTTTGCAAATGGTTTTTGTGGATTAAGTCCTAACACTTCGAACATGGCCATATCTTCATTAACATCAGGGTTAGGAGTTGTCAATAACTTGTCCCCTGCAAAAATGGAATTGGCTCCAGAAAAGAAACAAAGTGCTTGGCCTTCCCTACTCATTTCGGTTCGACCAGCTGATAATCTTACTTGGGTTTCGGGCATTACAATCCTTGTTGTTGCCACCATACGGATCATTTCCCAAATCTCAATGGGTTCAATATCCTCCATTGGCGTGCCTTCAACAGGAACCAAAGCATTTATTGGAGTAGATTCTGGCTGTGGGTTCAATGAGGAAAGGGCAACCAACATTCCGGCCCTATCTTCCAACTTTTCACCCATACCAATTATACCACCACTACAAACAGTAATATTACTCCTGCGCACATGGTCAATGGTTTCCAATCGATTTTCAAAAGCCCTAGTGGAAATTACATCCTTATAGTAATCTTCAGAAGTGTCCAAATTATGGTTATAAGCATATAAACCGGCCTCTGACAAACGCTTGGCCTGATTTTCGGTAACCATACCCAAGGTACAGCAAACCTCCATATCCAGCTTGTTTATGGTACGCACCATTTCAAGAACTTGGTCAAACTCAGGACCGTCTTTTACGTTACGCCATGCAGCTCCCATACAAACCCTTGAACTACCTGATTCTTTTGCACGAAGGGCCTGCGCCTTTACATGTGGAACTGACATTAGGTCATTCCCTTCAATATCTGTATTATACCTCGCCGCTTGTGGGCAATAGCCACAATCTTCAGAACAACCTCCAGTTTTTATGGAAAGTAAGGTAGAGACCTGAACTTCATTTGGGTCATGAAATTTTCGATGTACGGTAGCTGCTTCGTAAAGCAATTCCATTAATGGTTTGTTGTATATTTCAAGGATTTCCTCCTTTGTCCAATCGTGTCTTGTAGCGCACATATGCCAAAATTAAATAAGGAACGAAAATAATCCATTATCCGTAGATATTGTAATTATCTTAGGTATTAATTATTGGAAATGAACATGGTTGTTATTAGGATTCTATTTATCCTGAGAAGGACATTTCAATAATATGCTAACTGCATTTCCGCCAAAACCAACCGCATTCACCATGACCTTTTCTACTTTTTCAGGGGCTGAAGTATAATTCTCAAAAGGCGTTCCAATAAACGCATCGTGCTGCATCATAAGAATTGCCAATTCCAAACTCAAAATCCCTGAAGCGCCAAAGGTGTGGCCTACTTTCCATTTATTTGAAGTAAGAAATGGTGCTTTGCCACAAAATATTTTATCAATAGCTGCTTTTTCGGACAAATCCCCTTTCACTGTTCCCGGTGCATGCATTACAATTACATCTATATCATCTGGATCAGTTGAACCTAATGCCATTCCCATGGAACGCTGAAAACAAAACGCATCTGCTGATATAGAAATGTTATGTTCCAATACTTCTGTTGCGTATCCAACGCCCTCAATAACCGCCAATGAGTTTTTATGGACTCCTAGTTCTAAACAGGCAATAGATGCGGCCTCACCAAGAACCATGGTGTTTTGCTTTTTTTGCAGATCCAAAGCTCTGCATGGATAATCTAAATTCCCTTTCGCATAAATACGCATAGCCTTCATTTGGGCAATAGTAAAAGGAGTCAAAGGTGCTTCACTCCCGCCAACCAAAAACTTATTGGCCATACCGCTCTTTATCCAGGCTACACCATTTAAAAGGGCATGCAATGCGGTGGAACAGGTTATGGAGTGTGAAATTTCAGGACCTTTGGTTTGTAAGTCATGTGCCACCCATGACGAAATATTTCCCAAAGTTGTAGTGGGAGATGATAATGTAGCAGCTTTGTGAGCATGTAGAAACTCTTCATGAAATTTTTCAAAGAGAGCTGTAGCTCCCCGGGAAGAACCAATATTGATGCCGAAATTATCATTTGCGGACCAGCCTGATTTTGCTATGGCCATTCTGGAAGCATATATGGCATACAACACTGAATTATCCAATTCCTTATACTTGGAATCTGACTGCCTCAAGGCCTTAATTTTCGACCTTGCGCCTTCGGGCAATGATGACACATATTCCCCTTTATCCCCAATTATTTTTTTTGCTATGAAATGATCGTTGTTTTGATAGGCATTCCAAGCATCCTCCATAGATGTTCCCAAGGGGGATATTGACGCTATTGCAGTTATGGAAATAGGGGTACACATTTATTTCACCTTTTGGGGTACAAAACTAGCGTATTTGTTAATTTCTACGTCCCTTTTTGAAAGCTTATAACAAAAACCTTTTCCAAATTTGTATTTTAGCCCATACTCTTAAAAATTGGGTTTAAAAATGCCGAATTCTTCTAATATCGTAATCGTTGTTCCCTGTTTTAACGAGCAATACAGATTGCCAGTGAAAGATTATAGCACCTTTTTGGAAAATAACCCTAAGGCCAAAGTGTGTTTCGTGAACGACGCCTCAACTGATGCTACCAAGGAGGTGCTACAATCATTACAAAATTCATTGCCAAAACAGATTATTTTATTGGACAATGAACGTAATTTGGGCAAAGCTGAAGCTGTACGAAAAGGGGTGCTTTATTGTAACAAAGAAAAACTAGCTCCCCGCATTGCCTATTTAGATGCCGATTTAGCTACCTCTTTAGAGGAATGCTATGAAATAAGTACTAATTTGAATAGTCAAAAATCCTTTGTTTTTGCCTCTAGAATCTTGAAAATTGGTTCGGTAGTAGAACGTAGATTTTCGCGATTCCTGTTCGGAAGGATCATCGCGACATTCATTTCCAATATTTTGAATATCAAGGTTTACGATACCCAATGTGGTTGTAAAATCTTTACGACGGAAATTGTATACTT
>Ga0209121_10005017_pt1 | contig 12142 bp, 8 predicted proteins | sample Cruoilmetagenom3_FD_187292 | JGI IMG/M metagenome (GOLD analysis project Ga0209121, IMG submission 187292) | Oil polluted marine microbial communities from Coal Oil Point, Santa Barbara, California, USA - Sample 3 (SPAdes) (version 2) | ecosystem: Environmental > Aquatic > Marine > Oil seeps ... | reverse complement strand
GAAGAGTCAGGCGAATTGGAGGGCAATCATGAACACCAATGGTTCATCGATCCCCTGGATGGCACATTGAACTATGCCCACGGAGTCCCTATCTACAGTGTCTCTGTTGCATATGCCAATCATGGCAAATTGACCCTGGGCGCGGTTTTTGATCCCACAAGGGATGAATGCTTTTGTGCCGAACGCGCCCATGGCGCTGAAATGAACGGCAAGCCACTGCAGGTTTCAAATTATCAGGATTTGATTGACTGCATGCTCTTCACCGGCTTTCCAAATAACAAGTGGGGATCCCCTACAGATAACACAGATAATTTCCTCCGCTTCAGCCAGCTATCACAAACCGTACGCCGCCTGGGATCGGCTGCATTGGCTATCGCCTATGTCGCCGCTGGGCGATTGGACGGCTTTTGGGAGATCGAGATAAACCAGTGGGATGTGGCTGCAGGGGGACTGATCGCAAAGGAAGCTGGCGGCATGGTCACGAATATCTATGGCGACCCGGACTTCTTACACAAACCTGTCAACGTGGTTTGCGCCAACCCCACCATTCACAATCAGATGCTGGATGTGCTGGCTGAGGTGCGTGCTGATAAATCATAAAAATATCTTGATGATTAAATAAAAAGACCGCTGATCCAATCTACCGATCAGCGGTTTACTTTTGGTTTTTGCACATATTTACCGTCGATTTCTGGGGCGAGGTGCTGCCAGGTACGCTGTGCCCTGAGCCGCAATCGGCATCATCAAATGGGAGTGCTCACTCGGTGAATTGTGCACAATTGAATCCCATATTTGTGATAGAACATTCGCAAAGAGCAGGCTTGCTGCAGGTAAAATGGCCGAACTGAGGATTTTTACATCTCCTATATTTAGATTTCTCTTCAACATGTCATTCTCCTTGATTAATTGTGGTTATATTCAATCTAAATATAAATATAATATATATGACCTTATTTGTCAAGTATATAAGATAGCTTTGTTTTTTCTTCTTTTCATTGTTTTTCTTAGTCTTAATTGCATCAATCAGTCAGTATGAGGAAAAAACTCCCTCGAATCATAGAAATTTGATAGAATGAAGGTGCCGACGAAAGATTATTCCATGCAGACACCTTCCCAGCAGAAAAACAAACACTTTTCTCCCTTCAGCGGCTTTCTACCTTTTTTTTGGCTGGCTTTAGCCTGCCTTGGTGGGATACTGCTGGCATACCTGATCAAAATCCCAAACTGGTTGTGGATTCTGGGAGTGTCTGCCAGTTTAATATTGTTGGTTATTACCCTGGCACTCCCCAAGAAGTTGTCCTTTACCCATCTGCTGAGAAAATATTTACGATCAGATCAACGATTACCAGGTTTGGTCTTATCAGCAATCTTCTTTTTTGGAGGATGGCGCTATACAGTAACCCGACCGGTTATTACACCTGAACATGTCGCCTTCTACAACGGTCGCGGCACGGTTCAGCTAATTGGGACTATGATCAAACCACCTGATCCTCGAGATAGCCACACTAATTTAGTAATCGCAGTCGATTCCCTGCGTATGCTGAATGAGGATCTCGCTGAAGTTGCATCCAATCAAATGTCCGGCCAGGTTCTCATCCAAATCAAGTCCTGGCAGGAATTTGAATATGGTGACCAATTATTGATAACGGGTCAACTGGAAACGCCCTTCGAAAGCGCTGATTTCTCCTACCAGGATTATCTGGCCAATAAGGACATTTTCAGTCTTATGCCATATGCAAAAGTCGAAAAAATTACCTCTGGACAGGGCAAACCCATCAGAGCATTCCTTTATGAACTACAATCTAAAAGTTTAGATACGCTTCACGACCTGTTCCATTCTCCAGAATCCGATCTCCTTGCGGGGATCTTATTGGGGCGCGATCAAGGGCTATCCCATGAATTACAGGAAGCTTTCCGCAAAACAGGTACGAGCCACATCATTGCAATCTCTGGTTTCAATATAGCTATCCTGGCAGGGTTATTTTCTGGTGTATTCACACGTCTGTTAGGGCGCCGGTGGGGTGCACTGACTGCAGTGGTCGGTATTATAGGATATTCGCTTCTTGTCGGCGGTGAAGCTGCAGTGGTTCGAGCAGCGATCATGGGTGGATTAGGTGTTTTAGGAGGTATGTTTGGTCGGCGGCAGAACGGGTTGAACAGCCTCGGTCTGGCTGTGATGCCAATGCTGTTGATCAACCCCAACCTGCTGTGGGATATTGGTTTCCAATTATCAGCATCTGCGACACTTGGATTAATCTTGTATGCCCAACCCCTGGAAGAAAGGTTCATCAAGACTGCCAGAAATTGGATGACAGAAGAACGAGCACAAAAATTGGTCGGTCCTGCGAGCGAATTCTTATTGTTTACATTTGCTGCCCAGGTCATGACCCTGCCAATCATTGCTTATCACTTTGGGGGAATCTCGTGGCTGGCAATGATCGCCAACCCACTGATCCTGCCGCCGCAATCCCTTGTGCTGATACTGGGAGGCTTTTCCCTGTTGACCGGGATGATATTACCAGGCTTGAGTAAAATTATCGCTATCCTGGCTGCTCCCTTTGTGCGTTATACGATACACATGGTCAGCTGGTTAGCACACCTCCCTGGGGGAGACATCACACTGCCAAAATTCCATTTCCTCTGGCTTGCGATCTTCTACGTTGTGCTGTTCATAGTCACCCTGTTGCCGCGAGAACAGCGTAAATCCATTTTGATGAAGGCCTTTTCTTTTGAAGCGGGCATTTTACTGCTGGTAGGCGGCGTATTCTTTATGTGGAACCGGGTGCTGACCATCTCTGATGATCAATTACATCTGACTTTTTTGGACGATGAAGGAACATATTTAATTCAGAGCCCTGCTGGTAACACTGTTCTCGTTGGCGGCGGGGAAAGCCCAACGCACTTAAAACAGGTGCTTGGTCAATTCCTCCCAGCAGGCGATAACAAACTCAGCGCCGTTATCGTCGGGAGTGCAGCTCGTGATGACCTGAACGGATTAACGGATGGAATCCTTCATACACCGGTTGAGATAATTCTATGGGGAGGAGACCCGGAGGTCAACCAAACCAGTGTGGCAGTGTATACCTCGTTCTCGAACAGGAGCGTGCCTATTAGTGCTATGGAACCAGGTCAACTATTATATCTTGGAGAAGGGGGGATCTTACGAGTCTTGTGGGTGGGCGAACGCGGTGCTGTCTTGTGGCTGGAATGGCACAATTTCACAGCCCTATTACCCACCGGTAAAGTCGCAGATCACTGGCTATCCACGCCATGGTCTCCACAGGTAATCCTCCTGCCAGATGATCTAAAAGCTGAAACCTTGCCCCAACCCATTCTCAAAGATTGGGCTCCTTGCGTGCTGCTCTTGCCTTTAAAAGAGACAGATCTCCCTCTGCAAGGCGAGCATGAACTTCTATCGATACTTGAAGACTACCCAATCGTAAACACGCTGGAATACGAATGGGTCCGTATCAGCACAGATGGGAAAAACATGTGGATAGATGGAAAATGACATATGATCAATTATAAATAGTGAATGGTGAATCGTGATTGGTGAATTGTAAAGATGGCTTGAAGTCTTTTTCTTTTCATCATAGAATTCAATCGTCATTAATAAGAGAGTCATTGCTGCAAATCGTATCTCATGAGAGGATGGCTTATTGTGTTCAATCAACTGCCAAAACTATTCGCTTTTTCAAAAAACCTGATCCAGGCAAAACTGGTTGGCGCACCAATCGTAGCACTGGAATCAGCAGTGATCACCCACGGCCTTCCCCGCCCTGAGAACCTCAACATCGCCCGGGAGCTGGAAGCTGAGGTGCGGGAGAACGGCGCCAACCCTGCCACAATCGCTCTGCTGGAAGGAAAGATACATATTGGCCTGACGGAGCAGCAATTAGAAGAATTAGCAAATATGGAAAAGACCCGCAAGATCTCACTACGAGATTTCGGGATTGCATTAGCTGGTGGTCTGAGCGGGGGCACCACCGTGGCAGCCACCCTTTTTGCAGCTGCCCAGGTGGGGATTCGCGTTTTTGCCACCGGAGGGATTGGCGGAGTTCACCGTGGTGCGCCATTTGATGTCTCTGCTGATCTGCCGCAGTTGGGGAAATCCCCCGTATTGGTGGTTTGTGCAGGAGCTAAAGCAATCCTGGACCTACCCGCAACACACGAGGTGTTGGAAACCCAGGGCATACCAGTCATCGGCTTCCAGACAGATGAGTTTCCCGCCTTCTATTCCCCCAGCAGTGGTCTACCCGTTGACCATCGTGTGGAGACGCCTAAGGAAGCTGCCCAAGTCGCCATGAAAGCCTGGGAGGCGGGTGTAAAGTCAGCAGTATTGCTGGTGGTACCACCTCCTGCGAAGGCAGCATTGCCAGCCGGCTCAATGGAAGCTGCCATCCAAACCGCACTGGATGAGGCTGTTGAGCAGGGCATCCACGGGGCTGCCACGACACCGTTCCTTCTCAGCCGTGTGAGTGCATTAACCGGTGGTGAGAGCCTGCATGCAAACCTGGCACTTCTGGGGAATAACGCTCGTGTTGCCGCCCAGGTCGCTGTTGAGATGGCAAATATTAATAAACTGGAAGCTTATTAGGATTGGGTTAATCTGCCGAGGTTGGTCGAGGCGTACGCGTCCTAGTGGGTGTTGGCATCATTGTCACTGTGGATGTCGGCCAGAGGGTATCAGTGGGTGTTTTGGTGGCTGTTTTTGTGGGGGTTCGTGAAGGCATAAATGTTTGTGTCGGTGTGGGCGTGACAGAAGGCTCGGGTGGTTCCCCAATCACGTTGAAGAAGCCAGAAACCTTCCATTCCGTACCAACGAAGATTTGAACTTCATAAAAACCAGGCAGCCACTCGCTGCTGGGGGGATTCCAATCTGTATACCCATAACCACCCGAACCGCCATCCCAGGGTTTGGTCTCATAGTGAACAAGCTCCCCATCCCGATACCATAGCGCACTCCATTGAACACCCACGGTCATATTGTTATAGCTGAAGGCGCCAAAAAGATGACCTACTGGATTCTCAAACTCCTGTGCAGGGGCAATCAGCAACAAATCATCGCCAATGTGTTGGGAAAAATCAATGGTGCTGAAGACAGCATCCGGGTTTGGTGTGACCTCAGCTTCAAAGGAGTCTTCAATATCATTTGGCAGGCTTGGCGTACTGGTGATTGAGGGCGTCTCTGTGATGGTCGGTGTGAGTGTGATCGTTGGGGATAATGTGATCGAAGGTGTGATCGTTATCGTCGGTGTTTGAGTGGTAGTAGGTGAGGGTGAAATAAATTTATAAACGACGGGTTCGGAAAAGTTCAGAACCGCCCATGCCAGGGGGATCAACACGATGGCCACAATGATCAAGCGCCAACCCCGTACCATTCGATCGTGTCGTTTCCGGTAGAACGGGACTTTTCGACTATTAATGATATGCCTGATTCCAAAAATTAAGGTTAAAACAACCGCAGTCCCCATGATAATAACAGCGGTCAGTACAGTTGAATGAATATCAATTTGTGGCATAAACCGGCTTTCCGGAAATCATTTCAAATTATAGCCCATTTTATCCCCATCCTGTGGTTTGGAAATGAGTTGCTCTTAGACCAATCACCTCTTAGCCTTGAGATCTTGATTGAAGATTAGCGACCTTTTAAGGCTGGCCTTTGGTAAAATGCTACTGAGACCAACAACAATGCGTTTTGTTGATAGTCCCCGATGAAGGTTTTTACCAACAAACCACTATTATTGGAGGCTGCGTGCGTTTAGATGTCAATTCACTCCTCAGAGATCGATATAGGATCCTTCAAAAACTCGTCGAAAGCGGTATGGGGATTCTGTACTTAGCCCATGATGAGGCCCTCAACGTGGATGTGGCTGTTAAGGAAAATCAATACACAACAGCCGGTCACTCACAACAATTCCACCAGGAGGCGACCATATTAGCCAGGTTAAGACACCCGAATTTACCCAGGGTGATTGACCATTTTGTAATCGAGGGACAAGGCGAATACCTGGTCATGGATTACATCAAAGGCATGAATCTACAGGAAAGTTTAGACAGTCGTGGAAATCCACTTCCAGAATCAGAAGTGGTCAAAATTGCAGCAATTATTTGCGATGCCCTGGAATACCTTCATTCTCGGAAACCCGCTATTTTGCACCAGGATTTGAAACCTGCAAATTTAATTATCACCCCTGGAGGGGATGTCATGTTGGTGGACTTCGGCCTGGCGAAACCCTATGAACGTGGCAAGGTAGTCAAGAACGGCGTACAGGGTGTGACCGCGGGCTATTCCCCAATTGAGCAATACAAACAATACACTGATGTACGCAGCGATATTTATGCCTTAGGTACTACCCTGTATACCCTCCTGACCGGACAGATCCCCATTGAAGCCATAGAACGGGCTATTGGCGATGATGAACTTCAGCCCATCAAGCAGATCAATCCCAATATCTCCAAATCCCTCCAGGAAGTGATTGAAAAAGCTATGGCAGTTATGGCCGAGGATCGGTTTCAATCCGTGAATGATTTTAAGCTTAAACTTTTTGAAGCACACCCATTTCATAACACTTCGAAAAACAAGTCGCGAAGTTCTGAAAAAAGGGTTCAAAATGAACAGACAACTAACCGTCTTCCAGCAGATCCGGCACAGGGTACTCCCAAAGCGAGAAAGAAGAAACGTGCATGGTTATGGTTGCTCCCTTTGATCGCAGTTGTGTTTACAGCTTTAGCCACCGCAGTGATATATCTCACAAACCAATCTTGGGGTGAGCGCTTGTTTCACCCATCTCGCATTGAAACCCAGCCAATTTCCACGGTTGTTGAACAAATAGAGCCTTCACCCCCTGCTACACAGATATTAACGGCGCAGCTTTCAGCGACAGCCGACAACAAAGATATCCTTCCAACTGTAATGGCTACGCATATTCAAACTGCAACCAAAACACCGCAGGGAACGCCTCAGGGTGGCGGAGTGGGACAGATCGCGTTTGTCTCAGAACGGACCGGTTCCCCGCAGATCTTCCTGATCAATGTTGATGGATCCGGGTTAGTGCAGGTGACATCTGAGAGAGAAGGCGCCTGTCAACCGGAATGGTCCCCAGATGGTTCATCATTAGCATATATTTCGCCCTGTGAGGGAAACAATGAATCCTACAAGGGCGCCAGTATCTTTGTGATAAATATTGAGAACGGTGACACCCACCAGATCTCTACCCTGGGCTCTGGTGATTACGACCCAGCCTGGTCACCGGATGGGGGCCAACTGGCATTTACATCTCTGCAAACGGGAAGACCACAGGTTTTTATCTATGATTTCGAGTCTGGCGAAGCACACCGACTGATGAACAGGACCATGGTCAACCGCACTCCGGCATGGTCACCTGACGGGAGTCAGATCGTGTTTGTGACTCCCAATCCAGACAACAACCTTCCCACTTTATTTATCGTGGATTCAGCAGGACAAGAGAATCCCAGGACAATTCTGGGAAGCGCTTTTAAAGAAACTTTTCGCCCCGATTGGTCGCCTGAAGGCGATATGATAGTATTCGATCTGGCAGAGGAAGGGCAAATAGGCAGCAAGGTGCTTCCTAATCAACAAAACGTCCCGATCAATACCCCACTTGAAATCGTTGAGAACCCTGGCTTTTCTCCGGATTCACAATGGCTAATTTGTAATGGCATAATGGATGTCGCGGGGCAAGACATCTTCATGATGCTGCGCTCTGGTGCTGGTTTAACACGTCTGACAGACAACCCCTCAGATGACTACCAACCTGTCTGGCGACCGTAAAACCCCCTCCTTAAAAACACCTGGCAGGTGTTTTATTATCCGTTTTCAGGAGCAAGCCAGACAAATTGGAAAGGAGCCAAAGTCAGGTCCTCCTTGTTATCAAAAGAATCGCCAGTCACAAGATCTTTAAAGGGTGCCTTCAATCCAAAAAACCGAAGTGAGATATGGGTTATGACCTGAGGGAAATCACTGAAATTGTTCAAGACCCACAATTGCGATGCTCTTTGTTGCCGCTTATAGCCAAAGATGTGTGAATTTTCAGTGTGGATGAACACAGGTGGTTCCCCGCTGAGAACTGGCGAGTTTTTCCTGAGCTGAATTATCTGCAACAGCCCATGATAAATTCTTCCTGGAATGGATTCGGGATCCTTTCGCAAGGCATATAACACTGGATCAGCAGAAGGGCGGTGGACCCAACGGCTGTCATCAGCTTTGGTAAGGTCATCACGGTATCCGTAGTCATTTAACGTCCCAACCTCATCCCCCAGATAGATCAAAGGTATCCCACCAATTGTTAGGATCACATTGTGGATCAAGAGAATTCGCTGTATGGCCAAATCGACTTCCGCGGCTGTTTCTTCGGTCAACGCTTTTTCAAGCCCAGCCAGTGAGGCGCAGGTACCTGAGATACGAGCATCTCCTGTTTTGGGATTTTCCTGAAAAGCCAACCCCCGCCCAAAACTTCCCTCAAATCGCCCCGTGTAGAATGCATTTAGAAACAAACGATGGTCAAAGGCATTGATCCCAAGGGCTGCGGCATCTTCATCGGAGAAGGTCCAACCGATATCATCATGACAGCGCACATAATTTACCCAGGCACACCTCTTGGGAATATTAAAGCGTTTCTGCATCGATTGATACAACAAGTTGACTTCCCTGGTGGCCAAGGTGTTCCACAATAGTGCCATCAGGAGTGGATTATAGGATAGCTGACATTCATCTTCTCGAATGTATTGTGCGACTTCATCAGGGTGGACAATTGCTTCTGATTTAAACAGAAGTGCCGGTGCTGCAATACGGGCGATGGCATTATAGGCTTGAATGATCATGTGTGCTTCTGGCAGGTTTTCACAAGCTGTCCCCAAGGACTTCCAGATGAATGCCACCGCATCTAAGCGTAAAATCTCCACACCCTGGTTAGCTAAGAACAGCATTTCTCCAGCCATGCTGTTGAAGACCTCAGGATTGGCGTAATTTAGATCCCATTGGTTGCTGTGGAAAGTCGTCCAAACCCACTTCTCGATATCGTCAAAAAAAGTAAAAGCACCCGGGTGTTCATCCGGGAAGATCTCCCGTAGATGTGCTTCATACGCATCAGGCATGGTGCGATCATCATACATCCAGTAATATTTTTGATAGTCAGCATTCCCCTGTCGAGCACGTTGCGCCCAGATATGTTCATTGGATGTGTGGTTGAAGACAAAATCCAATACAAGGCTGATACCTTCAGAACGCAGTTCGTCTGCCAAATTTCGTAACTGTGCCATCGTTCCCATATCCGGGTATACATCTCGGTAGCTGCTGATCGCATATCCCCCATCATTTTCCCCTTCAGGGGAACGGAACAGGGGCATTAGATGCAGATAGGTCAGCCCCATTTCTTTGAGATAAGGTATTTTGTTGTGGATACCTTCAATGTCATTAGCAAAAAGATCAACGTAACAAACACCGCCCAGCACATGATGATCCTGGAACCAGGTTGGTTGTGCTTCACGTTCAGCATCCAATGTTTTGAGATCCTCTGAGCGCTGCACCCAGGCCTCAGTGATGGTCACCAACACCGATTCGAGATGATAGAAAAAATCATATTGATCTCCATACAGGTGTACAAGGATTTTAAACAGGGGGATGAATTGCGTTTTTAATCGTTTCAAAAATAATGTCCATTGTTCTGGGTTTTGTGACCTGTATGTTGAAAACGCTGATTCAAGACGTGGAAGCAGCCTCGCCAGCGATCGCAAAGCCTCTGTCTCTAAATTCTTGGTTTCATGGATGGATTGGACCACTTAATTTCATCCTTATTCTTGGGAGGGTGATCTTAGATAAGATTAATGCCGCGTAGTGTCCTGTGCAACGAGAAATTCATCAAGCTGTTTGGTTGTCGGTAAGGCAGGGATCGCTCCCAACCGGGTTGTTGTGAGCGCGCCAACAGCATTCGCACGTCTGCAAATTTCAACCAATCGGTCCTCATCCAGCCATGCTTGAGGGAGTTTAAGCAAACCACTTATGAGCCCTGCCACAAATCCATCACCAGCCCCGGTTGTATCAATAGCTTTCACTTGAAATCCAGGCACATATCCGCTGAAATCAGGTGTGAAATACTGGCAGCCCTGTCTTCCCAGTGTAACAACCATTAATTTCAAGTTTTTATGCCACAAGTCAGACACAGCCTCATCGACATCGTCTTTGCCTGTCAGAAACTGCACTTCATCTTCGCTAACTTTAATCAGGTCTGCTTGTTTCCAAATGCTCAACATACCAGTTTTTGCAGCATTCGCATCTGGCCACAAAGCGAGACGAAGATTCGGATCGTAGGAGATCAACAAATGATTTTCGTGCGCAGCCTGCAGGGCTGCCAGTGTGGCACTGCGCGACGGTTCATTAATCAGGCTGATCGAACCTGTGTGAAAAATTTTCGCATTTTCGATCAATTCGATGTTAACTTCATCGGGGGTGTAGAGCATATCCGCACTGGGGTGCCTGTAAAACATGAATTCGCGTTCACCATCTGAACGTAGGCTTACAAATGCCAGAGCTGTACGGGCTTGGTGGGAAAAAACCAATCCGCGCGTATCCACGCCAACTTCATCCAGAATGGTTTTCAGGAATTGACCAAAAGCATCTTCGCCGACTTTTCCCAGAAAAGCAGTCGAGACACCTAATAATGCTAATCCAGCAGCAACATTTGCCGGAGCACCGCCTGGTGCTTTTTTAAATGCTGGGGCATCAATCAATGAAACACCAGATACAGTAGGGACAAAATCAATCAGTAATTCTCCAAGCGTCACAACATCAATCATTGGTGCACGAGATCCTTTCTTGTTCTTAAGACCAACGGTTCAGCCTGAACCAAGGCAGGTATGCATACTTATCAACTAACCTTTGAAGTGCCAAAGCCCATCCTTCCAGGATCAACCTTCTAAGTTGTCTCTCGCTCGATGAGACTTAGTGGAAGCCGAACATGTCGGAGCGGTCGGGAGGGATCTTTCAAGCGAGCAAGCAAGATTTCCACAGCCAAACGACCGGACTCATCCAAATTTTGATGAATGGTACTCAAACCGAAATATTCAGCGAGATCCAAATCGTCAAAGCCGAGGACAGCTAAGTCATCAGGTACCCGAAACCCTAATTTCCTGGCTTTATTAACCACACCCACAGCCTGCAGATCCGTAGCAGCAAAGATAGCGCTTGGTGGTTTGGGAAGACGCAACATTAACTCAATTTTATCTTCCGCATCTTTAACAGCATACCTCGATTTGCAGATATATTCTTGGGGAAGCGTCAATCCATGTTTGGCGAGACCTTGCTCAAACCCTTTCAAGCGCAGGGTGATTGGAAAGATCGTATAAGCGCCTAAATCAGAGGTATCGCCTATGAAGCCTAGGCGGTTATGACCTTTCCCGATCAAATAATCTGCAACCATTTCACCGCCAGTCATATCATCAATCTCAACAGAATTAAGGTCTGATCGAGGAAATTCGATCAGAACGGTTTCAAGGTTGTTATTTACCAACTTCGCAGCGGATTCATCATTGACGCGTAACGACAACAAGATCAACCCCTGAAGATGCCCTGTAATAGGCAGGGTCGCTAAATAATAGTTGAGATGTTCAATTGATTCAATCGTAAAGATAGTTAGCTCATAACGTGTTGAAAGCAGCCCTTTTGCCACCCCTCGCAAACGTTGGACAAAAGCAGGTGCTGTAAAAAAAGGTGTGAGTACACCAATTCTGGCGAAATCTTTCATTGCGCGGGCTCTGGCTTCTGCTTTGGGAACAAAACCAAGATTGTCAATGCTTTTCTGTACACGATCCCGAGTGGCGTCTGTGACATTCGGGCTGGCATTGATCACCCGAGAAACAGTGGAGATACTGACACCAGCAGCTTTAGCCACATCGTATATCGTTGGGGGGTGATTAAGTTTAGAGGACATCGTCAAATGATTTTGTTGGGAAAAGGTTGTGAAACTGCTTCCATAAAAGTATTTCCACACTAATATTAACATAGAGTTTTTTCTATGTCAATTCACTTCTATTGTCAATTCACTTCTATTTCAACCTTATTCAGGATAAAATGAAAGTAATAGGAAGTGTTCATTCACACAAAGGATTTTAGATGCCTCCAATC
>Ga0209121_10005015_pt1 | contig 12147 bp, 14 predicted proteins | sample Cruoilmetagenom3_FD_187292 | JGI IMG/M metagenome (GOLD analysis project Ga0209121, IMG submission 187292) | Oil polluted marine microbial communities from Coal Oil Point, Santa Barbara, California, USA - Sample 3 (SPAdes) (version 2) | ecosystem: Environmental > Aquatic > Marine > Oil seeps ... | reverse complement strand
GTGCCGCTGGATATCAAGCTGACGCAGCTGGTGAAGCTGTGGAAAAATGGCGAACCGTTCAAGATGTCCAAACGGGCAGGAACATTTGTGACCCTGCGCGATGTGGTCGATCAGGTGGGCCCGGATGTGACCCGGTTTGTGATGCTGACCCGCAAGAATGATGCGCCGCTGGATTTCGACTTTGACAAGGTGCTGGAACAAAGCCGCGAGAACCCGGTGTTTTATGTGCAATACGCCCATGCCCGGATCATGAGCGTGCTGCGCCGCGCCGCAGAGGCCGGGATTGCTGCCGATGATGCGGTGTTACAATCGGCGGATCTGTCGCTGATCACCCACGAGGCGGAACTGACTGTGGCCAAAAAGCTGGCCGAATGGCCGCGTTTGGTCGAGATCGCGGCGCGCACGCACGAGCCGCATCGCGTGGCGTTTTACCTTTATGAACTGGCGGGCGAGTTCCACGCGCTGTGGAACCGGGGCAACGAATTGCCCGGCCTGCGGTTCCTGCAAGAGGGTGACGCCGCCACAAGTCAGGCAAAAATGGCACAGGCACGCGCCGTTTCCGTTGTTATTTCCGCAGGTCTTGGTATTCTTGGCGTTACACCGGCGCAGGAGATGCGGTAACAAAGCCGCCCGAAACGCCGGTCCGAGGCAGAGATTAAGAAACCCGGGCGCAGCCATAGCTGCGTAACAGGGCAGTGAGGCGGACATGGCGAATATTGAATACACGGATGACGTGTACACGGGCGATTTGTATGCAAATGCTGCAAATGCGGATACCCTGCAGACAACTGGTGATCACGGGGCGGGCGCGCCGGGGCCGTCGACATTGGGGGCCGCAATTAACATATTGGGCGCCGTTGCGTCGCTGGCGCTGGTCGCCGGTATCGGGGTTTGGGGCTATAAGCTGATTGTGCGCGATGTCAGCGGGGTGCCGGTGGTGCGTGCTTTGCAAGGGCCAATGCGGGTTCAGCCCGCCGATCCCGGAGGGCGGCAGGCCGATCATCAGGGGCTTGCAGTAAACGCCGTGGCCGCACAGGGCACGGCCGCGCCGCCTGCTGATCGCGTGATGCTGGCCCCGCGCCCGGTGGATCTGGCTGACGAAGATACGCCTATGCATCAGGCCGCGCCGCTGGGCGCAGGCGTTGGTGATCCGGAAAGCCTGACAGCTGAACAAAAAAGCACCGCGCTTGATGCCTATCAGGCCGGTTCCGTCGAGGCGCTGGCCGCCCAGCTGACCGCTGGCGTGACGCCGCTGACCGGTGGGACGCAGTCGGATATTAATGGCACCCCCCCTGAAATGCTGGATCAGGATGAGGATTCTGCCGGGCTGACAACGGGTGCCGGGACAGAGGGTGATCCTAAAGCTGTCGTGGTGTTGCAAGGACCGGGGCTGAAACGATCGCTGCGCCCACAGGCACGTCCGGCCCGGGCTGTAATCTCTTCAGTGAATACCGGTTCGGTTCTGGCCGAGGCAATCAATTCAGCTGTGCAAACGACTGCAAGCCTGGATGTAGAGGCAGACAGCCTGCCGGTTGGCACGCGGCTGGCGCAACTGGGGGCTTATGATACGCCCGAGATTGCGCGCGGCGAATGGGACAAGCTGAATGCCCGGTTCGAAGAGGTTATGGACAACAAAAAGCGAGTGATCCAGATGGCCAGCAGTGGCGGGCGCACATTTTACCGCCTGCGCGCCGTGGGGTTCGATGATATGAGCGATGCGCGCCGGTTCTGTTCGGCGTTGATGGCGGAGAACGCCGATTGCATCCCGGTCACCACGCGGTGAAATTTGGCGCGACCATCCTTGACGCAACGGGCCTGCGCCTGAGTGGCGAGGAAAAGGCGCTGTTCCGCGCGGTCAATCCGTTTGGCTTTATCGTATTTGCCCGCAATCTGGACACGCCCGATCAAATCCGCGCCCTGTGCGCTGATTTCCGCGAGGCGGTGGGGCGCGATTGCCCGATCACCATTGATCAGGAAGGTGGCCGAGTGCAGCGGCTGCGTGCGCCATTGGCCCGCAATTGGCTGGCGCCGCTGGATCATGTGGCGCGCGTCAGGGGTGAAACTGGTGTAGAAGCCGAACGCGCGATGTATCTGCGCTATCGCCTGATCGCCGATGAATTACGCGCATTTGGCATCGACAGCAATTGCGCCCCGATGGTCGATCTGGCCGGGCCTGATACTCACCCGTTTTTGCGCAACCGCTGTTACGGCAGCGATCCTGACAGGGTGGCGGCAATTGGCCGGGCCGTGGCCAACGGCCTGCTGGATGGTGGCGTTCTGCCGGTGCTAAAACACCTGCCCGGGCATGGCCGATCCACCCAGGACAGCCACCTTGATCTTCCGCATATCGCCGCCAATCCCGAAGATCTGGACGATACTGATTTCGCGCCGTTCCGCGCGCTAAGCGACCTGCCAATGGGGATGACCGCGCATCTGGTCTATGACTCGATTGATCCGAACCCGGCCACTTTGTCAGCCGCAATGATACAGCTGATCCGCAATCAGATCGGCTTTGACGGGTTGCTGATGACCGACGATGTGTCGATGAAAGCACTGTCTGGCACGTTGGGCGACATATCACGCGCGTCGATCCGCGCCGGATGTGATGTGGTTCTGGCCTGTAACCGAACCCTGGCTGAACGTGCCGAGGTGGCCGAAGCGGCAGACGAAATGACCGATGCGGCGCAGACCCGTGCCCTGGCCGCGCTGGCCGCCCGGCATGCGCCTGATCCGCTTGACATTGCGGCGGCCGAGGCCGACCTTTTGCGCCTGATGAACGGGCAGGTTTATGAGCGATAACCTTTTCCAGGAAGACACGATGTCAGTGTCCGAACGGCTGGCCGCCGAGGCGCTGATTGTTGATGTGGACGGGTTCGAAGGACCGCTGGACGTGCTGTTGACCTTGTCGCGCACCCAAAAGGTGGATTTGCGCAAAATCTCGGTTTTGGAACTGGCGCGGCAATATCTGGCCTTTGTGGAACAAGCCAAGGTGCTGCGGATTGAACTGGCGGCGGATTATTTGGTGATGGCCGCCTGGCTGGCCTTTCTGAAATCACGCCTGCTATTGCCGCCCGATCCCAGCGAAGAAGGGCCCTCGGGCGAAGAACTGGCGGCACATCTGGCGTTTCAGCTGGAACGCTTGCAGGCGATGCGCGATGTCGCCGCGCGGCTGATGGCGCGTGACCGGCTGGGGCGCGATTTCTTTGCGCGCGGCCAGGGCGAGGACGTGGCGCGGATTCGCACCATCAGCTATTCGGCCACGCTGCTGGACCTGATGCAGGGCTATGCCCGGATACGTACCCGTGACGATTTTCGCCCGTTTGTGATGGACCGCGATTCGGTGTTTACCATGGAACAGGCACTGGATCGAATGCGCGGGCTGATCGGTTATGCCGGGGCCTGGACCGACATGGCCACCTATTTACCCGACGGCTGGGATGGCGACCCGACACGGCGACGCTCGGCCACGGCATCGACCTTTGCGGCCTCGTTGGAACTGGTGAAAGAGGGGCATCTGGAAATCCGCCAAAGCGAAAGTTTTGCACCGATCCAGCTGCGCAAGAAAGATGATACCCCGTGACGCAAAAGCCTGAAACTACGACAGAAAGCCTGTTTGAGGCCCCCCCGATTGCCGAACAGGAGCGGATGATCGAAGCGATGCTGTTTGCCAGCGCCGATCCTGTGACCTTGCGCGATCTGGAAACCCGGATGCCATTTGGCAGTGACGCCGCCGAGGCACTGGTGCATCTGCGCAAGCGCTATGAAGGGCGTGGCGTTCGGGTGGTCAAAGTGGGGGATGCCTGGGCAATCCGCACTGCGCCGGATCTGGGGTTTCTGATGCAAAAGGAAATCGTCGAGACCCGCAAGCTAAGCCGGGCAGCTGTCGAAACCCTGGCAATCATCGCCTATCACCAGCCCGCCACCCGCGCCGAGATCGAGGAAATCCGCGGCGTGTCGGTGTCGCGCGGTACGATTGACCAATTGCTAGAGATGGGGTGGATTCGGCTGGGGCGGCGCAAGCTGACGCCGGGGCGGCCAGTGACTTTTGTGGTGACGCCGGAATTTCTGGATCATTTCGGTCTGGAAAATGCCCGCGATCTGCCTGGGCTGAAAGAGTTGCGCGCTGCCGGCTTGCTGGAAAACCGCCCGCCACCGGGGGCGGTTAGTCTTTCAGAAGAAGATGAAACCGAGGGTGAACCGGCAGGTCAGCCGGAACTTTTTGACGAGTAGTGGCATAAAGGTCCTGAAAATGGCATATTCCGGACCTACATAGAAACTGGGCAGAATGAGGGTTTTGGCATGAATATGAACTACGTTATCAATATGGTTATGCGGATGATTATGCGCAAAGCCATTAGTGGCGGGATAAATGCGGGTATCAGCGCCGCTTCCGGTCTTGGAAAAAAGCGTAAAAAGCCGCAATACGTGGATGATTACGGGCACGTAGATGAGACTTTGCCACGAACAATGCCCGGCCAGGGCCCGGCCATGTCACAAGACAGCCCGCCAAAATTGACTCAGCAACAACGTGACGCCAAACGCGCGATGCGTCAGGCGCGGCGATCCGCCAAGGCAGCCCAGCGCGCGACCCGGATGTGATTGAAGGGTTTTTTGCTGTTATAACAGTCGATTATGCTGGCAACTTAAAGTGTTTTGACAGTTTCAGCCCCTGTCCCTGATAGTTCGATGCGATGCCCGCACCGTAAAGCTGGGTGGGGGTTTCGGCCATGCGTTCATAGACCAGCCGTCCAACCACCTGCCCGTGTTCCAACACAAACGGTGCTTCGTGACAGCGCACCTCAAGCACGCCACGTGACCCCTCGCCGCCAACGGCTGCATGGCCAAATCCGGGGTCAAAAAACCCGGCGTAATGCACGCGGAATTCACCGACCATTGCCAGATAGGGCGCCATTTCGGCGGCGTATTGCGGCGGGATATGCACCGCTTCACGGCTGACCAATATGTAAAAGGCCCCCGGATCCAGAATAATCTGGCCCTGTGCGGTGCGCACCTCTTCCCAATACTCAGACGGCTCGTACTGACCGATTTTGTCCAGATCAATCACCCCGGTATGGGGTTTGGCGCGATAGCCGACCAGATCGGTGCCGGGCAGACGCAGATCGACAGAAAACCCCAGCCCGTCCTGAATAACCGCCGGGCCATCCACCAACGGGGTTTGCGCGTGCAGGGCTGACAGTTCAGCATCGCTGAGAACGGCCTGGCCACGTCGAAACCGGATCTGGTTCAGCCGCATGCCGGGGCGCACCAGAACGGAAAAGCTGCGCGGGCAGATTTCGGCATAAAGCGGGCCGGTATACCCGGCGGGCACGCGATCAAATTCTTCTCCGCAATCAATGATCGTGCGGGTCAGCAGATCAAGCCGCCCGGTCGAGCTTTTGGCATTGGCGACGGCGCTGATGTCATCGGGCAGGGCCAGGGATTCGCGCAGTGGCACCAGATAGACACAGCCCTTTTCAAGAACCGCGCCATCCGACAGATCAATCCGATGCATTTCGAATTCGCTCAGCCGGTCGGCAACGCTGCGATCTTGCCCGGTCAGAAACGAGGCGCGGACCCGGTAGGCCACAGTGCCCAGGCGCAGATCAAGGCTGGCAGGTTGAACCTGGGCATCCAGGATAGGCACATCAGAGCGGATGATCTTGCTGTCGATCATCTTTTCGATCTGCTGGTTTGGGCAAACCCCGGTCATTATGCCGTCTCCTGCAGGGCAACCCGGATCGGTGGGTTGCCGCTGGTCGTTTGGTATCGTCGGTGTGATTTGGTCGGGCTAGCAGGACTCGAACCTGCGACCTTCCGTCCCCCAGACGGACGCGCTACCAGGCTGCGCCATAGCCCGACGATGGTGTGTTCATACCGGTTTTCAGACCGGGGGCAAGGGGGAATCACCTGATCTGGCCTACGGACTGCCGGTGCGGGTGATGTGGTCGCGCAACTGCTGGGTTAGGGGCGCAATTGCGCGGGCCTGTTCGGGTGTTAGTAACCGCAGCCCGGCAAGTTTCGCCAACAGGCCAGGGGTGTAGGGCAGCTCATTTTCATCCGGTGGATCCGGGGCATCGACGATTGCCGTACGCACCGCAGCAACTGGGTCCGGGGTGGGCTGCGGTTCTGAAACGGGCTCGGGCGGCGGTTTTCTGGTCGCTGGACGATGCAGAAAGGAGGGCAGAACCGATGCATTCGAAGGCGATTCAGCACTCGGAGCGACAGGGGCCGCCGGGGCAGTCGTTTCGGCTGGGGTCGAATCAACAGGGGGCGAATCAACAGGGGTCGAATCAACGGGGGGCGTTTCTGCAGGGGCAGTCTTTGCAGAGGGCTGCGGTTCCGGGGCCGCTGGCCTGGTCGTTGGCTCGGCTGACGTCTCGGCGTGTTGAGCAGCCTCGGGTTCCGGTTTTGGCTCAGGTTTTGGTTTGGCCTGAGGGGCGTCGAGCGGTTGGGATTCTGGATTAGCTTGGCTGGCCGTCTGCGGTTCACTTGGGGCCGCCGCCTGTTTTGTGGTTGGGTTTTCGAGTTCGGAAAACAGATCTGGCGGTGGCGCGGGGGCGGGCTGTTCTTTGGGCAGCTTGGTAACTGGTTCGGCCTGCGATTCTATCTGTTCGGGCTGTTCGGGCGGGGAAGTTTCGGTTTTCGCCCGCTTGTCTTTGAAGGACAGAACGGTTCCGTCCCCGGCAATTTGGTCACCTGTCGCGGGTTCATCCAGCGATTGAGAGAGTGAAGATATCTCACTAACGCCTTGTTCTCGCAGTGCCTTTTGCACACCTTTTATGGTCATCCCGTCATCGTGCAGCAGTTTCTTGATGCCGCCCAGCAACTGCATATCTGCCGGACGGTAATAGCGTCGCCCCCCGGCGCGCTTGACGGGTTTGATCTGGGTAAACTTGCTTTCCCAGAAACGCAGCACATGGGCCGGAATCCCCAGCCAATCAGCAACCTCGCTGATCGTGCGAAAAGCGTCGGGCGATTTATCCATGTGATACCGTCCTGTCTATGCCTTGTTTCCGGCAGCGACGCGGTCTTTCATCAGATGCGAGGGGCGAAATGTCAGCACCCGGCGCGGCTGAATTGGCACCTCTTCACCGGTTTTTGGGTTGCGTCCAACCCGTGCCGATTTATCGCGCACGCTGAAGGTGCCGAAGGATGAAATTTTCACCTGTTCGCCCCGCACCAGCGCGTCTGACATATGCTCCAGCATGCTTTCGACCAGTTGCGCACTTTCATTGCGCGACAGGCCAACTTCGCGGAAAACGGCCTCGCTTAGATCCATCCGCGTCAGTGTGTTATCGCCCATACCATTCCCCGTGTGTTTGACTGAGCATAGGGCGTTAGCATTTTAACTGTCAATATCAATGAATTGCAGGCGGCTTTTATTGGCTAGTTCATGCGCGGTTTACCAGCGTAACACCACCGCGCCCCAGGCCAGCCCGCCGCCAATCGCCTCGGTGACGATCAGATCGCCCGGTTTGATCTGGCCACGTGCCTTGCCAATCGACAAGGCCAGGGGAATCGATGCCGCTGATGTGTTGCCGTGATCCTGCACCGTGACCACCACCTTATCCATGCTAAGCCCCATCTTTTTGGCGGTGCCCTGGATGATACGGATATTGGCCTGATGTGGCACGATCCAATCTACATCCGCTGCGTGCAGCCCCACCTTGACCAGCGCGGTTTCTGCGGTGGCCGCCAGCTTTGCCACCGCATGGCGGAACACCTGATTGCCCTGCATTCGCAGATGGCCAATGGTTTGGGTGCTGACGCCGCCATCGACATAAAGCAGGTCGCGGTGGCGGCCGTCGGAATTCAGGTCAGTCGACAGAATACCACGGTCTGCGGTGGTGCCGTCGCCTTGCCCGGTCTCCAGCACCACGGCCCCTGCGCCATCGCCAAACAGCACGCAGGTTGATCTGTCGGTCCAGTCCATGATGCGCGAAAACGTCTCGGCGCCGATTACCAGCACCCGTTGGGCCTGGCCTGCGATGATCAGCGCATTGGCGGTGCTCAGCGCATAGACAAACCCGGCACAGACCGCCTGAATGTCAAAGGCAAAACCACGGGTCATACCAAGGGCGGATTGCACCATGGTGGCCGCCGAGGGAAAGGTCAGGTCGGGGGTAGAGGTGGCCAGAATGATCGCGTCCACGTCTTCGGCCTCAAGCCCGGCATCGGCCAGCGCAGCGCGGGCGGCTAGGGTGGCCATATCGGAGGTGGTTTCGCCTTCGGCCGCGAAATGCCGCTGTTCGATGCCCGACCGGGCGCGAATCCATTCGTCGGTGGTATCGAGGGACTCTTCGAACTCTGAATTGGGGACCACGCGTTTAGGCAGGTAATGGCCGACCCCTGTGACTATTGCACGTTTCATCATGCCTTATGCCTGTCTTTCATTCGTTTGATCTTGTTCTGATCCCGATGGTACGGCTTCGTCGACTGTTTGCGAAAGCTCGCCAGTGGAGGCAACCCGCGCCGCCAGTTTTTCCGCGAATCCCGATTGCGCCAGCTGAAACGCCAGCTTAACCGCCGCCGAAACGCCCGTGGCATCGGCGCCACCATGGGATTTGATCACCGTGCCGTTCAACCCCAGAAAGACGCCACCATTGACCCGGCGTGGATCAATGCGTTTTTTCAGCCGGTTCAGCGAGGTGATGGCCAGCACCGAGGCCAGCCGCGACAGCGGCGAATATTTGAACGCCTCGCGCAGCAGATCGCCGATCAGGCTGGCGGTGCCTTCGCCCGTCTTGATCGCGACATTACCGGTAAAGCCGTCGGTGACGATCACGTCGGCCACGTTGCCAGCAATATCACTGCCTTCGACAAAGCCGACGAAATCGAAATTACTGCGATCACTGAACTTTGAAATCAGCGCATGCGCTTCTTTCAATTCGGGGCGGCCTTTGTGTTCTTCTGTGCCGACATTCAGCAACCCGATACGCGGGCGGCCCAATGACATGCCATTGCGCGCGTAAGAGGCGCCCATCAGGGCGTATTGCAACAGATCACGGGCGTCGGCGCGAACATCAGCGCCCACATCCAGCATCACGTTAAACCCCTGGGGGTTGCCGGACGGAAACAGGATGGCGATGGCGGGTCGATTGACCCCCGGCAGCTTGCGCAGCCGAACCATCGACAGGGCCATCAGTGCCCCGGTGTTGCCGCAGGAAACCGCGCCTGCGGCCTCGCCATTGCGCACCGATTCAAGCGTTGACCACATCGACGTGCCCTTGCCATTGCGCATCACATAGCTGGGCTTGTCATCCATCGTCACCACATCGGGGGCGTCGCGGAACTGGACCCGGCCTGCCAAGCCACGGCGCTGCGCAACCAGCTTTTCCAGCTTTTCGCGTGGGCCGTGTAGAATAAAGGCAATATCGGGGTTCTTGGTCGCGGATTTATCAATACCCGCGACCACGGCCTTGGGGCCGGCGTCACCGCCCATGGCGTCAACCGAGATGGTGATTCGTCCGGCAATTGCCTGGATCTGATGTGGCTGGGCCGTCATTCAGAGGCCTATCTGGTGTGATTTAAGCCGCGTCTTCGTCTAGATCGATGTCGTCGGCCTGTGCCACAACTTCGCGGTCATCGTAGTGGCCGCAGGACGCACACACATGGTGTGGACGCTTCAGTTCGCCGCAATTGCCGCATTCGTTTGGATTTGCAGCAACCAGGGCATCATGCGCGCGACGGTTGTTGCGACGCGATTTGGATACTTTATTCTGTTGGACGGCCATGTCTCAACCCTTGTCTGATAAGGGCCGCGTCGGCAATCCGGGGCGGCCGTGTTACATTGTCGTATTCTTGATCGTCTTTGGGCGGTGTGACGTGCGTTTAGGCCGCAGCCTGTCCGATGTCCAACCGAAAATTCATTGAGCGCGCGAAAATACTGCTATTTTCTCTGTTCGCAAGAGGATTTTATAGCCCGGCTGTCCTGATGGCTGTCCTGCGGCAGTGCAGGTGGGCAGTGCAGGTGGCTGGGAAAGCAGGCTGGCGGGCGTCCGGTGCCGTCGGGGTAATCACCAGTTAATCGCCTGTGGGTTCATCCGGGTCCAGCGTTTCACGCAGCTGGGCCAGCCCTGCAAACGGGCGTGCATCCTTGTCCTGCATTGGTTTTTGCCCTGGTTCGGTGAAAATCGCCTCGCCCAGATCAGCGCCTTGTTTGCGCGGGTAAAGCGGCAGCGCCAGCGTCAGGGATTCGGCCATGACCACGCCCGGATCAATAAAAGCCCCCAAAGGTTCGCTGGTGTCGTCATCAGACATTTCTACCTCGGTCGTGTCCGGCTCTGACCAGTCGGACAGGTAAAGCCGCTGCACATCCACATCTATGCGGGTGGTGACCAGTTCCAGCGTAACCACACAAGGCTGTACCACAGTGGCGCCCAATCGGGCCTCAAGAACCCAGTCACTGGCGCCTTGTGCGATGATGGTGCCGGTAAGCCGTAATTTGCGCAAACCGGTTAGGCCTAACTGCGCGGCAAGAATTTTCATGGCAGCGGCATCGGGACGCAGATCAAAGGCTGTCGGGCTGTTTTGTGGCAGTTCAGCCACCCGCAGGGCAGAGGTATCGGGCATATCGGGACTTTCGTTTCTTGAACCACAGGCCGGGTTTGTTGTAATTGGGATAAAAGGCGTATCAAGCCAAGGCAAGAGGGCAGCCATGTTAGCGATTGCAGCAAAATTGAAACCGGCTTTGCGCGCCATCCTGTTTGGAACGGCGTTTTTGTCCGTTTCAGCATGCAGCGCTATGTACCGCAATCATGGCTATGTGCCCTCTACCGAAGAACTGGCCGAGATAAAAGTAGGGGTCGATACCCGCGACAGTGTTTCGGAAACTGTGGGCACACCCAGTTCGTCCGGGGTGCTGAATGATGGCGGGTATTATTATGTCGCCTCCCGGATGCGCCACTATGGCCCAAGCCAGCCAAAGGTCGTGTCGCGCGAGCTGGTGGCTATCAGTTTCGATCAACGCGGTGTGGTTCGCAACATCGAGCGATACAGCCTGGAAGACGGCCGTGTCTTGGCGCTGGAACGCCGGGTGACCAGTTCTGGTGTCGAAGACAAGACGTTCCTGCGTCAGCTGGTGGGGAACCTGGGGCGTTTCAACCCGGGCACTGTTTTGGAATAATGTGTGTTCTGGTTTAGGGTATGCTTCATCCGTCTGTCACATCCTGCCTGCATGCCGGTCGGGAATTAGATTCCGCTCTGCGCATGTGGACACGCTATTGGGGGAGGCTGCGATTCTGTCCAAGCCGCATATGCTAAGCAAGGGACGCTATCGGGTTCGAATGGGCGAGGGGCCGCAGGATGTTGCCGCCGCCCAAGCGCTGAGGGCGCTGGCCTTTGGCACAGATGGCCCGGATTGTGATCAATTTGACGATATTTGCAGCCACTTGCTCGTCCATGACAGTCGTAGCGGCACATTGGTGTGTTGTTTCCGGATGCTGGTGCTGGACGGTGGCGGCGACGTCGGGCGCAGCTACTCTGCGCAGTTTTACGGGCTGTCCGCGCTTGAGGATTTTCAGGGCCGCATGGTCGAAATGGGCCGGTTCTGCATCCATCCCGACTGGTCTGACCAGGATATTCTGCGGGTTGCCTGGGGGGCGATGACCGCTTTTGTGGATGATAACAACATAGAGATGCTGTTTGGCTGTTCGTCTTTTTCGGGCACGGAGACGACCGAATACCTGGATGCGTTTGCCATGCTGAAGGCGCGCCATCTGGCACCCAAGCGCTGGCTGCCACGGGTCAAGGCGCCGGACGTGTTTCGCTATGCGGCCAAGCTGCGGCGCAAGCCGGACGCCCAAAAGGCGATGCGGCGGATGCCGCCCCTGTTGCGCACCTATCTGATGATGGGCGGCTGGGTTAGCGATCATGCGGTGGTGGATCGGCATATGAACACGTTGCATGTGTTTACCGGGCTGGAGATTGGGGCGATCCCCCCAGCCCGCAAGCGGCTATTACGGTCGGTTGCCGGTTGAGGTATCATAAAATTGTAGTGACAAGATTAGGGTCGAATTCCCTCGCATCCGTTTCGCGGGTTTGCTAAGTAGCGCAGCATTGCGGGTGTGGCGGAATTGGTAGACGCACCAGATTTAGGTTCTGGCGCCTATGGCGTGGGGGTTCGAGTCCCTTCACCCGCACCACTCT
>Ga0209121_10005014_pt1 | contig 12150 bp, 8 predicted proteins | sample Cruoilmetagenom3_FD_187292 | JGI IMG/M metagenome (GOLD analysis project Ga0209121, IMG submission 187292) | Oil polluted marine microbial communities from Coal Oil Point, Santa Barbara, California, USA - Sample 3 (SPAdes) (version 2) | ecosystem: Environmental > Aquatic > Marine > Oil seeps ... | reverse complement strand
ATGTATTATTGTACGCTCTAAAATACACATCTGTGGTATTTTGATAACCACAATCTGTTGGCCTGTAATAACTATAATAATCATAATGAATATACCCAGAAGAACCTCCATTTAAAATAATAGTTGGATCTACCACAACTGGATAGGTTCTTTCGCTTAGCCATTTTGCAGATACCTTTGTAATAATTCGGTAGTTATTTTCACCTTCAGCCAATTTTTCAATATTAAAACTAGCATAGCTTTCGTCTGCAGTAATCATTTCATTTTTTTCCTCATACACTACTGGAGCAGGTATTTCAAGATATATTTTATTTTCATCATCAATAACAACAAGACCAGAACCATTTTGGCCAAAATCTAAACGGTATCCTTTTGGTAATTTTACGTCTTCACCAAAAAATAAAAAGTCTGTTCCTTCTGGAATAATGGGTTTTTCTTCTAAAACAAAATTGTGCTTTATTTGATCTTGTAAAATAATATACTGGTTATCTATGGCAGAAAGCGCATTTTTATAAGTAATGGTATTGCCATCTATTTTCGGATTAGCACTTTTAAATTTTTGAGATTTTATTATACCCTCATTGCTATTAACCCAACTCAATGTTAGGTTTTTCCCCATAACTATATCCGTTTTAGCCGTTTTTATAATAACGCCATGTTTTGTGGGGTCTGCAGGAAACCAAGACTGTAAATTATTGGTTGTATTAGCAAAAATATAATCTTTCTTTTCAGAAGGTTTTAAAGCTGTATTTATATCTTCCCAAGCACCTGCATCATTTTTATAATGCACAGATTTAGGGGATAAAATAGCATCAATTGTTTTGCCATCTTTTCGTAGATAATGTTTAGACGTTCGGTCTCTTTTAGTAAGAATTTCTGTTTTAGGGTCTACCTCGAAACTGTTAACCTTAGACGGAGTTTTGTTTATTTCTGGTTCTATTTCAAAACTGGCATCAGCCAATAAGTCTTCATCATTTTCTGAAGTATTTGATTTAGTTATAAACGAATCACAATCTACAGGTACTTCTTCATTTATTTTAGTGGTATCATAAGTTCTTTCATTACTGGGGAAATTTTCTTTTTTACAAGAAAAAAAAATTAATAAAAGGAATAAAACAATAACGGAGTTAGATGTAGTTTTCATTCTGTTTTGGTTGTTAGTTAGTAGTATAACCACAACAAAATACAGTTAGAATATTGTGTAAGACATAATATCTAAATTGCTTTTAGGGTATTAAAATTTAAGTAGATTTTGGGTAAAAACAACAACTCTTTAATAACAGAATTATCGATAATAGCTACCTCAATTTAGGAATTTAAATTATAAAGAGGTGACAAACTGATAGTTAATAACTACAAATAAAACAAGTTTTCGATGTTTTGTTAAATTACTTAGATAAAGCGTGACTAAAAAAATAACGTTCATTTTAATTTATTTTTACACTTAATATTATCAAATAATTTAGTGAAATATAACCTCTCAACTACTACATTTACTGATGTTTCTTGTACTTTTATTAAAATAACAACTACCATTTATTTGAATAACCAAAAACCATAATTCGCTTATTGTTAGCGTTTTACAAATTAAAGATAACACTAATAGCTTTTTAATATATTTCATGAATTTTGAAATTAATAAAGTGTAGCAAAAATCATCAATTAAAAAAATAACACATAAAAACCTTATTAACAAGTGATTAAATAGCTCAAATGTTTTTTGGCACGATGCTTGTATTCCTACTAGTAAGTTCAAATTTAAAACCTAGTATCATGAAACATATACTCGCACTTTTTACAACTATCTTATTTACTACGTTTACTGTAAACGCAAATACAAGCACTACGCTAGACAATACTAACAGCAATACAGCTGCAAGAGGATATGGTAATTCCTTCATTTTTGTAGAGCAAGGTGTTGAATTTTCAATTTTTCCAGATGGTCAATTTGATTTTTATATGATGAATTACGGACCAAACGTAAACGTAAATATAAATCATGGCAATACTAGTATTAGTTTTAACTCTGGTTATAATTATGATGCTTATGTACAATATGATGCCTATGGTGCTATTGTACAAATTGAACACGTGCCTGTTTTTTATGATTATTATGGTCGTGTAAGTCAGATAGGAAACGTATTTATTAACTACAACAATTTTGGTTTAGTAGCTCGTGTTGGTGGTTTATATGTACACTACAATAGATATAACCGTTTTTCGCATTACACAGGTTTTATAAACGTGTACAACCGTTTTTATGTATACAGACCATGGCATGCAAACTTTAGAATACCACATTTTAACCATTGTGTTGTATTTAACAGACCTTACAGACAACATTACAAACCTATTAGATATAAATACACAAGACCATTTGTAAACAACCACAGACGTACTACTGCTGTTGCTAACCGAAGAGGAAACACCATTACAAGAAGCAGCGCATTAGCTACTAGAGGAAATAATAGAGCTAGAAATACAGTAACTGCTAAAAGCATTAGATCTAGAAACAGATCTGCTACTGTACAACGAAACAATAGCACAAGAACTGCTAATGTTACCAGATCTAATTCCGCTAGAACAAGAGTACAAACAAACAGACAACAAACAAGAAATAATAATGTAACTAGCAATAGAGCAAACAGTAACAGAACATCAGTTGCTACAAAAAATAGAACCTCTACTACTCCTAGAGTAACCAGTTCTACAAGAAACAGAAATACAGTTGCTGCAAATACCTCTAGATCTAACAGACAGGTTGCTAGTACAACTTCTAGATCTAACAGACAGGTTGCTAGTACCACAAGAAGTAATAACTCTAATAAAACTTCATCAAGAAGCAATAGTAGAAGATAAAATTTGGTTAGTTAGTTAAAAACCCTAATCTAGTTTGGCTAAAAGCAACTGGTTAGGGTTTTTCTTATTTACAGTATAAAGCTTCGAAAGTATTAGGAGTATTCGAAATAAAAATACGATACCATAAATTACTTGATCTTCAATATTTTTTTAATTAGTGAGGTTATTTCTTCAGATAAAGATAACTTCAACACAGCAAAAGCATACAATAAAGCTACCAAGACACTTTTTAAGGCGATATTAATAATAGGATGAAAAGGAAATTCCCAGAAATAAAAACCAAAACACAACAAGCTTATAATACCTAAAGTGTAAACGGTTTTTAAGCTAAATGGGTGCATTTTAAATTTTAAATGTACATACCACATTTTTAACGTGTCATAAGCTAAAAAGGTAATCAAACTTGCTATTGCTGCTCCATCTATTCCGTATTTAGGTATAAGCATATAATTTAATGCTATAGCCAAGAAAACAATACAAAAACCAAAGGTTAGTATAATTCTATAATAATCCGAATTAAAAATAATAGCATTATTGTTTCCTAATAAGTTATCTATCAATTTTACAATAGATATAATAATTACTATAAATAATCCTTTACTATACTCCGGATTTAATAGTGCGTATAATCCGTTAATATTAATAACAATAAGCACAAAAATAAAACCGCCTATAATAAACAAGTTAATAGAACTCTTTTTGTACAGTTGTGCTAAACTTTTATAATCTTTATTGTTTAAATAAGAAGCTGTTAAAGGGTTTACAATTTGCTGCATTGCTCTTGAAGGCACTACAATTACAGTAGCAATAAAAATAGCTACACTGTAATAAGCAATGTTTTCTATTTCTATTAACTCTCCTATCATAAACTTGTCTAAATCTAACAATACCATAGAAACAGATCCTGCTATAATAATTAGGAAACTGTATTTTAAAACCGTTAAATAGTCAAAAGATTTAGAGATGGTTATTTTAGGAAAACGTATGCTAAAAGCATAAACCATCATGATAAATACACGTATAATGTATATGCTAGTTACTGCGTAAATAAAATAGTCTACAGTAAGTAATTTAAAATACACAGCAAAAAGCAAAAGCATAGTACCTACTCTATGAAAAGCTTCACGCATAAAGTTACCAAATACCGATTTAAAGTGAATTTTACTCCATGAAAAAAAGATTTCAAAGTATGCAAAAGCAACAGCCAATACATACATTAAACCAGTATAATCTTTTATAATTTCATTTTCTTTTGCCAGCCAATTAGAAATACTTTCATAAAAAAAGGAACCTAGCAAACCTGCAGGTAAAATAAACAACAAAGGCAGAAACAACATAAAGGTTAAAAAGTTGTTTTGTAGTCTTCTTGTTTTATAAGAAGAATAGAACTTTATTAAAGTATTGTTTACTCCAAAAATAAGAATGGGCATCATTAAGTTTGCTGTAGAAAGTACAAAAACGACTAAACCAAAGTAGTCTGCAGACAAAAATGCCGTATATAAAAATAGCGTATTAATTGCTCCTATACCAAAACCAATGTAGGTAATAATGGTGTTTTTTATAGATTGTGAAGCAATTATTCCCATAAGATATTATAAATATAAATTTTAATTCTTGTGAAGCAACTTATATTTTTAAGTAATTTAATAAAATGTATTAATGATTAAAGGAAACAGAATGAATTACATCTGCCAACTTTCTTGTTAATTCTTTTCTGCTATACTTTTGCAAACCTATAGCATGAGAGCGTAATTTCTGTTCTTGAAAAGCTGTAAAATGTTTTAATAGAATGTTTTTTAATTGGTCATAATCCTGATAACTAAAATAATTACCTGTATTGGTTTCTACTATAATTTTTTCAACATCAGAACCTTTAGGCCCCAATGCAACAATAGGTCTATTAGATACCATATACTCAAATAGTTTTCCAGGAATAATACATTTTGTTTCTTCAGAATCTATTTCAATCAACAACAATACTTGTGACTCTTTCTGAAACTTAATAGCTTCATTATGTGAAACATAACCAACATAACTTAAATAATCACTTAACCTATACAGTTTTATACTTTTAAGAATATTTTCGCTTACAGCACCAACTAATTTTAATTCAAAATGCTTAGCAAATTCTTCATTTTCTTCGGTTAATTCCTGTAATACATTCCATAAAACTTCTGGGTTTCTTTTTGCTAATAACGAACCAATATGTGCCAAACTAAACTTGGTATCTAAAGAAACTGCTTCTGTTTTTTCTACATCATAACCATTAGTAATAACCGTTATTGGCTGATTTGTTTTTTCTTGAAACTCTTGTTTTGTTACACTACTAGTTACAATAATTTGATCTGCTGTTTGTAAAACTTCACGCTCTAAGCGAATGTGTTTTTGCTTTGCTTTTTGGGTTAGCTTTAGCTCTTTATGGTAACCTATGGTTGTCCATGGATCTCTAAAATCTGCAATCCACTTTACTCTTAGTTTTCTTTTCAATTGCATACCTATTAAATGCAAACTATGCGGAGGACCAGTGGTAATAACAGTATCTATATTAAAATCTTGAATATAAGTAGACAGGTATTTTACTGAAGGCTTTACCCAACTTTTTCTTGCATCTGGAATAAAAAAGTTACCACGAATAAGTAAAAGCAAACGTTCCATTAAGCTTTGCTTTTTAGCTTCGGTAATTAAGCCTTTACTAATAGATTTGGTGTTCTTTTTAGAAAGGAAAGAAGCAAACTTATAAGGTTCACTAATGGGTTGCTTAATAATGGCTACCTCATTAGAAACTTCATCTACTAACGTTTCATCTACTAATGGATAATTAGGATTAGATGGAATATAAACTATTGGCGCAACGTTAAACTCTGGTAAATACTTAACAAATTTTAGCCAACGTTGTACTCCTGGTCCTCCTGCTGGAGGCCAATAATAACTTATAATAAGTACCTTTTTTTTATCCATTACTTTATTCTTGCCAAAGCAAAAATCTTATAAATTGAAACGAAATGTAGCTTCCTGATAAAACAGGAATACCAATTATTTTTTCTTGAAACCAAAATATAATCCACCAACAAGTAGCAATGCAAAAAGTATAGAGCTTGCAAGCGCTATGCTGCTTCCTGTTTGTATTACTTGAGGTTCAAATTTAAATTCTATAGTGTGTTCGCCTGCTGGAATTTCCATGCCACGTAATACGTAATCTACGCGATAATGCGCTTCTGGTTTTCCGTTAATATATGCTTGCCAACCCTTACCATAATAGATTTCAGAAAATACAGCAAATCCAGGATTACTATTTTTAGACTGGTATTTTATATAGTTTGGTTGGTATTCTTTTAAAGTAATAGTAGCTAAAGAATCTACAGTATAATTCGCTTTTAAAGCTGCTACATTTTTAATATACTTTTCGTCAGATAAATTATCGGAAAGCACAGCAACTGTTTTAGTATCTAAACTATCTAAAGCTATAATTTCTGCATTGGCACTTTCTTTTCTTTCTATATTTCCTACAAACCAAGCATTACCATTAGCATCTGTATTGGTAAACGGAAATATTTTTCCTTCCTCTTCTGCTATAATATACTTTGTGTTTAGCATGTTTAATACATTCATATTATTTCTAGCAATATGAAAGTCGTAAAGCTCATTATAGCGTTTTAGTTTTGCGGCATGATAACCACCAAGAGAATTATGAAAATAAGAAGCTCTAGCAGTAGCATCTGTAATATCAAAAACTCTAAAATGTGTAGTATCTTTAAGAATTTGTATATCTGCTGCATTGGCTTGATATGGCTTTTTTACTTGTAAAGCAGAAACAAAATTGTCGTTGTTTACATAGCGTCTATCTACCGAAACTAAATCGAAAAGAATCAATACTGCAAAAGCAACAATAACTACGTTTTCAGATAGTTTTTTCTTTAAAAACATAAATATTGCTCCTGCCGAAAATAAGACTAATAGAAGCGTTCGTAAGATGTCTGCTGTAAACATAGATTTTCTATCATCACGTAAAGCATCCATAAATTGCTGTCCGTAACTTTGTTTAAAATAACCATCATTAACACCTGCAAAATTAAAAGCAGATTTAGAAAGCAACAACAAAATAGCTAATCCTGCTGTTATAGCTACTGTATATTTTAATGCTTTTAGCTTTTCTCCGTCTTTTTCATAATGATTAAACAAGCGCGATAAGCCAAAGATTGCTAAAACAGGAATACATAATTCTAAAATTACCTGAATAGAACTTACTGCTCTAAACTTGTTGTAAAACGGAATATAATCAATAAAGAAGTCGGTTAAAAAGCCTAAGTTTTTTCCGTAAGAAAGTAATAAAGACAAGATAGTACCTCCAACAAGCCACCATTTTAATCTTCCTTTTACTAAAAACAATGCAAAAACAAACAAGAAAATTACCACAGCACCAACATAAGCTGGAGCTTCTACTATAGGTTGATTTCCCCAATACGTAGGTGTTTGTTTGGCATACTCTTTAGCTTGTAATGCAGGAACACCTTGACGTATAAAAAACTCGTAAGAAGCAGAGTCTTTACCAACATCTTCATGGTTTCCTCCTCCTACTATTCTAGAGATATATAAATTAAGGCTTTCAAAAAAACCATAACTATATTCCGTAATATATTCTTTGCTTAATCCAGAACTCGCTTCTTTTGGTGAGCCATCAGGATTAATGGTTAATTCGCTTTTACTTCTAGTACTTTCGTTTGCATATTCTTTGGTAGCCATAATACTTGTGGCATTTAATCCTAAAGCTAGAATGACAGCAATTACTAATACACCAACAGATTTAAAATAATGAGGCAACAGCTTTTTCTTATAAGCATCTACTAAGTAAGCAATTCCTAAAACAAGTACTAATAGCATTAAATAATAGGTCATTTGCGGATGGTTAGCCACCAACTGCAAGGCCATTGCTACTGTGGTTAGTAAAAACCCAAAAATGTATTTGCGTTTAAAAGTGAGAATAATTCCGCTTAAAACCAAAGGCATATAAGCAATAGCATGCGCTTTACTGTTATGGCCAACACCAAGAATTATAATAAGATAGGTAGAAAAACCAAAGGCTAAAGCACCAAGAGCTGCCAGTTTAAAATCTACTTTTAAAACCAATAAAAGAAGGTAAAAACCTGCAAAATATAAGAATAAGTAATCTGCTGGTCTTGGTAAAAAGCGTAAAGCTAAATCTAATTTTTTAATATAGTTATGCGGATATCTTGCACCTAATTGATACGTTGGCATACCACCAAAGGCACTGTTGGTCCAATAGGTTTCTTCTCCTGTTTCTGCTTTAAAATCGGTTTGTTGTTTAGACATACCAATATATTGCTTAATATCACTTTGATAAATCTCTTTTCCTTTTAAAACAGGACTAAAATAAGCAAGGGAAAGTATGATAAAACCAACAAAAACAAGAAAATGAGGAAGTACTTTTTTTATAGAAAATTGCATGGAATAAATAGATCAATAAGTCTGAAAAATAACTATAATTTTTGAAACTTAATACGTTTACATGAGGCTAATTATTTTTAACTTTAATAATTAGTGATTGTTAATAGAATTCATTTTTACTACTAATATAGAAGTAGAAGTACTATACTTACTCTACTTCTTCATAGTCTACATATTCTCCTACATCTTTACTAGAAGTCTTGCTTTCTGGCATTTTATCAATAGTAATTTCCCCTTCATTTTTAGGTTTTTCGGGTTTTTTATAGCCACCAAATTGATCGCCAAAACGTTGTTCGGCCTTTTTAGTTAAAAACTTTAATAAAATAGGAGCAAAAATTCTAGATAAAATCTTAATTCCATAATAAATTAATAAAATTATTAAGATAACTTTTACAACTCCTGTAACAGATGCTAATTGCAACATAAAATCATTTTTATACAAAAATACAATTCTTAAATCTTAATTTATGGTTTAAATCCTTAAAAAATATTTAAAATCTATATATTTGAGCCCAAAAAAAACTACAAATATGAAGTTCTTTAAATTCTATTTAGCTATTTTTTCTTTTACAGTATCCTTTTCTGGTTACTCACAATACACAGATGTTATAAACTCTAACAGACCTGGTGTTTCTAAAAGTGCTTTTTCTGTAGGAACCAACGTAATTCAATTTGAAGTTGGTCCTTATATGTTAAATGAAAATCACACTCCTTTAAATCGTGAAGATAAAAGTTATGGTGTCGATTTTACCGCTAGATATGGCTTACTTTGGGAACCTTTAGAACTTAATATTGAAGGTACTTACCAATCTACAAAAAGAACATTTACAAATACTGTGGCTAATGAAGAGTCTTTAAGCAACTTTAAAACATTAACCATTGGTGCTAAATATATGGTGTATGATCCTTATAAAAAAGCAGGCGAAGACAAACCAAACTTATACAGCTGGAATGCAAACCATAGTTTTAAATGGAAATCTTTAATTCCTGCAGTAGCAGTGTATGTTGGTGCAAATTATGACGCTAAAGACAACCCGTTTACAGCTTATGGTGTAGAAGGTTTTAGTCCTAAAATAATGATTGCAACACAAAATAATTTTACTGGTGGTTGGGTATATGTAATGAACTTTGTAAAAGATAGAATTGGTACAGACCAATCTGATTTTTCATACATTTTAACACTTACTAAATCTATTAATGCACAATGGGTAGTATTTGGTGAAGCACAAGGAATAAGTAGCGATTTTTATGCCGATAATTTAATTCGATTTGGTGGTGCATATTTATGGAGCAGAAACTTTCAGTTAGATACTGCTTTAACTCTAAACACTAAAGACACGCCTTCTGTATTTGGCGTAACTATTGGTGCGTCTTACAGATTAGATTTTCACCAAGACAAAGAAATAGATAATGGTACCGAGTTAGGAAATGGTAAAAAGAGCAAAAAGAAAAAAAGTAAAAACAAGAAAGAGTCAAGAAAATCTAATAAAAATAATAGACAAAAGTATGAACAGAATTTTGACGACTAATAAAGAACTATAGATTTTCATGATTACTATAAAACAAGTACATACCAAGAAAGAATTTAAAGCATTCGTTAAATTTCCTTTCTCACTATATAAAGATTCAAAATACTGGGTTCCTCCTATTATTAATCAAGAATTAAAAACCTTTGATAAAAAAGAAAACCCTGTTTTTAACGATGCAGACGCTTATTTTTTTCTTGCTTATAAAGGCAATGAAATTGTAGGTCGTGTTGCTGCCATTATTAACTGGCTAGAAGTAAATAACCAAAACATAAAGAAAATGCGTTTTGGTTGGTTTGACTTTATTGATGATTTAGAAGTATCTAAAGCCTTATTAGATAAAGTTACAGAAATTGGTAAGCAAAACAATTTAGAATACACTGAAGGTCCTGTAGGATTCTCTAATTTAGATAAAGTTGGGGTTTTAACAGAAGGGTTTGATGTTATTGGTACCATGATTACGTGGTACAACCATCCATACTACGTAAAGCATTTAGAAAACCTTAATTACAAACCCGAAAAAGAATGGATAGAAAGCCATTTTCCGTTTAGTAATATAAACCCAGAAAGTTTTTCAAAAGCAAACGCTTTAATACAAAAACGCTATCAGGTAAAAGCTAAAAAGTTTACCAAAACAGCAGAAGTCATGCCTTATGCAGATGAAATGTTTGATTTGTTTAACAATGCCTACGCTTCCCTATCCTCTTTTGTAGAAATTACAGACATACAAAAAGCGTATTTTAAGAAGAAATTCATCAGTTTTATTAACCCAGAATACATCAAGTTTGTTTTTGATAAAGACGATAAAATGATTGCTTTTGCCATTGTGATGCCATCTTTTTCTAAGGTACTACAAGAAATTAACGGAAAACTGTTTCCGTTTGGTTTTTTAAAACTGCTAAAAGCTAAAAAAGAAAGCAAAGATGTTATTTTCTATTTAATAGGAATTGATCCAGAATACCAAAACAAAGGAATTACAGCCATAATATTTAACGAGTATTATAACACTTTTAAAGAAAAAGGAATACAAAACTGTATTAGAACACCAGAACTAGCAGATAATACAGCAATACATCAAATTTGGAAACATTTCGATCCAAAAATTATTAAACGAAGAAAAACGTTTAGAAAAGAAATTATTTAAAAACCTAAAAACCTCGCAGAAATGCGAGGTTTTTTTATTTCCACTCTTGATTGTATATAAGTCGTCAAAAAAGTGCTAAAAACAGCTTTAAAATAGGTCTTAGCAACTTGTTTTAACAAATCGCTTTATTCTAATAAGAAATCTATATCAAAGCCTACGAATATCCCTATACTTAAGAAACTATTACCTTATTTTAATACAAGACTTATAGCGTAGGTATAGCGTATATTACACCTAGATACCCTATAGATACTCCATAGATAGTCCATGGATAGTCCATGTGCACCTTTGCCATGTTATAAATATCCTTTTTTTAGATTTTTTAAAATTATAAATGCGTACCTAGAAGAAAAATGGTGCACCTAAAAGTGCTCCTAAAAAGACATCTGTTTTATACCTATTAAAATATTCTGAAGATTTGGTTTTAAGAGAGAACCTTTGTGAACCCTATAAAAAGAAAAAAAGCCTCACATTTCTGTGAAGCTTTAAGTGAGCCCTTCAGGATTGTGACCTGAGCCGTTCCGCAGAAATGCGGAATGCTCTATTTCTTTTGCTGAATAAGATACTCTATATACTTTCTAGATTTTTTACTTTTAATTTCTCGTTCTCTAGAATAGGCTTCCGTTTTACTCGCATAATTTTCTGAATAAACTATTTCCCAATCGTTTGATCTTCCTGTATACCCTTTATGGTTGGTATTGTGCTTTCTTAGTCGTTCTTCTAATGCATCACAAGTGTACCCAACATAATAACGATCTAGTAATCTTGAATAGAGAATATAGGTAAAGCAAGTCATTTTTGTGATTTGTATTAAAAACAAAAAAGCCTCACTATTTCTAGTGAAGCTTTAAGTGAGCCCTTCAGGATTCGAACCTGAGACCGCCTCCTTAGAAGGGAGGTGCTCTATCCAGCTGAGCTAAGAGCCCGTAGATTTTATGTTTCTACGAAAACAATGTCGGGGTGGCAGGATTCGAACCTGCGGCCTCCACGTCCCAAACGTGGCGCGATAACCGGGCTACGCTACACCCCGAAAATGGTTATCAAAAATCAATTTGAAAATTGCGGAGAGACAGGGATTCGAACCCTGGGTAAGTGTTTCCACCTACGACGATTTAGCAAACCGCTCCTTTCGGCCACTCAGGCACCTCTCCAGTAATT
>Ga0209121_10005013_pt1 | contig 12150 bp, 10 predicted proteins | sample Cruoilmetagenom3_FD_187292 | JGI IMG/M metagenome (GOLD analysis project Ga0209121, IMG submission 187292) | Oil polluted marine microbial communities from Coal Oil Point, Santa Barbara, California, USA - Sample 3 (SPAdes) (version 2) | ecosystem: Environmental > Aquatic > Marine > Oil seeps ... | reverse complement strand
GCCGCCATAGCTAAAATTAAAATGATTGCGCGACTTTTATCCATCTGTCTTATCCCTTCCAGAAATCGCTGTTGATTTCTATTAGTTCCATCTCCAACTCTGCCAAAGTGCTGTCGCCGTTGCCTGGCTCTTCACCAAACTGCAAGGCCTGCACCTCGTCTTCAATCTGCTCGATTTGAGTGGTGAAATCCGCCAAATCCTCATCGTCGGCGGCAATATTGTTGCTTTCCCAGATTGCCGTCGGCATGAGCGAGGCGGAATAAACAACTTCTCCGGGACTGGGGGCGTCTTTTTGATGAAATAATTGCAGACTCACCGCGGCGACAAAAAGGATTGCCGCGGCGACGCCGACCACTTCGTAAACTATTCGCCTGAAGCGGTGCGCTCTGGCGACCGGCAGGCGCATGGCTATTTCAGCCTTGATATTTGCTATGAGCATATCATCAGGCTCGGGAGCGGGATTATCCCGAAGGATCTGCTCGGCCTTCTGAATATCCTCAACGCAGCTTTCGGCCTGTTCGGCGTCGAAGAACTTCTCGAAAAGCTCTCTCAAATTTTCCTGGTTTAGATTATCCACAATATTATCCCTCCATTAAATCCCGCAGTTTCTTCAGTGCCCGGTGGGTTTTTGCCAACGTGGTCCCCATCGGCTCGGAACGCATCCGTGCTATTTCTTTGAAGCTCAACTGCGAATAAAAACGCAACATTATCAGTTCTCTCGTATCTTCGTCCAGCCTTACAAGTTGCTTCTGCAGTTTGTCGGTCATCTCGCCGCCGGACTGTTTTGGTTCTGTCGTTTCAGACTCGAGTTCTGTTTTATGAACGTCGAGCAATTTTTTACGCCGCTGCTTGCTCCTTAAATGGTCGTGAAAGATATTAGATGCTATCCTGAATAACCAGCTTTCGAAAGAACCTCCCTTGTAAGAACCAATTTTCTCCACTAACTTAACAAATAGCTCGCTTAGCAGCTCATCACTGATGTCGTTATTGCCCGTCAATCGGTAAAAATAACCATAACACCGGCCTGAATACATGTCAACAACCTGCGCGAAGCATCGAGCATCGCCGCCTTTGCAGCCAGTTATTATTCGGGCTAAGTCATCACTTTTTGCCATATTTAAGCTTTTTTTACACAAGTAGAGACGGCGTAAACGACTATTTTATTGCATAAATCCAAAAAATCGACTTTTTTCGGATAACATTCGTGGTGCCCGAATGCGTGCTGTTTAATTATGTGCTGAACGAGAATTAGTGGGCCGGCACATCGCTATTAACTCAATTATAGGCCTTTTCGGCAAAAAATTGCCGCAGACCCCTCTTTCATAGCCCTACTGCTTCCAGGACGATTATGAAAAGGTTTCTTCTTCCTCATCTTCATCATCTTCATCAACGTCGAGCTTCCAGTTCTCAGTTTCGTCAAGCTCGTTGATTTCACGCTGCATGTAGCGGATGATTTTATCCTGAAGCGGGGCTAATTTCCCGTACCACTTCATCATCCCCTGATAGCTGGCTACGAGCATATCCAGGCGTATCAACTGCCACTTGGCTATACACTCGGGCTCCTTGATATTAAGGAACGGGTCGCATTTGAAGCTCCTTCTGCCGTCGGGACCGATTTCACAAAATTCACAATCTTTGCACTGAATCATTTTGTCACCCCAATCTGAATCGGCAAAAAACCGCCGTCTCCGGCAAGAATACCGACAATAACGTATCGCAAAACTCATCCATTATTGAACTGCGTACTTTTTGCCCTGACTTTCAAAATTTTATTTTACTTGCTAATTGTTTTATAATACCATACATTCTAAATGCTTAAAAGCTCTTTAAGATAAAGATTTTAACTGTTTGTGGAGAAATGAATGGCAAAACCGAGACGAAGACGAAAAGTGGGCAGCAAAAAAAGACGCGCCCGCTGGAAAATTAGGCACAAAATAAGCTAACCACCGATAAACTTTTATCGGTGGCTGGTTGGATGCGTAAGTGAACGGCCCCATTTACGCAGAAACGTATTTATGCATAAAATCCAGACGCAGCACGGCAAATGAAGCACTTCAGTATCATTTTCAAGCCCGACGGCCGGCAGATTTCAATTCACTCGGGTGCTACAATTGTAGAGGCCGCGGGCCAGGCCGGCATTATCCTGAACACCGTTTGCGGCGGCAAAGGTACGTGCAAAAAATGCCTGGTCTATCTCGACCCGGACGCACGGGAGGTCCTCGCCTGCCAGTATCGAATCGAAAGCGATCTGGTAGTGACGATCCCCGCCGGCTCCAGGTTCTTCGAGCAGCGGATTCTGACCGAAGGTATCGATACCGGGTCTCGGATTCAGTGTGACATATATGAAAAATATGCGCGTACCGATTCGGCCCCGCCTATATTCGGCCTGGCCGTCGATCTCGGCACAACCACCGTTGTCGCCAGGCTCATCGACATGGCCGGCGGCCAATGCCGGGCCACCGAAGCCGCACTCAATCCTCAAACGCGCTTCGGCGACGATGTCATCAGCAGAATCGCATACGCCCAGTCCGACAAAGAATTCACCGAGCTGCACGAAACCATCATCGACTGCATAAACGACCTGGCAGCGAAGCTCTGCAAAAAGGCCGCCGTCGGGACAAACCATATCTTCGAAATATGCGTCGCCGGTAACACGACGATGAACCACATTTTCCTCGGACTGCCCATAACCCAGCTCGGCCAGGCGCCTTACCAAGCCTATTCGCTCGATGCCCGCGATGTCCCTCCGGGCGAGTTGGGTCTGAAAATAAATCCCGCGGGTAATATCCATACCGTCGAGAATATAGCCGGCTTCGTCGGAGCCGATACCACCGCCGTAGCCCTTGCGACCGATATTGAATCGGCCGAAGAAATGACGCTGATAGTCGATATCGGCACGAACGGCGAGATTGTCTTCGGCACGAAAGACAAGCTCTACGCCGCAAGCTGCGCCGCCGGCCCCGCACTCGAAGGGGCGCGCATCACCTGCGGCAGCAGGGCCTGCGACGGGGCTATCGAAGCGGTCGTTATCAACGAAGACGACATCGACCTGGATGTAATCGGAAACGTCCCGCCCCACTCAATCTGCGGTTCGGGCCTGATCGACGCCGTGGCGGTCATGCTGGAGCTGGGTGTCATCGACCGGACCGGACGCTTCGCCGAGCCGAAGACGCTTGGAGATAAACTTCCGCCGGCCATCCTCGCACGATTCTTCGAGCAGGACGACCAGCCCGCCTTCCGCCTGGCCGGAGCCGCAGACAATCCGGTCCTTCTATCCCAAAAGGACATCCGCCAGATGCAGCTCGCAAAAGGAGCCATCCGTGCCGGCATCAAACTCCTGCAGCAGAAAATCGGCCTCGAAGACTCCGATGTAAAGCGAATACTTTTGGCCGGCGCTTTCGGAAATTATATCCGCAGGCAGAGCGCCCTGCGAATCGGCCTGTTGCCCGCGGTCGATGCCGAAAGAATTCGTTTCGTCGGCAACGCAGCCGCCGCCGGAGCGCAGATGATACTGCTAAGCCAGCAATGTCGTGACCAGGCCCGCGAACTGGCACGAAAAATCGAATACGTAGAAATCGCACACGAATCCGACTTCCAGATGGTCTTTGCGGATTCGATGTTATTTTAAAATTTTTCCTGCAACCTTTCGTTCCGGCACGAGACACACTAATTGCAGAGTCTATTATTTCCTATCATAACATGAGAAGAAGCCTCAAAATAGTATTCGGCGTATTATTAATCATCCTCGGCGTTCTGGCATTACTGACGCCGCTGACGCCGGGCTCGTGGCTCGCCCTTATCGGCCTGGAGATTCTCGGATTAAGAATCCTGCTCGAACGCAAGATAATCTCAATAATCCCGCACAAATACCGCCGTAAAGTCAGAAACCTGTTTAAAAGAAAAGTCAAAAAGCCATAAGCCTGTGCTCGCTAAAGCGGGTATCATAAACCATAATTTGATTCGGTTTGTTCCATCACTTTACTAAGAAGTTTGCTAATCCACAATTTTCCGAAAAAATCCAAATTTTTTACTTGACAGATAGTATCATTATTGCTACTATTTCATTGTGGCAAGTATCGAAGATATTCTTGGTCGGGCCAGAAATAATCCGAAGGGTGTACGTTTCAGCGACTTATGCCGCTTGTGTGATCACTATTTTGGGCAACCTCGGCAGGCAGGAACGAGCCATCGAATATATCGGATGCCCTGGAAGGGTGATCCGCGAGTCAATATCCAGAACGATAAAGGTATGGCAAAGCCCTACCAGGTAAGACAGGTTCTCAGAGCTATTGAGAGGTTAAGAAATGAAACGACCGTCAGAGATTGACCATTATACATATCGCGTGATTTGGTCCGAAGAGGATGAGCAGTACGTGGGCCTCTGCGCGGAATTCCCAAGCCTAAGCTGGCTGGCGTCCAGCCCGGAGGAAACCCTTCGGGGAATTCTCATGGTGGCGTCCAAGGTTGTTAAGGACATGAAAGCCAACGGCGAACCTGTGCCAGAACCAATTTGTTCGAGGCGTTATAGCGGCAAACTCATGGTACGCATACCGCCGGAGGTACATCGACGGCTTGCTCTTGAGGCCGCCGAGGAAGACATCAGTCTTAACCGCCTAATCAGCACAAAGCTTTCTTCATAACGAATCAGTACGAAGAAAAACCAATCCTTGAGAACGCAGGGATCGCAGATAAATAAATCGTAAATCGTAAATTGAAAATCGCAAATCAGTTTGGCCCACCGATCAAAGCACGTGACATTCTCAAAAATGTACCCCCTATGGGGCAGGCGAACACCTTTAATTCGAAAATATCAGCCAGGGCGTTTGACACGCATATCAAACGCCCTGGTAAGCTCAAGTCGATAGTGATCCCGGTTATTCAGTCTTGAACCATTCTTCAGTAAGTGAAATATCTTTCAACCAGTCTTCATTCAATATATCCAAATCCAGTTGATCGAAGATGCAGTCACCATTGACGTCTCCGGGAAGCGGCACGTAATCTGGTAGTGACTGGGCTGCCTGGCAACCATCGTTATACACGTTGATCGTGACCGTGTCCGAACCGGTGTATTCACCGTCAGAAGCCTCCAACTGCAAGACATACTCGCCTAAAGCTGACAGGGTAATACTCGTATCCTCGGCGCTCGGATCGGCAATCACAACATCAGGATTGTTGGGATCATCGGGTTCACTAACCACTGTCCACTGAACGGTATAAGCGTCATTATCGGTGACGGCCGCATCCAGATTCCCGTCCCTGGCACCGGCTTGGAGCCAGGTCACCACGTCTGCGCCGGCGTCCACTTCGGGAGGCAGATTATCTGCGACAAAACTAAAAATAGGCCCGAAAAACGGATTGTTGTTGGGATCGTCCCCGCCGAGATAGGTATCCACGACCCAATAGTACTGCTTCTTTGGTTGAGTTTGCACGAGAACGGAAGTTACGTTCTGCCGGCTGACAACCTGAATAGCAGCCGGGTCGGTAAACGAATATAAGGCTTCCCAGTCGTCGGTGAAGTAGACATCGACTGAGACCGGCTGGCCAGGAACCAAAGGATCAGGCAAAGTCCAACTCAACTCCACCTCGCCGGGTGCTGTGCTGCCACCGTCGGCCGGATCCGGTTTAAGATTGTGGATAGCCTTTAAAGTGGTTTGGCCTTCATTTGTTTCGTTATAATCCAATTGCAGTGTTCCGTTACCACCATATGCGGTTATCCAGCCGTTATTGATAAATCCCTGGACAGTCGAGACAGCATCGCCGTCTATTATCATCGTACCGGCTTTGACGTCCATCGTGCCGACAGCACCTTCGTCATCTCTCATCACAAGGTTGCCGGCGGTAATAGTTCCACCATCCAGATTCACGTGACCTGTAGCTGTAGGAGAAGCACCCGCAATCATGAAGGTTTGCCCGACTCTAATAGTTCCGCCGGTCATATTGATGGTGCCCGAACCCCAGTCCCCCACAGTTAATCCATCGCCAGTAGTTATGGTGCCACTATTCATATAAACTGTCCCGTAACCACCCGCGTCTTCGCCTATGTGAGACCAGTCGAGTATCAGGGTTCCACCGTCCACTGTCATCTCACCGGTTGAACCACCATTTCCAAGGTGTACAGCCATAGCCACGGCGTCTACGTTCGCGGCGATAGTCGGGCCGGGGACTAAGTTGATAATGGCCATGTCGGTAGAGGTGGGGACTGTATCGGTGGTCCAGTTTGTTGGCGTGCTCCAGAGGTGGTCGGGACCGGCATCGGTCCAGTCCACGTCAGCTTGAACATCACCCACCAGGGACAACAACAGAGCAAAAGAAACCAAACAAATCAATTTATTAAACATGGTAATTTTCCTTACTTACAAAAACGGTTAACTTAAACATGCCCTGGCTACACACCAAAACATTCACAAACTCCAGCAAGCTTCGGCGAAATACTACACAGAGCCGGGAGTTTCGCCGGACAAGCAAAAGCTCAAGATGTGGTGTTAATTGAAATTAAGAAACGTGATTCTCAGGCAGAAAACCGCGATTACTGCTCTGTGCCTTATACCATATGTCTCCTCCCTTTAGAAAACTGCAAAGATCGCCCCCCCCTCAGAAAACTAAAATCCACAAATTCTATTATCATTTATACAAGATTAGCTATCCCACTTCAAGAAAAAAGATTGGCCCACTGACTTTTTGAAGTTGATCCAAAAAAAATAATGAAACAAAAATAGAAAAATCATAGTTGACAAAGGTCGTTCCATATCAGGGTGTGCACTCCGTAAGTCCCATTAGGGACACCTTACGGCGGAGTCAATAGGACAGTACACCATTTCCTATATTGTTTGGGGATAAAATGCTCCGTCCCTATCCAATTCAGCGAAGGGTAGAAATCAGTAAGGCGTCCCCCGATTTCCTATTTAACTAACTTCCATGTTAATGCCCCTTTTCCAACTTTTCTAATTCATCACTTAATCGTTTGCCTTCTTCAAAGAATTCTGAAAACCTATCCACTGATTTAGACTTTGCTAAATTATTGAGTCTTATAGCAATATCTTGGTACATTAAACGTGTTGAATATGGAATTTCATGCTCTCTTGATACTATCTGATTTTCAATTGCTCTTGCCACAGACATATAAACATGATAGCCTAAATCCAAGAATTTATTATCTGTTGCACCATTTATTTTGTCAAAATCATCCATCCTTATTGAAAAATTCTTAGCAATTTCAGAGAAAGAATTACCAAAATGTATCGGTTTTTGTAAACGGGAATCGGGATGATCTTTTTTATACCAAGTATCTTGAGATAATACAGTCTTTTTGGAATCAGGGGCTTGGAGTTCTCCATTTAATAACTTGGGCACTATAATGTCTAAATCGGGATAAAGAAGTGCTTCAAACCGATCTGTGTTTGCAAACTCTTTGTAGAAACACTGAGTCTGCATTTCTTTTTTGAAGTCTATAAGTGTTTGTATCTCTTCGGGTGCAAGTTCACTTGGGCTGCTTTGGATAGGACGAATACAAAAATAAACCATCACTCTTGAAGGACCTTTTATTTTTATAAATTCCCTGATTTCTTCTATCGTTCCAGATTTTGCAGTGGGAGTAGGTGTACCAATTTTCGACCAAAATATTGCAATTAAAAGGTCACCTTTCTCAACAAGTTGCCTATTTAATATATGTTGAGGGTGATCGCCCATTTCTGGGACTGTTCCGGTTTCAGCCATTAGAGACTCTAAATGAACGTCTTTATGCGCACTATTCCAACGCGAAAATATACGAGGAATAGAATCTCTCTCAGCCTTAATATCACTGGGTGATGCAATAATTATTCTTACACATTTTGCATTCTCGACCATTATTTTCCTTTGATTTTATTAGGGACATTCACCTTTCAAAATTTAAGTAACACGGTCTAATTAAAAATCTCATCCTCAAAAGCCTTCCTTCGACGAAATAAACAATAAAAAATAGAATACAGTCCTATGGACTCCGCCGCAAGGCGTCCCTTACGGGACTTACGGAGTGCACACCCTACAGAACTTTTCTCTTCTCCAACTGGAAGAAGACGTTATTCCTGGCTAAAACTTGAATTGAAGGCCCGCGCCAAAAATATCCCAATTGTCCGTGATCTGATACTCCGCCATGATATCAAGGTTTTCTGCTATTTCAAGTGACATACCTATATAGCCGCCGAGTTCAAGTTCCGTCTTGAGGTCGAAACGTGCTTTCACGTCAATCGGCGTCCCCTCATAAATAAGCCTGCCACTTAAATCGCCGTCTCCATCTGCCCAGTCAACAAAAGGCCCGCCGTAAAGACGAAACTTATCACTCTTATAGACAGGACCTAAAGCAATTTGAGCGACATAAAAATCAAGCTCTCCCTCTGCATATTCCCAGTCAGAATCAGAGAAGGATTCATCGTTGGTTAAAAAGTTGATCTGAGCTGTCAGTCCCAGGTCAAGCTCATCTGACTCCTTCAAGGTTATTTTCGTACCAAGTCCATAAGTAAAATCCTTTTCAGAATCGATATCGACCTGACCGAATCGTGCAAAAACCAGCCAGCGATCTTTTATGCCGTAAGAAACTTTGCCAAAATAACCTTCCAGGTCGGCGCTTATCGATTTATCCGGTAAGACGATTGTCCCCAGACCACTATATGTGGCGATAAGATTTTCATAATCAGTTTCAAAATCACCATTGGAGTAATCGAACCCGATCGCAAACTGACCTTGATCGAGATCACTTGTGGCCGGACCGATCGGCGTTACACCGTGAGCCAGGCCTGTCCATAACAAAAGGACCATCCCACACAAAATCTCGTTTCTCATAATAACACCTCTCTAAAAAAGTAAGCCTGCCAGGAATGGCTAATCAACAAGAAGTGTTTGATCCCAACAGGCTTGAGTTCTCAAATTTTCCTGTACGTGCGCACCGAAACACCACCCGCTTACCTTTATCCTTTGTCTTAGATTGTGATCGTCGATTAGCCATATATTCAAATTAAAGTACACTTTACCTGAATATCTTGTCAATTGTGTTGACTACAGGGTAAATTGAAGTTGTCCGGTACATTTTCTCCTCAAAAATCCATTTCGAATTCCGCGAATCCCCTACTTATTTCCAATCGATATATGCATCCCAAACTCACCAATAATTGAATACGTCCGCCGTATTCTATCAAAGCCATTACTAACAACCACAGATCCAAGATGCCTCGCTTACCGATCACAAATCTACACTGCTCCATCGGGATTTTCAATATAAAAATCCCGAATTACGGCTTTATTTATGGCCTATCCGGCCCTTCTATTTCTTACAGCGAATCTCGATGGCAAAATGTTGATAACAAAATTCGCAAAAAAGCATTTTTTTTCATCTATTCTTAAAGAAGCCTTATTTCCGAGCCATAAAAGCCGTTTTTTTCTATGATATTTTGATTATTTCTTCGTGGTTCTTCGTGCCCTTCGTGGTAAATCATCCTTCGTCTCCGCTCAGGATGAAGGAATACAGGATACAGGATTTGAAAACTACTCGAAAAACCGTGTTCACCCCGTGAGATAGCTTGTCCCTTAGGGGCTAAAACCAGTACAAACCGTTATCTCACGGGGTAAATCAGCGTTCATCTGCGTTAATCTGCGGTTGCTTATTATTACCCAGTGTTTATTCGAGTTAATTCGTGGTTAATTTTTGTCTTTTTGGTGTTAAAATGGGCAGGATTTTATCAAGGAAATCAATCAAATGCGCGGGTAGTTGAAAGTAAAAATAAAAAAGTTTAAAATTTTTTTTATCCCATATCTGATAAGCACTTACATCGAAAAATGCGTCTACAATTTTGTAGATTTTCGCATCAAACGTGCAGGTAGCTCCAATTATGGGGGCGCGCCTTTTTTTCGGCCCCGGCCGAAAGGCGGAAATTAAAGATCAAAATGTAAAATGCAAAATGACAATGTAAAATTCAAAAATGCTTCCTTCCAGCCAAACCTGAGTATATCAGCTCTGCATCATTCCATTTTCAAGTTTGATATGTGATTTTGATATTTGATTTTTAATATTTGATATTTCATCCGGGGGAGTGAAATTCGGCTCACCGTTAACATTCCGTTCTGGCTTATATGGCTTTTGAACCGGCCGGTGCTTTTATACCGGCGCTTGCGCTACGGCTACGCCTTCTGCCGAATCCCCCTGACCCAGGGCAAGTACGCAATCGTCGATCCCGAGGACTACCGGCGTCTGTCAAGGCATAAATGGTACGCAGCCGGCAGTCCCGGCAGTTGTTACTACGCTGTACGTGCGGTGATGACCAAAAACGGAAAAAGACGTCGGCTCCACATGCACCGCCAGATACTCAAAGTACCGGACAATATGTATGTGGATCACATCAACCGCAACGGTTTGGACAATCGAAAGGCCAATCTTCGTCCGGCCACTCCCTCGCAAAATGGACAGAACCGTGCAAAATATGCGAATGGAACCTATAGCTCGAAATATAAAGGTGTCACGTTTCAACGTGGTAAAAAAATACCATGGGAAGCACACATCCAGGTTAACCACAAGCTTATCTCTCTCGGTTCTTTCAATGATGAAGTCCGTGCCGCCAAAGCATACGACCGGGCGGCAAGGATGTACCACCGCGAATTCGCCGTATTGAACTTCCCCGAGCGGAATCGGCCGCTATCACGTATCGTACCATTTATCGCAGGCGTGCTTATAACGTACTTTGTGTATTTGTCAAATAGGTGCGCGTTTAGCCGGATGCAGTACGCACATCCATCCCCAAGCCCGCCCTCCCGCTACGCGGCAGTCCGACACTTGAGGTTGCCACAATCTACTTGTAAACTTAATTCGAGTCGAGCCATCCCCATCCCGATAAAGACAATCGGGATGAGGCTGCCACACGAGAAGATCGTTGGAGAACGTGTGGCATACTCAAATACATGGTTGGCAATCCCTAAAAAGCGGGTGGCAGCCTCAAAGCCGCAGGCTTTGGGGATGGTTTCTAAACCAACGGGCAAATGTCGTCGACCCCCGATCCGACACCGGCAACTATCCGCCATACCAACCTTGACATCACGGCACGGAACGCCTAAAGTGGCGGCAATGGCAAAGAAACTCTACATAATCGACGGCCATGCGCATATTTACGCGGCCTATTACGCCCCGATGGGCGGGCAGTTGACCGGCCCATCCGGCGAGCCGACAAAGGCGGCATATATCTTCACCATGGCCATCCTCGGGCTGATCCAGCGCCGTAAGCCCGACATGCTGGTCGTTGCGCTGGACAGCAAGGCCCCGACCTTCAGGAAGGAGATGTACGCCGAGTATAAGGCGAACCGCAAGGAAATGCCCGAGGACCTGCCGGGGCAGATCGTCCGGATCGAGCAAATATTAGAAGCGATGAATATTCCGACAATCAGGATCGACGGCTTCGAAGCGGATGATATCATCGGGACGCTTGCGAAAAAGGCCGGAGCCGATGGTTACGACAGCCTGTTATGCTCGAAAGACAAGGACCTGCTGCAGTTGATCGACGAGCACATCAGCACGCTCGACATAAAGACCGACACGCTGACCGATGCCGGGGCGATGTTCGAGAGAATGGGAATCCGGCCGGAGCAGTTTATCGACTGCCTTGCTTTGCAGGGCGACACCTCGGACAATGTGCCCGGCGTGCCCGACGTCGGGCCGAAGACGGCGCTCGGCTGGATACAGAAGTACGGCTCGCTCGAAAACCTTTACGAGCACGTCGATGAAATAAAGGGCAAACGCGGCGACAATCTACGCAAGTTCAAAGACCAGGCCGAGCTGAGCAAAGAGCTGGTGACAATCGACTGCAATGTCCCGGTGGATGTCGATTACGACAATTTTGCGTTTAGTAAATACGACGAAGCGAAACTGAAGGAAATCTTTACCGAGCTGGGTTTCAATCGCCTGCTCATACAATTGGGCCTTACCCAGGAATCATCATCCGTGTCACCTGATGCGGACAGCACGGAACAAAAACGAGATACGAAGAATTACGAGCTAATCGATACGCAGGAAAAGTTCGAGAAGTTTTTCGCCGGGCTGAAAAAGCAGAAACTTTTCGCGGTAGACACCGAGACGACGTCTGTGGACGCGATGCGGGCGGAGCTGGTCGGTATGAGTTTTTCGTGGCGGCCGGG
>Ga0209121_10005008_pt1 | contig 12156 bp, 12 predicted proteins | sample Cruoilmetagenom3_FD_187292 | JGI IMG/M metagenome (GOLD analysis project Ga0209121, IMG submission 187292) | Oil polluted marine microbial communities from Coal Oil Point, Santa Barbara, California, USA - Sample 3 (SPAdes) (version 2) | ecosystem: Environmental > Aquatic > Marine > Oil seeps ... | reverse complement strand
TTCAGGGGTTAGGATATAGGATATAGGATTTAGGATTTGGTGGTGTGTTTTTAATCAGTTAATATCAGTGTGAATCTGTGTCTAATTCAGGGGTGGGTGCGCTCTTTTCTCCCTTTGTGAACTTTGCGAGAAAATTGGGGATTAGGCGAGAGTGGAAAAAACACCTTCCAACCTTGACAATCATAAATCGTTAATATATATATACACAAAAAAGGAGGTTTAATGGAGTGTTCAAAGGATCAGAATCTAATAAGTTGCAACTGCACATATGAACCCTGTTCGAAGAAAGGCATTTGCTGTGAATGCATAAGATATCATCTACGGCTAAGAGAACTACCTGCTTGCCTTTTTCCTGACTCAGTGGAAAGAACCTACGATAGATCCTTTGAGAGATTCGCCAAACTCGTAAATGAGGGACAAATTTAGGAGTTATTTTGCTCAAAAAGATTTTCATTAGTTTTTTTGTTTTATTTGTTATCTTTGGTTGCACGATTCAGAAACAACCAAACTCTCAAACAAAAATCGAAGAAGAGAAAATAGAAACTAAAGGAATCGAAGAAAAACTAAGTCTTTCCGCAGCCGAACTAAAAAAACTCATAGACGAGAAGAATGAGGGCTACCTTTTGATTGATGTAAGAACCAGGAAAGAATATAACACAGGGCATATCCCAACAGCAATTAATATTCCCCATACAGAGATAGAAAAACATATTAATGAAATACCTGAGGATAAATTAATAATCGTTTACTGCCAGGTTGGTAGACGTGCCAGTGTTGCTGCTTCAAAACTAAAGGATCTGGGCTATAGCGAGGTAATTAACTTTGGTGGCATTAACTCTTATAAATATAAGCTTGAAAAATAATAAAGGGATGACCGTAAATAATAGCCACAGAGGCTTATGGTTACGGAGATAGGACACAGAGGAAAATAAAATTTGAAAATTGAAAATAATCTCTGTGCACTCTGCGCTATTCGGGCTTGATGAATCAAGCCCCTACAGGATGCGAAATTTGTAGAGGCAATTCATGAATTGCCCCTACTCCATTATTAATCAGTTTATAATCAGTGGTAATCAGTGTCTAAAAAATGTCGCAAAGATAATGCCTCTGTGGCAAAAAGATAGAAAAAGGAGGTAGTATGAACTATCCATTACTCAGGGATAAAGATAAGAGGGCAATAGATGCACTTACAGATTTATATGGGGGTACAAAGAAGATAAACGAGACAGTAAAAGAGATGCGCGATTACGAAAAGAGAAAGGAAATCCTGGAGGGGAAAGGGTTTGGGGAAATGATGGAAAAAGCAGAGAAACTGGTTGCCAGATTTCCAAAATTAAAGTCCTTTGAGGAAAATGAGGGAATCTCCTATAATGATAGTCTCGGAAAAGTTACTGCACAGGTATCTGGATTCCAGGGCGAAGATGTAACTTTCCATTTTATGGAGAGAGTGGCAAAGAGTGACGAAAGTTCAACACCAGTATTTGCCCCAGCCGAGATGATCTCCATTATGGCTTTAAGAGAAGAGTATGTCTATGAAGGTGGTCTCCTTGCTGCACTTGCAATGGCAGAGAATCTAATCGGCGTTGATAAATTCTGTAATACCAATTTTGTCTCGACACCGTTATCGGAAAAAAGATTCAAAACAATAGAATCTGCAACCGGGATAAAAATCCCAACCATTCCAACTCCAGATGGTTTACATCAGATACAACTTATCAATCAGGGTACACCTTTTGGTAATCTTGGAGGCGTAGAGGTATCAAACTACAATTATCTTGTCTATATCGATGGTGTAATCAGAGCAGCCCTGGCTACCGGCTCTGATTTCTTCTTAAATCCATCCTGGAGCACAATAACTGCTGCATGTTACTTTGGAAGAAATATCCCTAATGTTCATTTTAAGATATCTATGCTTCTTGCCGCACAGAATCCAATCCAATTCAGAATGCTTCTGAATATTATGCAGGAATACTTAAGGGACGATAACACAAGCCCCATCTATGAAATAAATCTTGGTAATGCAGTAAGACCTCTGACCTTTATTCAATGTAGCAAAGAACTAAAGGAGAGTGAAATTGAGAATGTAAGTCTTTGCGCCCATATCAGGATCAATCCTGACCTTGGTATCGAAGATTTTAACTGGTTTGACAATGCTACTGTGGTAATAAACAGCGGTGAAAATTTAACTATTAAGTATGAAAGCGATGGTGAGAGAAGAGAGATGGACACAATGGAGGCTTATTTCCTCTCACCACCCGAATTAAAAAAGAAAGCACATACAATAGGTGAGGTCATATACTATAAAGCCCTCCGATGTACTAAGGATGCTAAAAGATTTATGAAAATGAGGGCAAGGGTTAAATTTGCAAAATGCGTTTATTGAGGGGATGATGGAAAAAATATGGAATAATCTTTTCTCGGATAATATAAGAGATTTTAAAGGATACTCCATAGGTAAGCTACTCCAATATGTGAAAGATCCCGATATAATCTCTTTTGCTGTAGGAATGCCTTCACCTGACACTTTTCCCAAGGAACTTTTGAGAAGTGCATCAGAGAGGATCTTACGCAAAGATATCGATCATGTCCTTCAATACTCTCCTATACCTGGAGAGGAAAGCCTCTTTGAATCTATAATTGATTTTCTAAAGTGGGATAACATAGATGTTAAAAAGGAAAACATCCTTATAACCAGTTCAGGACAACATGGTTTAGATCTCGTGGGTCGACTCTTTCTAAACCCGGGCGATCCTCTTATACTGGAGAGACCATCCTTTGGCGGTGCTCTTGTTGCTTTTGAAATGGAGAAACCCCGTTTTATTGGAGTCGATTTAGAGGAAGACGGTATAAATATTGTAGACCTACATAAGAAATTAGAAGAATCTAAAAATGGTGCTTTTCCTCATCCTAAGTTCATTTATGTTGTCCCGGATTTTCAGAACCCATCCGGGATAACAATGAGTCTCGAAAAAAGGAAGATTCTCCTTGACCTCTGCTATGAATACGACATTCCCATCGTTGAGGATAGCCCCTATAGACCACTTCGCTATAGAGGAGATTCCATACCATCCATTTTTTCAATTGATCAGGATAGAAAGGGAACCAATGTTATAGGTATATATACTTTTTCAAAGATTCTTACTCCAGGTTTAAGGGTTGGTTTCAATATAGGAGATCCCACAGTAATAGGAAAAATGACCAATATAAAGGAAGCTAATCTTTTGAATACTCCAAAGTGGAATCAGGATATATGTGCAATTTTCCTGAAAGAAGTAGACCTCGATAAACACTTCAAAAAGATGCAGGATTACTACAGGAAGAAATTAGAAAAAATTCTAACAGCATTAGATGAATATCTGGGAACTATTGATGGAATCTCATGGACAAAACCTGATGGTGGTTTCTTCTTATGGATTACCACTCCTCCGAGCATAGACACAATGAAACTTTTCTATGAGGCTGTAGCTGAAAAGGTTGCCTTTGTCCCCGGAGAAGCATCCTATGGAGAAAATCCCGAAAAAAATCATATGAGAATAAATTTCTCCTATCCATCAGAGGACCAATTGAAAGAAGGTATTCGGCGTCTGGCAAACTGTTTTAAAAAGTGTATGTGATAATTCATTTATAGTTCGACTGATAGTCCATATTTTAGACTATATATCAAATATGATATATACACGTCCCTTTAATGGAGATTCGTTTTTAGGAACAGCAAATTCGATAGAGATCTTATTAACCTTGACCCCTAAACCGTAAGAATAAAGCCAGTTATCTTCTATCCAAGAAGTATCAAATAATGGATATAGAGTTAATTTTCCTAATTGCTCTTTCAGTTCTACTCCGATTCGCATCCCCCGAGAAGCAGTAATTCCAGAATAACCCCTGCAGTGTCTAAAAAACAGTAACTCTGTTTCTTCAGAGGAGGAGGATGATATGGTGAAGTATTCCCCTGTAATATCAAACTTCCAGAGTGTCACCATAGATGAAATTTCCATATTCCAACCCCTACCTTTTTTCCAACGCTGGCGATAAAAAAGTTTAAAATTGTTCGCTTCATAGAAGAATCCAGTTTCAAGAAAGGAATACGAAACACTCCCCTCTCCGCTTTGTGCATAATTTTCCATTCCAGGGAGTATAGATAATGAGATGCTTTGAATGTGATATTTAATTCCAGTTAAGATTGAACTTAAATTCCTAAGGTTCTCTATATAAGTATGTTGTATATCAATTGTTAAATCTAAAGGTAGTGAAAATATATAGGGTTCTGTATATTTAAGTCTTTCCTCTTGATATATATTACCTTCCTTAGAAAAATTAAATTCAATAGACCTTCCACCCCCAAAAAGATTTTCGTTTAGACCCAGGAACCTTCCACTCCAGCCATCATTCTTAGAATAGGAAATAGCTCCCATGAAGTGTCCTCTTTCACCTTCGCTTATATAGAGCAGTATTTCTACCCATCCCTCCTCTTGACTTTTAATTAACTGAAAAGAGTCAACTTCAATATAATCCAATTTCTCAAGCTCCTTTATCGATATATTTAGTTTAGCCTCACTGAATATATCACCATTCGCCACTGGAAAATGTCGGAGAAGAAATTCATCGCTGACAAAGTTATTCCCTTCTATTATTACATTTCTAATTCTCTCGAGGTATCCAGGATCTATAAAGAATTCGCAAATGACCTTTCCTGAATCGACCTGGAAGTTCCGGGGTATTACTTTAACAAAAGGAAATCCCCTATCTGCATAAAACTTTAATAACTTTTTTATAGCGCCTTCCAGTATTCCCTTACTAAATGGAATCCCTGATTCTGGTAGAAGGCGTTCAATCTCTTTCCGGGATAGGATCGTTTCCCCGGAGATATATATACTTCCAAGAGGTAGGGTATCTGTATGCGTTAAAGAAGAAAACCCCGTAACGATACGGGGTTCAATGAAAAGAAATAGGATTAAAATCATCCCTAAAAAAGGTAATAGCCCCTCACCTATTTAAGGGAATTGTATCTGTAAAAGAAAATCTGAGATAAATCGGTATCTTACCAAATAGAAAGAAAGAGTCCGTATAGGCAAATGACAATGCTCTATAATTATCCCATTCGTCAATTACCAATTGAATATCTTCTTCCTTAAGTGGTATTCCACGCTCTTTTGCATGCTCCATTAACCTATCGGGAATACTTATAAATCTAACCGTAGAGGTTGGATGTATCATTGCTTCTGCCTTATCCTTGATAGCTGAGTATTCCAATCTAAGTTTAATTAGATGAACACCTACATATCCTGCATATGCAATTATCGCAGCTAATATTAACCACCCTAAGATTCGGCGCATTCACTCACCTACCACCTGACTTTTTTAACCTCATTTATCATTTTTTTTGCTCTGGCTATACCTTTTCGGGCATATTCTTTCCATTCTTCGTCGGACGCTTTCCTAATGGTTTCCTTCCAGATTGCTATAGCCTTTTCGTATCTCTCTATTGCGGGATTCCATTCCTGATTTTTCATTTTGCCAATACCAAGTAGATAATAGTATTCACCATGTAGCGCTAAAAGGATAGGATCATTCGAATTTATCTTAAAGGCATCATCTAAATATCGCTTTACAGCACACAGATTTTTCAATGAAATCTCAAGATTTATTAATTGATAGTAGGTACTCAGATTATTTGGCTCTATTTTTAATGCCTCAAGATAGTATTCTCTCGCTTTGTCATATTTCTTCAGCTCTTTATACGCGTTACCTATCTTGATTCTGCTGCTCACATGCTTTGGAACTATTTCAATAATTGCTTTATATTCTTCAATTGCTTTACCATACTGACACAGATTGTAATAGGATTCGGCAATTTTCTTCATTATATCTATATCACCCGGGAAGTCTTCCTTCGCTTTAGTGAAAAGCTCTACAGCATTCTTATAACGGTTCGCTTCAAAGTAAGCATCGCCAAGACGGAATGCTATACCCTTGTTTTCAGGGTCATATTGATAGGCCTTTTCATAGTATTCTATGGCCCTGTCAATATCTCCTTGTTTGTGAAGGTAATTTGCATAGAGATCCCAACTATTGGCATCCTTTGGGTCCTCTTTTATTATTTCCTCAAAAAGCTCTGTTGCCTTTTCAGGTTGATCAGTTCTTGCATACATATCTGCCAGAGCAAGGGTAAGTTTCCTCTCTGCCTTTTTTAAACTCTCTTTGACTTTCTCATCGACGTCCTTCAAACTCTCGTCAAGGTCATTCAGATATGATAGTCCTTGCTTACAGATCTCTATTGCCTTGTCTACCTCTCCAAGGCTAATATAAACCTTCCTCAATGCAACATACGCATCCGTATAGCTGGAGCTATCCGCTATAGCTTCGGTGAGTAAATCCCGGGCTCTTTCAAAATTACACTGCTTAATATACTCAAAGGCAGCGCTATATTCTCTTTGCGCTTTAGAGTACTTGTTGCCCTCGGTTGTTTCTTTTTGTGCTGAAGCAGTACATACTAATAAGAGAAAACCCAATAAGAAAACACTGGTAAGTTTTTTCATTTGCTTCCCCTCCCTATTTTACTTCCTTTAATTTTGGTCTTCCAGTAATTATAGTTTGGTGTTTATCGCCTGCTTTTACAACGACAAAGAAAGTAGAGCCAGAGTCATCTGTATAATAGAAAGGTCCTGAAGTGAAGGATTGTTTTACGATCTCATCGTAGTTGTTTATGAATTCTACCTTCAGAACCAGAGGCATTTGTTTCTCATCAAGAGCGTTAGCTTCCAGTCTATATCCATTGTTTTCTATGTAGATATAGGGGTCCGAGGAAAGAACCTTTCTAATTTCTTTCATATCCTCATCTTCTTGAAATACGACATAAAGATTTCCTTTTGGCATACTGTCGTTCTGGTCTGCATAAAAGTGGACAAGTGAACGTAGATTCTGTAGGGCGCTATAACCATTGAGGGTTTTATTTGCTTCTATAACAGTTGCTCTGCCTTTGTTATAATAGCTACTAAAAAGACTCATCGATGCGGGTAACTTTTTCTTAAGGTCATTTAGATAATAAAGAAATTCTATATTATCTTTTCCCTGCGCATAATAGGTTAGTTTTTCATCCAAACTCCTTAAGTTTTTTATAAGCAGGGTATCTTTTTTTGGATTTAATCTTGAAGTTAATTCTTCAATCACATCAGAATGGACACCTAAACTCTCAGGTAAGGAAGTTTCCTCACCCTGAGCACTCAGAAGACTTGTCTCTATCACACCATTAATAACTTTAGTCGCATTTTCTACGGCTTTATTGAGGGTTGAATCTTCTCCTAACATCTCATATTTCAATTCCTCGACCTCTTCACTCAGTTCTTTATTCTGGGTCTCCATCCTCTTTAGAATTTTATCCTTTTCTTCGGATATTTTGAGATTAGAAGTAAAATCATATAGCCCTTTCAACTCACTTCCTATATCTCGATAATGATATCTTCTGGCCTCGGAAACCTCATATTCTGCGAGCGTGAGAGCGGAATCAATTGGCCCAAGGAATTCCATAATCTGTGATTGTAGAGTAGTATCAGCATAGTAAATCTTTCTTTTCAATTCTTTCATAATTCCTTTCACCTGGCTGATGTTATTCTTTGCACTCATCACGAGCATTTTGTTTTTGGTTACCCATTTAGGCTCTGGAGACCTTTCTTTCTTGAAATATGGCATAAGTTCTTTTGTCCAGTTTTCCTCTTTTGGGAACCGTCCAGAATTTATCTTATATCCAACCAGAGCATTTCGTATCTCTTTAAGCCCCTGCTCAGCACGTAACTTGTATGCTTTCCCCGCAAAAGCATCCTCCCCCCCACATGATATTAAAAATAAACTCATAAGAACACTTAATAAAATGAACCTTCGCATAAAAATACACTCCTTTTTTTATGGAGCCGACGGGATTCGAACCCGTGGCCTCCTGACTGCCAGTCAGACGCGCTACCAACTGCGCCACGGCCCCCTTTAAGATTTAGTATAATATGAAATTTATAATTGTCAAGATGATATGTAACCAACTATTCTCCTCTTTTTTCTCACTCTTCTATCCCGGTCTATTTTTCAATTTTCCTATATTTAATCCCTAAATTCCCAATGTCTATAGGAGCAGTTTTATCTTTTCCTTACTAATTCTTTGGTATTTCCTGCCGCATTTGCTACATTCAGCTTTATCGTCAAAAAAGAGAAGTTTATTCCCGCATTCACACATCCAACCTTTTATCTCTGCAGGTACACCATAGACCAGTGCATAATCAGGAATATCTTTTGTAACAACAGACCCGGCGCCAACAAAACTATGTTTACCCAGGGTAATACCACAGACAATAATAGCATTAGCCCCTATAGAAGCCCCCTTACATACAAGTGTACTCAGATACTCACTGCTGTCCTTTGGATATGCAGACCTTGGCATCTCTACATTAGTAAACACCATAGAGGGACCACAGAATACATCATCCTCTAATGTTACCCCCTCATATACAGATACGTTATTCTGTATCTTAACATTGTTGCCTATCCGAACATTGGGACCTATATGGACATTCTGACCAAGAGAGCATTTTTCCCCAATCATAACATTTGACATTACATGTGAAAAGTGCCAGATCCTTGTACCATCCCCTATCTTAACATTTTCATCAATGTATGATGATTCATGAACAAAATAACTCATATTACCTTCCTCTCTTCTAACGATTTCTGCGCCTTCTTTAATATCTTAAGAACTTTAAGTCCATCATTGCCATCACTTCGTGGTATTTTGCCCTTCTCTATACACTCAAGGAAATGCTTACAGGCCAACATCAGAGGTTCCTTCATTGGAATATTGGGAATACGGATATCTCCATAACGGACACCGACCCCACCCTTTTCAGTCCACTCAGCACCCTTATCAAAGATAATCAACTTATTTCTTGGTTCCATGTCATCAAATACTGCCATCTTCTCACTCCCCACTACAGTTAGTCTCCTTATCTTATGTGGGTCAAGCCAGCTAAGATGTGCATGTGCATCTACACCCGAAAGGAAATGTAGGTGAAGAAAAACAGTATCTTCTATATTTTTCTTATTCTGTATATAAACACCTCCAGTAGCAGTTATCGCATCAGGTTCTTCATTTAATAGATAGAGGTATACAGATATATCATGTGGGCCGAGACTCCATAATGCATTCTCATGTGAGCGTATTATACCAAGATTTAACCTCTGGCTGTAGATGTAATATATCTCACCTAAAGCCTTTGTTTCTATAAGTTTTTTCATCTCACAAATCACTGGATGGTACTCCAGGATATGGTCCACCATAAGTGTTAAATGATTTTTTTCTGCTATTTTAATCAGTTCCTCTGCCTCATCTACGTCCAGCGTTATAGGCTTTTCTACGAAAACGTGTTTTCCAGATAAAAGGGCTTTTTTTGAGAGTTCGTAATGTGTTTCTGCAGGTGTTGCTATAACTACTGCTTCTATTTCGTCACTTGATAAAATATCTTGAAAATTTTCTGTATTTTCTATCCCGGGATATTCGCTCTTTAACCCCAGAAGTTTATCCCTATTGGTATCACATACAACAACATTTTCTATCCCGAGTACCTTGCAAAAATTCCTTATTAGATTTAAACCCCAATTCCCTGCCCCTACTATTCCTATTTTCATTTAAGCCCCAGTGATTTTATCCATTTTGTTTAATTTGAAAGGGTTATTCCCCGCAAATCCCATTAAAAAAATCGTCTGAGTGAGAAGACAGGCAATCCCTGAATAAAAAATTGGGAGGACCTTTTTCATGATATTCCCTGTTTCATTCCAGATTTCTTTCTTTTCCATAAGTTATAATAAATATATAGGCATATCAATCCAAGTGTCAAGACTCCGAAACAAAACAAAGAGGAAGAAATACTTTAGAGAATGATAACCAATGAATATTCTTCTCTGTAAAGATGCAACTTAAAACTTCTTAAAACTCGCTTCCTGCTTGAGTCAACTATTTTCTCTTGACTTTCAATTTAAATATAATAAATTGAAACTATGAGTAAGTATTTTATCATTTTTAACAATTCATCAAGTAAGCATTTGGAAATTCTCAAAATAACCGATTTCCTAAAGATGAGAAAGAAAGAGGAAACGCAAGAGGTATACAAGCAAGGCTATAAAAGGTGAACGAAGCTATTACTACTTATGAACCCGACAATTCCCTGAAAAAGGGTTATTTATATATTTTTAGCGAAATATATAGTGAACTCAAGAGAAACAGATGGCTTACCTATCAATTATTCAGAAGAGACTTTTTTGCATTATATAAACAATCATTTATTGGGGTTTTCTGGGCTTTCATTATACCTCTAATCAGTGTTGGAACATTCATAATTTTGAATCGTTCTGGAGTATTTTCTATAGGCGACATTAATGTACCATATCCAATTTATGCAATACTCGGTATGGCGTTCTGGCAGTTGTTTGCTACAGGATTGATTGCGAGTTCAAATTCACTGATAAAGGCCGGCTCAATGATAGTGAAGATTAATTTTTCCAAAAAATCTTTGGTGATAGCAGCTATGGGACAGTCAATCGTATCATTTCTGATTCAATTTATTTTAGTAATCATATTATTTATTTGTTATGGAATTGCACCAAGCATATTAATTGTATTAGTTCCTATAACAATAATTCCAATAATGCTACTAACGCTTGGGTTTGGTTTTATCTTGTCTCTACTAAACGGGGTTATACGGGATATTGGGAATGCGCTCTCCATATTTGTAACATTTTTGATGTTCTTGACACCTGTTCTGTATGCGAAGCCAACGTCCGGAATACTCGCCACTGCTACAAATTATAATCCACTTTATTATTTAGTTTCAATACCGAGAGAGATTGTATTGATGGGGAGCATCTCAGAATGGAAAGGCTTTCTGATTTCAAGTATTGCAGCCGTTGTTATCTTTATTCTATGTTTAATTGTCTTCCACTTGACCGAAACAAGGGTAGCGGAGAGGATATAGTGAGTTAATGAGTATATGGGTATATGAGTGGATGAGTGAAAGGAGGAACAGTGAAAACACATAAGGATTTAGATATTTGGAAAAAAGGGATTGGTCTGGTTACAGATATCTACAATCTAAGTAAGAATTTCCCTAAGGAAGAAATGTATGGCTTAAGTGCTCAAATGCGAAGAGCTGCAATATCTTACCCTTCGAATGTCGCGGAGGGAGCTGCAAGGAGTTCTACCACTGAGTACATTCGCTTTATTTATATTGCTTTAGGCTCTTTATCAGAAGTGGAGACGCAAGTTATAATTGTAAAGAATTTGGGCTATGTTTCTGACATTGAAAATTTGCTAAAGGAAATTGAGATATTGCGGAAGATGACGCTTAATTTTATTAAGTTTTTGAAAAAAGTAAATGAGTGAATGGTTGATGAGTATAAGAGTAAATGGGTATATGAGTAAATGAGAAAAAAGGAAGAAATTACGAAAAATAAAGATTTAAATATTAGAAACAGTAGTGATTCCAATCATCCCATCACCCCATCAACACATCACCCCATCAACACATCACCCCATCAACCCATTCACGCATCAACTCATTCACCCTCTAACGACATTGCTATCAAAGTCGACCATGTCTCAAAGAAATATTGTAAATCCTTGAAGAGATCTATGCTCTACGGCATAAAAGATATTGCAAGAAATACATTTGGTCTTAGTTCACATTCCGATAATTTAAGAAAACAAGAATTCTGGGCTGTTGATGATATCTCATTTGAGGTGAAAAAAGGTGAAACACTGGGTATAATTGGTCCTAATGGAGCTGGAAAAACTACTCTTTTAAAAATGCTTAACGGTATTTTCTGGCCTGATAAAGGCAAAATCTCAATAAAAGGTAGAGTTGGTGCACTTATTGCAGTAGGAGCTGGCTTCCATCCAATGCTGACTGGTAGAGAAAATGTATATATCAATGCGGCGATACTTGGAATGACAAAAGAAGAGGTGGATAAGAAGTTTGATGATATTGTGGAGTTTGCCGATATTGGCGATTTTATTGATACACCAGTCAAGTTTTATTCCAGTGGGATGTTTGTAAGGTTGGGGTTTGCCGTAGCAGTGCATTGTGAACCTGATATTTTGCTGGTAGATGAAGTATTGGCAGTGGG
>Ga0209121_10005007_pt1 | contig 12159 bp, 7 predicted proteins | sample Cruoilmetagenom3_FD_187292 | JGI IMG/M metagenome (GOLD analysis project Ga0209121, IMG submission 187292) | Oil polluted marine microbial communities from Coal Oil Point, Santa Barbara, California, USA - Sample 3 (SPAdes) (version 2) | ecosystem: Environmental > Aquatic > Marine > Oil seeps ... | reverse complement strand
GGAACACTTGCAGACATAACATTCCACATCGAAAGCGTGAGCAGCACATCGATTACTTTGAAAGACACTAAACTGGCTGATGACACAGGAAGTCCAATTGTGCACGATGCGGAAAACGGCTATTTCAGCAACAGCGCAGCGCCTCCACCGCCGCCTCCTGCAGAAATCTATGTTGAACCAGAAGAACTAGTTGACCCAACACTGATTCCATGTGAGAACTTCACTTTAAATGTGAACATAGCTAATGCTACTGATGTTTATGCCTTCGAGTTTAGACTAGACTTTAACGGCTCTCTTGTGGAAGCATTAGAAGTTCAGGAAGGATCCTTCCTCCAAAACGTTGGAGCCATCTCTATCTTGGAAACAGAAATCAACAATACTGAAGGCTACATATGGTTCGCTGTGACACTTTTGTCTCCACCTGGAGCAAATGGCAACGGAACCCTAGCAACAATACTGTTCCATGTGATAAACAATGGCACAACCCTACTAACACTATATGAAACCAGCTTAACCGATTCAACAGGACAACCGCTTTCCCATACAACGAAGAACGGCTACTTCGCAAATGTGATACCGCCCGAAATACATGACGTTGCAGTGATTTATGTAGCCCCGTCAAAGCCAATGGTTTATGAAGGCTGGATGGTAAACATCACCGTGGTTGCCAAAAACGAAGGGGAAGTCTCTGAAACCTTCAGTGTAACTGCATTCTACGACAGCATAGCAGTGGACACTTTAACAGTGACCGATCTGGCGTCTGGTGAGAACACAACAATGATCTTCCAATGGAGCACTCAGGGATTACCTGTATGTCAAAATTATACGATAAAAGCAGAGGCAGAACCAGTACCCTATGAAACTGACCTATCAGACAATGTGTTGATCGATGGCCCAGTTAAAATCAAGCTGATGGGAGACGTAAACGGTGATGGAAAAGTGGACATACATGATTTAACAACACTCGCTATGGCATTTGGCTCAAGCCCAAGCTCTCCCAACTGGGATCTGGAAGCGGATCTCGATCAAAACGACATTGTTGACCTATTTGACATAATAGAGATATTACTCAACTACGGTTGGGCATGCTAAACCCTTTCCCCTTTCTTTTTATAATCAATATGCTTCTTTGATTCTCAATGTCTATTGTTAAATCTTTGAAAGCGAACAAGCTTAGAAAAATGTTGTCTGGAAGCATATCTATGTTGGATTTCCGGTGAAAGCAGTTGAAATAATCAAGCAATATGTTCATGAAGGACGAGGGGCTCCTGACCACAACTAGAGCATTCTATGACTTGGTTCCGAACAACAAGCTGGGCCGATGTTCGGATTAAATGACACTATGATATGGGGTACACAGATCTCCTGCATTTAGTGAACACAACTCACCCTGAATTCATTGATGCTCCAAACCTGCTGGTATTTCCACAAGCAGCAACAGTGGTTCATGTCTTTTGCCTGCTTATGTAAAAACACAATTCGTGTTGTGTAGGGAAAGAAGGAGGTTGCGGCTTGGTCAAGTATTCGATTTTCTCCTTTCACATCAGAAAATCAAACAGCTCAATTAAATAATGAAGTTGAATTTGGTTTGGTCCTTTTGCATCTTTTTTCTGTCCAGATATGAAGACATTCTTTCAATTATGCTTTGAAAAAAGTTGAAGTAGAAAGCGCTGAGAAATGCTCTTTCAGATCGTGTGAAACAAAAAGTTGTTTGAGTCCTGTGCTCTATCCAAAAACGGGCTTTCTTTAAAGTCGTTTGATGCCACAAGAATTAAGAAAAGCGTTAGTACTAGAAAACGCGACTCGTGGTAACTATTGCAGTGTCAATGATGTCAATAATACTTGATTTATGTCACAGAGTCTAACTTGGGTCGCAGTGTTGGATGCTAAAAATTGGCACTACAATGATCATTGCAAAGAGCCCGTGGGTGAGCCAACTTATCCTAGTACACATTATAATTCCTAACGAGCCTTGCAAGCCTATGTCACATAGATGTGTCCTATCACGTTTTCTCCTGCGTTAACAATACCCGTACCTCATCTTAGCAATAGCGTGACTAATAGTAATTGCAGTTACCAATTTTGCAAGATCCTGAAAACTCGAAACCCACGTTACGAAAGAATAACCGCAAATTGCTGGTCACAAGGCAACATCTGTTGAGCATGCTCCTTATTATGTGTGTTCCCGCCTAACTGTGACTAGAATCTTACATATCAACGAAGAAACCCTATATGTGTGGATAGAAGATAATTCCGGAAACCTTAAATTACTAAAGTCTTACCATTTATAATGCTGAAAAGGAGAAGGGAGAAAAGTAAGAATGAACAAGCTAGTGAAGTTACTTATTAGTATGACATTGACTGTTACGTTTTTGCTGAGTATTACTGTGACAATACCATTAACATACGCCATCGGAGCAAAACTATACGTAGACCCAAGTGCATACACGGCAACATGGGAAAACGAGGTTTTTGACCTCAACATAACCATAGAAGGTATAGAGGAAGGCATGGAATTAATTGGTGTCGAGTTCAAACTAGGTTTTAATGCTACATTACTGAAGGCTCTGAACGTCGCTGAAGGCTCTTTCTTTGCAGGTTTTGCTGGTGATCCGAATCAAGGAACTATTATTTCATACTCGATCCAAGATGACCATGTATTATGTGCCGTTGTGATCATGCCTGACCAATACGGTGTTTATCATGCGCCGTTTCCAAGTGGAAGCGGAACCATAGCTACTATAACCTTCAAAGCAACCTATCAACCTGTTGAGCCGGATCTGCTAGCTTCATGTGATCTAGTGCTGTATGACACCAAACTTGTGGATACTACTGGAGAACCTCCAGGAATCCCACATGATACAGAGGATGGATATTACGAGATTCCGCCAACACCACCACGACCTACATTTGAAGTAACTCCGGAAAACACTTCGGTCTCCATCAAGGGTGAGGAGTTCTCTGTTGACATCGACGTGTGGAACCTAAACGCAGACTTTGAAGCCATTGGCTTCGAGTTTAAGTTAGGCTTTGATGCTACATTATTGGAGGTTGTCAACGTCGCTGAAGGCTCTTTCTTTGCAGGTTTTGCTGGTGATCCGAATCAAGGAACATTCTTTACGTACGCGATCAAAGATGACTATGTACAGTGTGCTGTCGTTATCATGCCTGACGAAAACGCTGTTTATCATGCGCCGTTTCCAAGTGGAAGCGGAACCATAGCTACTATAACCTTCAAATCAATCTATCTTCCTGTTGAGCCGGATCTGCTAGCTTCATGTGATCTAGTGCTGTATGACACCAAACTTGTGGATACTACTGGAGAACCTCCAGGAATCCCACATGACACAAACGACGGATATTACGAGATTCTACTGATACCCTCTACACTTGAAGTAAGTCCAGAAAACAATTGGGTCGTATGTAAATGCGAGGAGTTCTGCGTCGACATAAACGTCAAGAACCTGGACATCAGAATGGGAGTCATTGGCATCGAGTTTAAGTTAGGTTTTAATGCTACATTGTTGGAGGTTGTCAACGTCACTGAAGGCTCTTTCTTTGCAGGTTTTGCTGGTGATCCACATCAAGGAACATTCTTTACGTACGCGATCAAAGATGACTATGTAGTGGTTGCTGTTGTGATCATGCCTGACGAATACGGTGTTTATCATGCGCCGTTTGCAAATGGAAACGGAACCATAGCGACCATATGTTTCCATGCAATTTACCAACCGGTTGAACCGAATCCTCTTGCATCATGCGAACTACTACTCTTTGACACAAAGATGCCGGATAGAGCAGGAAATCCACCAGGAGCAATCCACGATGTAAAATCCGGATACTATGAGATAGAGCCAATTATTCCAGGAGACTTGAATTGCGACGGCATAGTGGACATATTTGACCTTGTAAGAGCAGCAGTAGCCTTCGGTTCTACACCGTCCGATCCTAACTGGGACTCCTCTGCAGACTTGAATGGAGACGAAATCATCGACATATTCGACTTGGTTATGATAGCGCTACACTTTGGAGAATCTAAACCATAAACAAACATTTACCCGTGCATGCACACTCTCTTACAACCCCTTTTTTTCATTAAATAACAAGTCAGGCGATGCTTAAATCCTTAGTTTCGTCGTTACACACCGTAACAACATCAAACTATTGTCGTGCCGCAAAATCAACACGTTAGACCCACACACTAAGCAGAAATTGTTCGTACATAACGTTCTCTGAAATCGACAACTACAAAAAACTCTTCATGCAAGATTAACAGAGACACACTAAGAAAACAAAAATCCTCAACAGTGAGGTCCAACGCTCAAAGTTTAGAAAAAGAATCCTGCCATATCGTAAAGCTTAAATGGTGAACCATCCATAACACGTAGTTGGTTAAATCATATATACAGTAGGTGAGGATTTGAAAAATACAAAGATTCTCAAGGTTGGAAAAACTTTGCTATTTGCTACACTCTTCTTACTGATTTCAATTGCAGTTATAAAACATGTCAATGCACAAACAACTGTGGTTTCCGTAAAGCCCGCTTCAGTAGAAATCCCTGAGCCTAACCAAACGTTTACAGTCGATCTGAACATCACCGACGTAACTGACCTCTTTGCATATGAGATAATGTTATGGTACAAGAACGATGTCCTAGAAGCCACAAATGTAGAAAGGCCTTCAGGACAAATATTGGAGCCTAGTGACCCAGCTAATCAGTTTCAGGCGAAATGGGAAACCAAAAACGACTTCAATGCTAGTCACGGTCGCATATGGTTAAGCTTCACGCTACTAGCCCCAGAGACTGGCAAAAGCGGCAGCGGAATTTTGGCAAGAGTAACATTCAACAGCACGAACGCAGGTACAACACCATTAGTGCTTAATAACTACCCTGGAACCCAAGGTCCAGTTAAACTCGCCAGTTATCCCGCAGGATCCCCCATTACACATACAGCAGATGACGGTGCTGTTACCGTGATCCCAGAGTTTTCCATCAAAATGATTCTTCCACTATTACTATTAACATCATTAATCGCAATTGGAATCGCCAATCTAGCGCGGTCTAAAAAACATTTGCAACCGACCACTACAAAGAGCGCACTAAGCTGCTAATTACTGCAGCAACACCGTTAAACACTCCTTTTTTTAACACTTAGTCTTCTTAAGTGGGAAGATTAATACAACAGCTAAACTGCGTGTATTGGGACCTGCATGCCTGAGTATTACCAAAGAAGTGACTAAACACATAGAAACACACTGGTCACCTTATGTCTATTCAAAGATTCTAACGAACACTTGTAATATAGACTCTTAATACACAAATTTAAAATAGATGTTAACTGTAGACGCTGCTTTGGGTGAAACGTTTGAACATCCCTTTACAAAAAAGAAAAAAAGAAATGATGCTACTCTTACTTACATTGATCGCGACAACAGTAAATATAACCATAGTTAACGCTCAATCGAATCCGAATATCTACGTTGATCCATTCGAGTATACTGCAACCAAGCTAAACGAGGTTTTTGACATCAGCATAAACATAGAAGGCATAGAGGAAGGCATGGAATTAGTTGGTGTCGAGTTCAAACTAGGTTTTGATGCTACATTGTTGGAGGTTGTCAACGTCACTGAAGGATCATTTATGGCAACATTTGCCGGAACGCCCAACCAAGGGACGTATTTCTTACCAGTCAAAGCAGAAAATTACGTCCTTATAGGCGTCGTCATTTTGCCAGATGGGAACGGTACTTATCATGCACCGTTTGCAAGTGGAAACGGAACCATAGCCACTATAACCTTCAAAACAATCTATCGTCCATCATGGTCAGCGCCGCTAGCTTCATGTGATCTAGTGCTGTATGACACCAAACTTGCGGATACCACCGGAGTCCCTCCAGGGATCCCACACACCATACTGAATGGAAATTACATCGCATCTATACAGTTATCAACACTCGAAGTAAGTCCGGAAACGGTTTTGGCTACACATAGAGGCGAAGAAATAAACATCAGCATTGATATCAAAAACTTGGACAGAGATTGGAAGGTTGTCGGCTTTGAGTTCAAGCTAGGTTTTGACGGGGCGTTTGAAGTTATCAACGTTACTGAAGGACAATTTCTAAAGGCTTTTGGGGAAACACACATGATAAGTGTTACAAAACATGACTCTGTGCTTATTGGAATCATACTACTTCCACACGAGAACGGAAATTGGACAGCTTTTCCAGAGGGAAGTGGAACATTAGCAACTATTTGTTTCAATGTCACACATGGTCCAGTGATCTCATCTGTATTAGCCCTATATGACACCAAACTTGCGGATAACACGGGAGATCCTCCGGGAGTTCCACATGAAACAAGCTCTGGAGAATACAATTTCATGGTTGAACTATTAACCCATCACATTACTTGGGAGCACTATACCTTCGAGATATTCACAAAGAGCAATTCCACATTATCAACTTTAGTCTTCGAATCAGAAGGATCTATTACATTTAACGCTACAGGGATAGAGGATACGAGCGGCTTTACATATATCACGATTCCTCGGCAGATGATGGACGGCGTATTATCTGTTCTAATTGATAATGCTCCAGTGCCTTTCGCTCTTTGGCAAAACTCTACACACAACACACTCTACTTCGTATACGCACATAGCCATAAAAACATCAAAATCCTAGCAACAACAGTTATTCCAGAGTTTACTGCCTTCTCCACAGTGTTATTACTTCTAATAGCAATGCTTTCAGTTGCTGTTGCCAGAAAAAAGCAGTTGATGAAGAAGCAAAGTTGACAACTAGATACAAAACTTCAACCAATAACCCTTTTTCTGTAACTTTCTGCAACCAATATGTGGCTGGCCACTATAGGTCAAGCGCGCGCGCAATACCTGAATCTCTATGTGCGGGCGGATTGAAGCGGGGTTCCTGTCCCCAGCGAGCGCATCCGAAGCCGAACCTCTTCTGGATCCATTTACGCCCATGATAATTTAAGGAGCAATATCCAAGCTGGATCCAAGCGGATTCTGTTGAAGTCGAAGATTAGCCAATCAAATCCACGCGAGCGCGCGCTCACTAGCCCGATTCTTACCCTCTGCTTTCTTGAATATTTCAACCTTCAGTATGTGTACAACAAAAATATGGTTGTACACGGATCAAAGCAAATTGCAAATAACATGTTGAATATGATATCCACGGCAAAAGTGGACTGCGCATAAAAGTTTCTTTGCCTTTTCACTATGAGATTCAGGAATATCAGTAATCTTTTCCGTGAAAAGCGAGACAGTATGGACAGAAAGTGTATACTCCAGGGAATTCTCTTCCGCATACACCACAAGTCTTATTAATTTTGAATGGAGATTCTTCGTGAAGCTTAACTGTGGGAGCGGTTAGCTGTCTCCCAATCTGGCCCTCTTTCTTTCTTTCACGCTTACACCATAAAGATAATCCAACGATGAGAACCAGGCAGGATCCAACGAGCACAGCCAATAAAAATATAGAAGCTAAGAGCCACCTTGGAAGTATATACTCAGTGGGGGGTGGGGGCGTCCAAGGCTCAACCCGAACAACCCCGTCAACGAACCTATTGTTATCAATATCAATCTCCCCAGGCACAATACTTGCCTCCCCACTTATGGTGTAATTTCCGGGAGAGACACAACATGTGGACCAACTGAATGTCAAAGTTTTCTCGGTTCGAGGGGGAAGATTCTCAACAGCCAACATTCCAATTGAAACCGAATCATAATAGCAACTGACATCAAAAGTTTCACTTACGTCTCCCTCATTTATAACGAAAACAGAAATGTTAACCCTTTGATAAGGAAAAACCTCATTTGCAGAAGGCACTACATTAACAACAGCCACATCATGTACAATCATTTCCAAAATGGAAAAAGTCGTAGAGACTTCCGGGCACCAAGGCACCCCACCTGATGCATGTAAGGCATTAGCATAGACTACGCCAAGGCCGAGGGAGGCCCATTCCGGAATTAGCGAATTGTCAATTAAAAAGACCGTAATGTCTGGCGGAATTCTTTCATCCTGAAGAACAATATGACCCAAAGAAAAGTTGAGATAATCGTATACATCAAGAATTAAAGTCGCAATCTTATCGGACATCGCGATATTTCTGACTGTAAGTCTTAAACACATATTCTCATTCCTCATGAACCTAATCCTAGACATGTTGTTAAAGTCCACAGTCTCCACCTTAAGAAGCTCCACAATCCAACCAACCTTAAAGGTAAGAGTGTCGTTAACCACACCCTCAGCGATTTCCACGATGGCAATAATCTCCCAAACTCCGAGAACGACTTCCTCAGCGTAGCCATTTGGCCGCGGTATCCTAAAGCTCACATTAGCCATGCCATCCGCATTAGTTACGGCAGTTCGAACAAAAGATAAATTCTCAACGGGGTTTATTGGACCATGAATCTCAAAGGCGACAATTTCGCCAGACATGGGATAGTCTCTATAAGTAACATGTGCATACAAAATCGCATTCTCCTGAGGCGCGAAAGCATCACTAGGCTGATTTGACCCCCTCCCACCGTATGGCTCCTTCTGAGTGTAGAGATCGATAGCTCTGTATGACAACGGATCAATCTCTTCTTCCCCCTTCTGATCTAAACCATGTGAAATCTGAAGCTGCAAAAACGTAAACTGAGAAGTCACTATAAGCAAAAAAGAAGAAAGTACGAGCACCAAACTCATTCTATTATTTCTCTTGACCAAAGATATTGCCCTTCAATAGTTTATTTAACACCATTTCTTACTGCTATGAAAGCGCTTTCCTATGTTCATCTGAGTTAATGTCGAAACTATGTTTTTAAGATTCTGGAGATATTTTCTATTGTTTAATTCGAGAAAAAACCTCTATAACCCATACTCTGTAGCAGAAATATTGCGACAAACAGGGGGTAAATTAATCACAAAATCTTTTTGCCAATTCAGCAGCTGCTGCAGCAAAGATCATCCATACAAAAACTGACATTATTGCAAACAAGGAAAAAGCATATACCTCGCCTGTCTCCAGGACTGGTGCATAGATCAGTTTAATGGTGGCAATTATACTGTTGAATAAACCGCTGAGCAAGCCAGCATACACCCCATTTTTCATAGCCATGGCAGGATGCAGCAACGCAACAACAAAACCAGCCAATGTCGGAATAGTGAAAAAAACAACTAAACTAGGAACGTTCATTTCATAAAACAAAGTAGGCAAATTCATTTGATAAGCATACGCCAAAACACATCCAATGATGACTCCCACTAAAATAGAGGTAGCACGAACGGGAAGTACAGGCGCCAGTTTTTCAGCCATCCATGTCCTCTTCTTATCAACAATTTACAATGATATAAAGAATCATATAATAAAAAAGCTTTATGGAATATTCCTCTAGGATTGTCGTCTATTCCATCCAAATCCACTCTTAAGGAACCAGCACGTCGATAAACTTAATAAACGATCTACCGCAAACTTACAATTGCTAACTGATTTTTTCTAATGGCTAGTCACTCTATTTAGACATGTTCCTTATGTATGGTTCCACCATGGTCAAATGCAGTATTTTGTAAATGGCGACAATCTCATTTCCGATAGAAGATAATTCCAGAAGCTTTAAATTTGCCAAAAGAGTATAGTTTATCGCTCATAGGGGAAGGGAGTTCTATCGTGCGATTTAGAAAATCGAGTGGTTGCTTTACGTACTGTTATCTTTATCGTTTTCCTTATATCATCCTCTTATTTTGTCGTTCAAGTGCATGCTTCTGAACCTTCCCTAATAGATATCTTCAATTACTTGGGCTTCACCAATGTGAGTGAGACGAATGTTGAAACGTTCTCAACCGGAACCTACAACATTACTTTGTATGCTGAATTTGCTGGGTACTGTGATAAGAATAAACTCAGCTACTATGAGGTTGGTACGAGCATATTTCATGTGATTTTTACAGGCCCAGAAGGAGGTTCTGGACATCTTTCTCCTCCGATAACTAAGACATTTACTACTGATTACCTGTTTGGTCTTTCAATGCTTTCTCCAGGACCACATAGGTATTTTACCGAGACTTCCAAAAACCCTGATGGAGAGCAGCATGCTAAGGTATACAAAAATTTGGGTGACACTAACATGCTTCTGATTGGGTTTGAAAACCAGTATGGAGCAGGAGATAGAGACTACAATGACATGGTCTTTTCGCTCAAGTGCACACACAATCTTACGGTTTCTGCTGGTGCTGGTGGCACGACTAGTCCTGTTCCTGGAGTTTATTCTCATCCTTGTGGTTCTTCTGTTTCAGTCACTGCAATTCCAGACAGTTGCTATGTTTTTGATCATTGGGAACTTGACAGCGTAGGTGTTGGTTCTGCTAATCCTTATTCTGTTTTGATGGATGATGATCATGCTTTGCATGCAGTGTTCACTCAGATTCTACCGTCGCTTTCAGTTTCCATAGATCCCCTTTCAGCATCAATTACTATCGGCGGTTCAATCTCTTTCACCTCAACAGTTGTCGGAGGAACATCACCCTACACCTATCAATGGTATTTGGATGGCGATCCAGTTTCAGGTGCAACATCAAGCGGCTGGACTTTTACGCCTCCATCAAGCGGAATATACTATGTGTACGTAGAGGTTACAGATGCCACTAGCAACAAAGTGCAATCAGACACCGCTAGAATAACTGTTATACCGGTTTCTGTTGGAGGCTACTCAGTGTCGTTGACTAAACCAGCAGCAAAGACGCCGTTAATCTTCTACACAATGCTTTTGGCAATATTCGGTGTAGTAATGAGCCTAATCAAGCGCAAAAGAAATAGGCAATAGTTTCTTCTTTTGTAGTGTTTAGTGGCTGTTTGGAGCTTAGTTAATGAAGAAAAGGAAAGAGAAGGTTTTGCAAGAAAAGAAGCTGTTTTCAAGTAAAAAACTAATAATAATATCATTTGCTCTTGCTGTTATAATCGTTTTTGGATTTCTACTTTCAAGCTTTCTTTTACAAACTCGGGAAGTTAAATTCTCACTTAAAGCCGCAATAATCGACCAGCTAGGAGAGGAAGTTCAAAATTACGATTTCAATGAAACAGGTGTCGTTGCCAACATTTTAAAAAACGCTGGATTTAACGTTTCTTATTATGAAAGCAAAACCGTAAATGTTACTTTCTACAAGGGGCTTGCTACATACAATTATGGAATAATCATATTGCGAGCTCACTCGGCGACAAGAGAAGGAGAAACAATAGTAGACTTTTTCACATCCGAAAAATTCAATGTGTATAAACACGTTTCCGAGCAAGAAAATGGTTTGTTAACTAAGGGCTATTATTCATGGAGGTCGGGAGAGTTCTACTTCGCTATTACGCCAAAGTTTATAGAAAATTTGGATGGCTGTTTCCCTAAAAGTATAGTTATTGCCATGGGTTGTAACAGCTTAAATAAAACATGCACAGAAATGGCGGAGGCCTTCATTAAAAAGGGCGCTAAAGCGTACATTGGATGGACAGGATTAGTTCAAGCTTCACATACAGACAATGAGACTATTGAATTGCTAAGAATGTTGTTAAAAGAGAACAAAACGATCAAGGAAGCTGTAAGTCGTATATCTCCCGACTGGCATTTTTATCCCCCAGTAAGTAAACTGAGATACTATCCAGAATGGGCTGGCGGCCTAAAAATATCAGGTCTAATTGCAGAAACAAAGGGTTCTTCAAATCATCAAAGTGCAGTTACCTTTTTTAAGCCGATGTCGGCTGTCTGCATTACAAGTTTCATTATGCTCAAGATAAGAAAGAAATTTAGGTAAGACGTGTGCTGAACTGGCTTATCAAATGGTTATATCGCCTTGAAACTGTCGTGTACAATTGTATACGAAGTTTATCACCCGTCAAAGAAAGTTTTTGCAACTTTTGAACATACTCTGCTAAATCCTTGTCTTCCAAGACTTCGGCTATCCATTTTTCAAAGTCTCCACGGTAAAAGTGAAACTCTAATGACTTCACATTTACTTCGTTTATTTTGTCTGTAAACTCTTTTAATGAAGTTGCACTTTCACCTGTATAATTTCCAATGGAAGTGAAAAAGTAAAATGCTTTTTCCCTTGGGAGGGTTCTGAGAATTTTTGAATTCATTTTTTCGTTCAACGCTTGTTTTCTCCTATTT
>Ga0209121_10005006_pt1 | contig 12160 bp, 11 predicted proteins | sample Cruoilmetagenom3_FD_187292 | JGI IMG/M metagenome (GOLD analysis project Ga0209121, IMG submission 187292) | Oil polluted marine microbial communities from Coal Oil Point, Santa Barbara, California, USA - Sample 3 (SPAdes) (version 2) | ecosystem: Environmental > Aquatic > Marine > Oil seeps ... | reverse complement strand
GTCCCACCGGATAGAGGCGCATGTCCGAACCACGCTTGGTCTGAGGGATGCGGACCAGATCAAGCACCGTCCTGCGTCCACGGGGATCGTTCGTCGTCGTGATCACGCCACGCGGCTTGTTGATCACGAGGTAGAGACGCGGCTGGGACTTGGGAATGGGGATACCATCAACCCGAATTTCCTGGGTCTCCGGATCAGCTTTCTCACCTAGAGACACTATCTTGCCGTCCACGGTGACGCGACCTTTGTCAATAATCTGTTCACAAGCGCGGCGAGACCCATATCCCGCACGCGCCAGTATTTTCTGTAATCTTTCCGTTTCCATGTTCACCATTATACCCGGAGAAATCCTATTCGCGAGCCTTTGACGATCACATCTTTCTCCACTATCATATCTGTGACGCAGTCGATATCCGGGAGGCACCCTATGGCGATCGAATTCCTCTCCATCGTGATCTTCACGTTTGCCCTGGCCCTGTTGGGCCTCGGGGCCTTCACGTGGTGGATTGAACGTGACAAACGGCGGAACCTGGGCATCTTGATGATGATCTCGGCGCTGCTCATCGCTGCATGTTACGCATTCCTGGGCAGCCGCTTTTCCATCACACTCTTCGGTCGCCTGATCATCACCATCGACCTGCCGCAACTGATGGCCACCGCCATCGTCTACACCATCGGGGTGCTGATGGGGTTCGGGCTCGCCGGAGGCGCCTTCCTGTGGATCTCCGGACGGCTGGTCAAGACAACCGGCTTGGAACGCAAACTCGCCATCTTCATCACCGTCATCCTGGCCATTGCACTGGTGATCAGCGTGATTGCCGTGCAGATCAGTCACTGAAACCAGCGACGCTGGCGGGGGGGATACTATGCTATACACGCGTGGGAGACTTGAAGAGTGTGAGGAGCACTCCCTGGCCCGGTATGGCTTCCACAGCCGTGACTCTCAAGGCCGCGCTTCCCGCGAGGCCGCTCCACTATACCGCACCCGTTTCCAGCGCGATCGCGATCGCATCCTCCACACTGACGCTTTCCGCAGGCTGGAATACAAGACCCAGGTCTTCGTCTATGCAGAGGGTGATTACTACCGCACTCGCCTCACGCATACTTTGGAGGTGGCACAGATCGGGCGCTCTCTGGCAACAGCATTGGGTGGCAATGAAGTCCTTGTCGAGGCAATCTGCCTGGCGCACGACCTCGGACACCCCACGTTCGGTCACGCAGGTGAGCACATGCTCAACCAACTGATGGCGGACCACGGCGGCTTTGATCACAACAAGCAGTCCCTGCGCATCGTTGAGAAACTCGAGAAGAAGTATCTGGAGTTCGACGGCCTCAACCTATCCTGGGAAGTGCTGGAGGGTATGGTCAAGTACGAAACTGACTACGATATCTCCGATGCCTCCCGGTTCGATCCTGATCTGCACGGCACATTGGAGGCACAGTTGGCCAACCCGGCAGACGAGTTGGCCTACAGCGCACATGACCTCGATGATGGGCTCTATTCCGGATTGATCCAGCCAGCCGACCTGACAGGGATCGCATTATGGGAGCGCGCCAAGGACAGTGTCGGCTGGGATGGGCGGGAATTCAACACTCTGTGGCGGCATCGCCTCATCAGGAGGCTGCTGGGGATTCTCATTGATGACGTACTGACCGAGACGGCGCGACGCCTTGACAAGGCAGCCCCCATGTCGTCACGCGAGTTGCAGCTGCTGCAGGAAAACGTTGTGGCTGCCACGCCCGAGATGGCGGAGATGCTGTCCGAGCTCAAGCGCTTCTTGATGGATCGGCTTTACCGTCATCCTCGGGTCATGCGTATGCAGATCAAGGCTGAACGCATCATCACGGCCGTGTTCCAGGCCTACGTGGCCGAGCCAAGGCAGCTCCCCTACTGGGAGCAGGACAAGATTGGGGACCGGGACCTCCATCGCGTTGTATGCGACTACATCGCCGGCATGACCGACCGCTATGCGCTCCAGGAGTACGCCAAGCTCTTCGATCCATTGGAGAGAGTCTAGAGACTGGCGGACAAGACCTACAACGACACACGCGGACTTGATTACTCAGGCCCGCGTGTGTCTCAGAGGAGAGCCGACAGGTCCGTTAAGTCAGCTCTAGGGAATGCAGAGTGAGGCGCCCGCGCGTATGTAGTTCAGATTGTGGATGCAGTTACACTGGGCGACGGTGTACATGTCGGCCCCGTAGTAGATTGAGATCCAGCTCAGAGTCTGTCCCCAGCTCACTGTGTGGGTCCACCGGCAGGTACACCCGCCACACGTCGACGGCTCGGCCTGCGCATCTCCGAATTGGGCAGCACGGACAGGCCCGGCAGGCAATGTAGCCGGCACGTTCGGAATATCCAGAGCAGTTCCAGGATAGATGAGGTCGGGGTAAGTCACATCATTCTGGGTGGCAATGGCCCAAGGATCAACACCATAGGCCCGGCCAATACAGTAGAGCGTCTCACCGTACTTGACCGTGTGTTCACCGAGAATGTCCCACCCCCCTGCACTGGCTGCACTGCCGGCGACCACGGGCCGAGAAGTTCCAAAGGCCAACAGACCAACTGTGGCCAAGAGCAAAGGTAGTTGCCAGAGGGTTTTGGTCATCAACAGCTCCTTGTGTGGAACACGGCACTTCTCTTAACATTATAGAATGCCCAATGCCCAGTCACAAGGGGTGGCAGCGCCGATGATCGTGCTGTAACATAACTGTAACCGAATGGAACCACCTGAGGATAGCTGCTTCCTAACGAGTTGCGCCAGCATAGGCGCGCCGTGTGACCGCGCAATGCATATACACACCGGAGCCCGGCACAGCGGGTCTCAGCACTACAGAGCGTCGCCCAGGAGCACGCCCATCAACCCCACCAAGGCACCGATATGCAGCAGCAAATCGGTCTCGGCAAGCCATCCCACGGCCGGCCACGGCGGCAAAAAGGTGACCACCAGATTGAGACAGATCAGCACCACACCGATCAGGACAGGAAGTCCCTTGCGACGAGCAAGATAATCGCTGGCGACTCTCAGAAACCTCGTTATGGCCACAGTCTCTCCTCAAAGCACATGGTTAAGACCCATCGAACGTCGATTGTAGCACACGCATACATCCCGGCAACCGAATGCAGCACCCGGCCTCAGCCGTTGATTTTTGTAGAAGCTCATAGTAAAATCTATGCACGTGAAGCTAATCGGAATGTGGTCATAGCGGAAATGAGTTAAAAAGGGAGAGCTGCAATGGTCGAGATAGGCTCAAAGGCACCTGAATTCGAGTTGTTGTCGGACACTGAGGCGACAGTGCGGCTTGAGGATATGCGCGGTCACAAGGTCATCATCTACTTCTACCCCAAAGCGGATACACCCGGCTGTACCAAGCAAGCCTGCGCTCTGCGCGATGCCTACCCACAGATCGAGGCCAAGGACGCTTTCGTGATCGGTATCAGCCCAGATCCCCCAGGCAGACTGGGGAAGTTCCGCGGCAAGTACAATCTGCCTTTCGTCTTGCTCTCCGATCCGGATCATACCGTGGCAGAGGCCTACGGGGCCTGGGGAGAGAAAAAGATGTATGGCAAAACCTACAAAGGCATCATCCGCAGCCACTTCGCCATCGACGCCGAGGGCAACTTTGCAGAAGCGAAGATCAAGGTCAAGCCTCTCTCGACAGCTGATCTGGCGATCAAGATTATCTAGTCGCTGCCATCCCTGGGAACCGCAAGCGTCTGGTATTTCAGGAGGCCAAGAAGATGGTTGAGTTCTCCCTACGAAGCAAGTCTGGAGTCTCGGGATAACTGAAACTGCGTCAAAGCACGACGTGCCGCCTCCCTCACCGGAAGCGGCACGTCTGGTGTTGTGATAGGTCGTTGGCTAGATGCTGCGCACCACAGACCGGGCCACAGCCACAAGCACACCGGTGGGCATGGGGATTCCCAGCTGATCGAAAACACGCTCCCAGAAAGTCACCGGTGCAAACCAGAGATAGACAGCCAGCGCCACGCACAGGCAGATCAACACTGCCAGGATGCCGATCACCACATACAACCATCGTGGACGCTTCAAGGGTTCCGCGGGTTCCGCGGGTTCCGCGGGCGCGACCTCAACGGGAGCAACGTAGTCAACCTCAGGCCCTGCGAACTCAAGAGGCTGGGCCGGCGGCGGCGCAGCGTAAGCAGCGAAATCCTGGGCTGGTGGCGGCGGTGTCGGAGGTTCGTAGCGCGGCGTGCCCTGCATCACTTGTGTCGCCCCCCGCGGCATATCCGAGATCACCGTTGCAGCACTGCCGGCGTCCTCTACCGCATACTCAAGCGTGACGTAATCGGCTACACGGATCTGGTCACCCGGGTCGAGCGTGCGAGGTTCCACCAAGCGCCGACCGTTCACCCACGTACCATTCGTGCTCCCGAGATCCTCAATCACCATACCCGTGGGCAGTAACCGGATCTGTATGTGATGCCGGGAGACTCTAGAGCTGTCGAAGACCACTGTGTTGTCCGCAGAGCGCCCCATCGTGCAGATCATGCCCTGCAATGGGTGAATCTTCCCCACGTTAGGTCCGTCCGTAACCACCAGCGTGTGCTGTCTCTGGCTTTCCATCCCGCCCCTCCAGTCTCATCAGTTCGTTTTCACTTCGAGAAATCCGTAGCCGACCACGATACAGGCGCAGGATCGACGCCCCGGGGCCGGGGCTCATAGCACCCAGTTCCCGGTGATGCAGTTCCACAACGATGGAACGACCACAACCACCACATGAGTATACTGTGGCGCCTCATTCACGCAAGTGTCCCACCCAATGATAAGCTGGAGCCCTTGAGTTGCCAAAGCTTATTCGGAGACTATACTCGCTTCGGACTACTGCTCTGCACTCAGACGGAGGCGCTATGCCCGACACAGAACCAACCACAGCCCATCCCGTGATCGTGGATGCGCATCTGGACGCTGCCTACAACGCCGTTGTCCTGGGCCGAGATCTGGCCAGGACCGTCGCCGAGCTGCGCGACGAAGAGCAACGCACACCACCGCCCGAAGCCTCAGCCGGCATACCGATGGTGAGTTGGCCGACTCTCATCGAGGGGCGCACAGCCGTCATCGGAGGCAGCATCTTTGTCGCGCCGGCGGTCAAGTCTCATCCCAAAGCCACAGACACCTACCGGACACCGGACGAGGCACATCGGCAGGGCATCGCCCAATTGGACTACTACCGGCGCATCAGCGATGAGCGCCAGGATGTACAGCTTCTTACAGATGAGGCCGGCCTGGACGAAGTTCTGGCAAGCTGGGACACAGAAGCCCCATCAGTCGGCGTCTTTGTGGTGATGGAGGGCGCCGAACCCATCCTGGCACCCAAGGAGTTGCCCTGGTGGGTGGAGCGCGGACTGCGCGGCGTTGGCCTGGCCTGGGCCGCCGGCACACGCTATGCGGGCGGCAATGGTAACCCCGGTCCACTCACCGACGAGGGCAAGGCCTTGGTGGATGCGATGTCCGACTACAACCTTATGCTGGACATCAGCCATCTCTGGGAAGAGGCCGCCCTCACAGTGCTCGATCGCTATCCCGGCCCCATCGTCGCCACACACGGCAACCCACGCGCCTTTGTGAACACACCACGACAACTCTCAGATGAGATGATTCGCTATGTCGCAGAGCGCGAGGGCGTTGTCGGCGTGGTGGCCTACAACCGCTTTCTCGATGCTGGGTGGCATCCGGGACGGCTGCGTGTGCCCCTATCCCGGCTCGTTGAGGCCATCGACCATATCTGCCAGATAACCGGTCACGCTGCCTCCGTGGGCCTCGGCTCCGATTTTGACGGGGGGTTCGGGCAGGACTCAGTCCCCGCAGAACTGGATTCCGCTGCCGACCTCTACAAGATCGGGGATCAGCTTCGCGCACGCGGTTACACGGCGTCCGACACCGAAGCCATCCTCAGCGGGAACTGGCTGCGTGTGATGCGCAGCGTCCTGGCTGCATTCTAGCTTCGCGTCTGTCCCGCTCGTCAAAGAGCAGTTTTGGCCCGTAGTCGGTCACCTTGCCCATCACCGTCAGGGCCACGACTGCCAGGGCGTACGCCGTGGCGGCGAAACCGCTCCTTGCCATCCACATCGATTATGGTACTATATGGTCATCCTGCCGTGTACGTGGAACCGAGCTGGGGTTTTGAGCCAACACTTAACATAATGGGAACCTAAGTCCTGAGTGAGGACGCGTTAGCCTTCGGGCAAGGCAGAGTCATTCGGCTGGTACCCACCTGCGGAAGCAGGGTCAAAACCAACGGTGCACGGCACGGCGGGGACTTACTTATGAGAAGAACCGCGCTGGAATACCCAGCGCGGTTCTTCAATTTTGAGGTCCCCCATCTGCGTCACGCCGACATTATGTCAAGCAAGCTTGACTTTGACCTTCGGCTATGTTATTCTCAGAAGGCTGAAGATACTTTCGGCATAGCCCTGGTATGCTTGAGGAGCCCATGTACTGGGAACGAGTCTCAGAAAAAATCTTCCTGTTCACAAGTGATCGTTACGCTCTGGTTAACTCAACAGCTGTCCTAACTGAGCGCGGGACGGTTGTTATAGATGCACTGCCATTCCCAGATGAAGCACGTCATATCGCCCGCTTCTTGGAGATCCGCTCGGGGATGGATTTCTACTCTCTTATCCTGTCGCACCACCATATGGACCACGTATACGGTCTGTATACCTTTCCTGAGAAACTGGATGTCATCAGCTCCGAGCTGTGCCGCCGGCGGCTGCTGGAAGTCGGGGAGTCCTCTCTAGCACAAGCGCGCGCAGGTGATCCGGCCTTCGAAGAGGTGACACTGCGCATACCCACGGTGACGTTCGATACGGGGGAGCTTCTCGTAGATGCAGGGGACAAGACCTTCAAGCTTTTCCCGCTCCCCGGACACTCAGCCGACAACATCGGCATCCTGATCGAGGAAGACGAAGTCTTGATCACCGGGGACGCCGTCATGGCGATCCCGATCATTGCCGACGGTGACTGGCAGCAGGAGATCGATACGCTGAAGCTCATTAAGGAGATGAAGCCGGATACTGTCATCCAGGGTCACGGCGAGGTCATCCTCCGCGGAGAGGTCAATACCGTTATGGATCTCTACATCAGCTACCTGGAATGCGTCCGTGAACAGGCCGAGCGAGTGCTCAGGAAGGGTAGGGACCGCAAAGAGATCTGGGACATCCCCCTGGAAATCTGCGGTCTGGAGCGGGTGCCCTTGGGTGTCGCCAGCCACCAACTGCACGTCGCCAATATCCTCAGCGTCTACGACACACTGAAGGCGGAGCAAGAAGGGTAACCCCCGCGTGCAGCATCCCCCCGAAGTTCAGAGATCGCGATCAAGCCTTCATCGCTGGCTTGATCGCTACCTTAAGTCCCTGGAGCAGGACAACGCGTCGAAGTATACAGTCAAGAACTACGGCACCGACATCGCCCAGTTCCTAGACTATTGCATGACCCAGGGGGCAACCGCACTCGCAGACCTCGATCGCGATCTCGTCCGCACCCATATGGAAATTCTGGATGAGACAGGTCATGTACGTGCCAGTATCGCCCGGCGCATCTTTGAGCTGCGCGCATTTGGTGACTTTCTCGTCCGCCACCGGGCCTGGTCTCAGAACCTCTTCCGCCGCATCTATGCCCCCCGAGTTCCGCGCAAGCTTCCGCGCTACCTGACTGGAGAGGAAGTCGGACAGCTCCTCGCAGTACCTGACACCTCGACCCCCAAAGGCCTGCGTGATCGAGCCATCATCGAAGTCCTCTACGCCTCCGGTGTCCGGGTTAGTGAGCTGGTCTCCCTCGATCTGAATGATGTCGATCTGGGCATAGGCGAGATGCATGTGATCGGCAAGGGCAACAAAGAGCGCCTCGCCCTGCTGGGTCAACCCGCCATCGCCGCACTGAGAGCCTATATCGACAGAGGACGACCGGACCAACTCGACACACACGCCACGCGGGCCATCTTCCTGAACCGCTTCGGGAAGCGCCTCTCGTCACGGTCGGTGGACACCGTCGTGCGCAAAGCCGGCAATGCGGCCGGCATCGACAAGACCGTGACACCCCACTTGCTGCGCCACACCTTCGCCACCCATATGCTGGATGGCGGTGCCGACCTGCGCGTCGTCCAGGAGCTACTGGGACACGATAGCATTGCCAGCACGCAGATCTACGCCAGCATCACCCAGCGGCGCGCCAGAGAAATCTACCTTCGGGCTCACCCGCGATCGTCCCAGCATAAGTAGGTGAGCTTGGGGCTAGGAGAGATGATGATGATGCCAAGCGGTTTACCAGCCAGCATGCAAAGAGAGGCTGAGCTCTCAAGCTCAGCCTCCCGTAGTATCTAGCCTGTGCCACAGAGGGATTACCCGCCCGGGATCAGCTCCAGCTCTTCTGCGGGTCGCAGGACAATCTCTTCATTCTCACGATCCACGATCATCACATCACCCACACGGTACTGGCCGGACAGCAACGCATCAGAGATAGGTGTCTCCACTTCCTGCTGGATCAGGCGGCGCAGTGGGCGTGCCCCATACTCCGGGCTATAGCCGCTGATCGCCAACCAATCCAGAGCCTCGTCAGTAAGCTGGATGTCGTAACCGTTCTCCAGTATACGATCGCGCAGCTTGCGGATCTCCAGATCGACAATCCGGCGAATGTCCGCGTGGTTCAGCGAACGGAAGACGACCACAGCATCCACGCGATTCAGGAACTCAGGGCGGAAGAGCTTTCGCAGCCGGCCCATCAGCTTCTGACGCATATCCTCATAAACGTATGCTTCGTTGCTCTCAACAGACCCCAAAGTGAATCCAAGAGAGCCCTGCCGCAAGATATCGTCAGCCCCGATATTGGAGGTCATGATCAGGATCGTGTTGCGGAAATCGACCTTGCGCCCCCGTGCGTCCGTCACCATGCCCTCTTCCATCATCTGGAGCAGCATGTTGAACGTGTCCGGGTGCGCCTTCTCAATCTCGTCAAAGACGATGATTGAGTAAGGCCGGCGCCTGACCGCCTCTGTAAGCTGACCGGCGTCATCATAGCCGACGTAGCCGGGTGGCGCGCCGACCAGCCGCGCCACGGCGTGACGCTCCTGGAACTCAGACATGTCAATCTGTACCAGCGCATCCTCCGTGCCAAACAAGAAGCGCGCCAGCGCTTTGGAGAGCTCGGTCTTGCCCACGCCGGTCGGTCCAAGGAAGATGAACGAACCGATAGGACGCCGGGGATCCTTCAACCCTGCCCTGGCCCGGCGCACAGCCTTGGCCACGGCCTCGATCGCTTCGTCCTGTCCGACGATATGCTCGCGCAGCTCCCGCTCCATATCCAGCAAGCGGCGAGACTCCTCCTCGGCGATCTGAGTTATGGGAATGCCGGTCCACATCGCGATAATCTCGGCGATATCATCTGAGCCGACGACGAGCCCCTCATCCTCTTCTGTACGCAGCTGGCGGAGAGTCTCCATCCGGCTCTCCAGCGTTCCTTCCTCTGCCTTGAGGTCCGCCACCTCCTGACGCTTACCGTCCACTTTGAGTTGCGCTTGCTGCAGGCGGAGATCCTGAATCTGCTCAAAGACCTCGCGCAACTGGATCGACAGCGGCGACTTGTACATCTTGACCCGGGAGGCCGCCTCGTCCATCACATCGATCGCCTTATCCGGCAAGAAACGCTCAGGGACGTAACGGGCCGAAAGTCGCGTCGCCGCCAGCAATGCATCATCACTGATCGCCAGTTTGTGGTGCTGCTCGTACGCGTGCTTGATGCCCCGCAGGATCTCCAACGTCTCATCCTGCGTCGGTTCCTCGACCATCACCGGTTGGAATCGGCGCTCCAGCGCAGCATCAGACTCGATATGCTTACGGTACTCACTCAGCGTGGTGGCGCCAATACACTGAAGGTCGCCACGCGCCAGCGCCGGCTTGAGGATGTTCGCAGCATCGATCGAGGATCCGGCCGAACCGGCCCCCACGAGCATGTGCATCTCGTCGATAAAGAGAATCGTGTTACTGTCCTGCAGCTCCTTGAGGATCTTCTTTAGGCGCTCCTCAAACTGTCCACGATACATCGTGCCGGCCACCAGAGATCCCACGTCCAATTGGATCAAGCGCATACCCAGAATGGGACCCGGCACCCCGCCTGAGATAATGCGTTGGGCCAGTCCCTCAACAATTGCGGTCTTCCCCACCCCCGGCTCACCGATCAGGGCCGGGTTGTTCTTCCTCCGCCGAGCCAGGATTTGGATCACCCGCTCGACCTCTGCCTGGCGCCCAATCACCGGATCCAGCTGCCCCTCCTTAGCCATCGCCGTCAGATCGACGGCAACCTGCTCCAACAGGGACTCCGAAGAGCCGGCCTGTCCCTCAGATCGACCGGCGGACCGGTGTCGTGAAGGCGAGGAAGAAGACGAAGCTGAGGCAGAGGACGTTGGACGCATCGGCATGAACCGCTCAATGCGCCGGCGAATCGTCTCCGCAGAGAGGCCGGCCTGGGTCAGCACCGCAATAATGACGCCCTCGTGTTGGCGCAATAAGGCCAGAAGCAAGTGTTGGGTGTCAACCACAGAGCTGTTGTGCCGTTTCGCCTCCTCGAGCGACATCTGCAACAGCATTTCAGTCGAGTGGCGGAGCTCAGGCTCGGAGCCGGCGAGTGGTTTGGCACCGGACAGACGAGCTACCGTCTGCAGCGCCTGCTGCGGACGCAGCCCCATATCACGCAGAACACGGCCCGCAATCCCCTCACCTTCCAGCATCAGGCCGAGGAGGATGTGCTCGGGCCCGATCGTCGCATGATGCATACGCTTCGCCTCTATCTGGGCAAAACGCAGTACCTCCTGAGCTGACGGTGTGAATCTCTCAAGCGGGTCAGCCATGTCTATACCCTCTATCTACTCCCACAACACAATATCTCACGACCTACCAGCCGCCACTACACACGTACTTCTACGACCACCAGCCCACCGGGTCACATTGATCTCCCCTTATGCAACTTAATTATAGCACGAAAGGAAAGAGCAGAGTAGAGGTAGCATCCATACGCAACAGCGGGACCGCATTGCTGCGGTCCCGCTCTCTTTATCTCAACTCTGAATGCTAGCGCATCGCTTGCATCATCACGTCGACAAATTCTTCCCACTCACTCTCAAACAGATGAATGGTCAGATTGTTGATCTCGATGTGGTAGATCACCTCATCGAGGTCCGCCTCGTTCGAAACCCACACGGTGTAATTCTCAGATTCACCTAGCGTTTGGATATCCGGTTCTCTGCTCACGAAAAACCCCTGAACGGGCCGGCAGCAGCCTAGCGCCGGCGACCTCGGTTACTACCGCCACGACGGCCGGACGGAGGAGAATCCTGAGCCCTAGCCTCTTCCAGAGTCCAACCCTGCAGTACAGCTTGGCGGGACAGCCGAACCTTGCCATCGGTAACCGCAGTCACCATCACAAGCAGCTCATCTCCGACATTGGCGACGTCGGTGACCCTCTCGATGCGGGTATCCGAGAGCTGCGAGATGTGAACCAGACCATCGGTACCGGGTAGAATCTCCACGAAGGCGCCGAAGTCGGCGACGCGAACGACTTTGCCCGTATAGATCCTGCCGGGTTCCGGGACTTCCATCATCGCATCGATGTGCTTGAGCGCACGCTCGGCACCATCGCCACCCGGGGCCGCGATAAAGACCGTACCATCTTCCTCGATGTCGATCTTGACCTCGTACTCGGACTGGAGAGCACGGATATTCTTGCCGCCGGGCCCGATCAGTGCGCCGATCTTTTCGACGTCAATCTTGGTGGTCAACATCTTGGGTGCGGAATCCGACAGCTTCTCGCGCGGCGCAGGAATCGTCGTCGTGATGACGTCGATGATCTGCTCGCGCGCCACACGCGCCTGTTCCAGGGCCTCGGTGAGGATCTGCCGGGTCACGCCCTTGATCTTGATATCCATCTGCAGGGCGGTGATGCCCTCTGTTGTACCGGTGACCTTGAAGTCCATGTCACCCAGATGATCCTCCATCCCCTGGATGTCCGTCAGCACGCAATAGCGGTCGCCGTCAGAGACGAGCCCCATCGCGATACCGCCGACAGGCGCCGAGATCGGCACACCGGCGTCCATCAGGGCCAGCGTGCTGCCACACACGGAAGCCATCGATGTGCTGCCGTTGGAGGAC
>Ga0209121_10005005_pt1 | contig 12163 bp, 16 predicted proteins | sample Cruoilmetagenom3_FD_187292 | JGI IMG/M metagenome (GOLD analysis project Ga0209121, IMG submission 187292) | Oil polluted marine microbial communities from Coal Oil Point, Santa Barbara, California, USA - Sample 3 (SPAdes) (version 2) | ecosystem: Environmental > Aquatic > Marine > Oil seeps ... | reverse complement strand
AACGTAAAATAATTGATTCTTTCCAAGTAGGTCTCGCTAATTTTTTGGATTTATCGTTAACTCCTTTAATTGATTTCCTTAATTCTCTTAGCGTAAATATTTCAGCAAATATTGAAGGTAATAATATAAAAATTACAAAAGATTTAACTCTTTTAAAAGAAATGATAAACGCGGGAATTGATAAAATACAAAGGAAATACAAAGACGATTTAAATTCTGAGTTATTCAAAGCAGAGGGGTATGTTGACGACTTCCTTGACCAAATTGACGGATATCAAGAAGAGATTGCCGAATTACTAAAAGAGATAAATGTGATCGTTAGAGAAAAAGTTGATACGCTATTTAAAGAGAAGTTCGAAGGATTAATAAATGATTTCTCGAGGGATTTTGATGACTGCCAGAAAAAATTGATAGATTATAATGATAAAGCGTCTGTTAATCGTGATAATTTAGAAAAATTAGAAAATTCATTAAATTCCTTATCTGAACAAATAAAATCAGTAAAAAGCGCTACTCTTGATAAGATAAAAGCAATGCAAAAAGAAACTTACAATGTGACCTCAAAGAAACACAATAATGTGTTAAATAACCTGAACAACCTTAATAAAAAGTCCCAAAAATTCTTAACGAATTTAAAAGCCGCTGTTTTAATTTTGGAGGGCACGAAAGCTCCTATTTTTGAGAAAATTGATAAATTAGAATCTGAAAAAAAACAACTATTATTAAAAATTAAGAAGCTAGAACAAGGAGGTAACAAATAAAGATGACGGATAATAATCGAGAAATCAGCGAGAAAGGTAGAGTTTTCATTGAGATGACCCCTTTTAAGGATATGTTTACCCATGTATTAAGGTTTGTTAATGTTGTACTAGAATATAACGAACAAGTTCTTGGATTTTGCATTGGAAAAAAGAACCCTGATAACGATGACATTACCATAACAAAGATTATTCCAATCACTCATGGAAATGAAGTAGAATTAGGTTTTTCTGAAAGAATTCACAAATCGCTTATCCAAATCCAAGAAGAAGCTTCAAACGAGAATCTTTCAGTAGTAGGATGGTATCACTCTCATCCTGAGGCTGAAACGCTTTTTTTTTCTGATGTTGATAAAAAAAATCACCTTTATTTTCAGAACGAAAAATTCCCATATGGATTTGGAATTGTTTTCGACTATTCCAAAATGAAAAACTCGGATAATTTTGGTTTAGGAGTTTTTCGATTAAAAGATCACTCAAAAGGAGATAAGAGCGATTATCTAAAGGTTAAATACGAAATAGAGGCACCAAACTCTTTAGATTTTTACAAATGGGTTCAAAAGTTCGTTGAATATGGACAAACAAAAAACCCTATAATAATTAAGGAAAGATTAGAATTAAGAGAACAAGTTCCGCACGACCTCCAAGAAATTCCGATGTCCGCGGAGCAATTGGAAATGGAAATCGATTTAGAATACCAAGATATTAATCCAGTTGTAGATGGTTTTAAAAAAGGATTACAAAATTTTTCAAACTTAGTTTTAAATGATTACAAATCGGAATTAGAAACTTGGTCGTCTGAATTTAACGACGGTGCGTTAAAAGGTCTAAATAAAATTAGTGATTCGCTAGCACATATGAATTTAACAATAGACAGTGGTTTTGAAAGAGTAGAAAAATGGATTGAAATGAAATTTAAAGAAAGAATTGACGAATATAAAGAAAAAGTAGAAGGATACGTAAATAGGCGCCTTCCAGGACAAGAAGATTTGAAAGCTAATACAAGTGAAATTAAAGAAATCTTAACGAGCGAAATAAATAAACACTTAGAGCAGAGCATAGATTATATTACTAAGTCGATTAAAAAAGATCTAAACGAGACTATCAATAAATTATACGAGATTTCGATGGTAGATGCTAAGATAAAAGAAAGAATTGAAAATTCAACTAAAGAGATTTCAAGTTTGACGGAACAAATCCAAAATCTCTCGATTGATATGTTGAAAGGGATAAGTGCGATAAACCACCCTTTCGAAACAAATTTATCTACTAACTACGATAAGTTAATCTCAGAACTCGAACCATTCAAAGACAATTTTGACGAATTTGAAACTTTTATTGAGAGATTACAGAAGATAATTCCTGATTTCCGTAAATTATTGACTAAAAATACTTAAGGTTAGAAACTTTCGAGATTTGCAATTTATATTTTGGGATGTTCGTATTTAATCGTTTTAACTGATTTCTTTTCGCTACTGAGCTTAGTACTCGTCCAATTCGATCCACTTTAATATCTATGGCAAAATTATCTTTTAAAATGGAATTTACTTTATAAGAAGATAGAATAACTACACTGGAAATGTTTTTCTCACACAACATTTCAATAGCTTGTTTAACTAGCTTTGTTAACGCTTCTTTATCTGGTTGATTTTGGTTTTCCATATACATTATAATATTATTTTTGAATCCTTTTAAAATTTTCAGCAATAAAATAACACATGATATCCAATTTGGTTTGTTTTATTTATATTAATTCATTTAAAAAAATAACCATTTTTTTTTTGGTCCTCTACAATAATCTGACCTATAGTCTGAAAATGAAACCGATAGAAATTATAATAAAAATTAGGGATACTTTACAACTTATTATTCGAAAAATTTTTATTCACGAATTATACGTTGAGGGAAAGGAACCTCAAAAATCGTACTGCTTTGAGAGAAAATTCTTTGGATTATATACGATATTTGTATTATATTCGTTATTTATTTTATTTGGGATAAATTTTCCAGGGTCTTATCTAAACATCCTAACCTTTGGAAACCCGTTTGTTTTTTGTAATTCGTTAGTATTTTTTTTCCTTACATTGTCTTTATTATACAGTGTTGATAAAATTAGAGTTTTTATTTTTGAAAAGTATACAGCAATTAAACAGATTGTTTTATATTTCGGAATGATAACTGGTTTCTATTTAGTTTTATTATTTTTATATTCAATAAATCTTAACTTTATAAGCTATTTATTAGGATTATCAACAGTGTGGCTTGTTCTATTAAGTACTAGGTTTTTTATGTATTCAAGAAAATTTGCTACAAAAATAGAAGCGAGACTCATAACAAAGTATTCAGCATTTCGTGGATTTTTAGCTTTTATCGCTCCATATGTTATATTAGGAGTGCTTGTTGTAGTATCGTTGTTTTACCGAGGATTATTAGTTTTCATATCGTTAGATTTTTTTGGACCATTTGCTCCTGCTGAAGCTGTAGGTGTTTATGTATTAGAAATGCGATTAATTATGCCACTTATTTATTTCAGTTTAATATTAACGCTATTATTTATCATTTTTGAGTATGTTTTTACAAGACGCCGAGCTGAAACAAGAAGAGCCGGTTTATTTGACAACTATACTTTTTCTTTAATTGTTTTATTTATTTTTTTCTTTCAAGTCTTTCAATTAACTATGTTTCTTATGTTAAACCCCGCCACTATCACCGCACTAAAGGCTACAGTTGGGGACACAAGCTCAACTATATGGGTTATTATTATTATTGAATTTGCTTTCTCAATGTACTTCTTATATAGAATTGTAAAAAAACTGGGGCGTTCTTTAGAATGGAGGTTGCTTATATTTAAAAGAGACGGGCTAATTTTATTAATTTTGGGGTGTGTTTTTGCTCAAACTTTAACGCGTTTTGCTTTACAAACTCAAATTCCAAATCAAGAAATTACGCTCGTTGGCCAGTTCTTTATGGCTGATAAATATATTGTTTCTTTAATAATGATAATTTTCCTTGGAAGTACATTGTTATTTTACTATTTAAAACCACACGAAACATCTATGTTCATTCGTCTACAGAAAGAAACGGTTAGCCAAGAAGAAAAAAGCAAGGATATTATTTATCAATTGATAAGAAGCGAATACATAAGAAGAGGTAGAGCTTATCCTCTTGAAATCTTAGATCGGGAGTTAATTAGAACAACAAAACTTCCAAAAAATAAGGTTTACTCAATAGTTGAGAATTTGGCAAAAATTGACATGGACATTCTTTTGACTGAAAAGAAAGACGACTATGGGACCATGGTAAAGACGATAGATTTTACCTCCGTTACAGAAGGTTACGACAAAAAAGGAATCGCTCATAAAAAGGCAAAAAAGTATCTATCTGAAAGGCTCTATACTACTGCGACTAAGAAGAAAAGCAGCCATCTTAATTTAGGCACTAATAACAATAATGATAAAGCTTCGGACCAATTTCTAACTTCTCTTTCCACAGATTATAGCAAGAAGCAAAAGGATGAGACGCTTTTTGAGCAAAAACAAAAAGAAACCATGATTTCTTTCACTAAAAAAGAAATACCTACTTCTTTAAAAAATTTAATTATAGATATTTTAAAAAAAGAGTATTCATACCGAATTGAAAACGAAGAAAAGTATCCAGATTTCCATTTTAGTATATCAGAAATATCTTCTGAAATGCAATCCGAAACAAGGATTACGATTGGTGAAATCTATCCAATTTTAGAGAGTATTAACGAATCAGATTTAGAATTAATTTTAATTGAAAATCCAGAAGAACCAGAAGATAAAAAAGTTAGCTTTTTCCCGGTCGCAGACGACGATTTAAGCTATACACTTGCAAATTTCAGACCTGAAGAATACAAAAAAGTTAGAAATAAGGTAATAATGAATTACATGAAATTTCTTAAAAGAAAGAAAGCAAGAGCTATTTTTTCTAAGCTTAGGAAAGAAATTGGTAATAAAACGGAAGAGCAACAAGTTTGGAACACGAATTATAAAATTCTTAATAATTATTACCCTTTACATGTTGCTGTAGGAGAAAGAGTAAGGTTAGGAGAAGACTTGCCAAAAATTATCAAAGTCTTTCCTAAAAAGGATATCGATGTATTTAGCATTGAATCTAAAGCTAAATAGATCTTGTGCGTTTTGTTTTTAATTTTGGCAATCTAAATATTAACTAATTTGAGTTAAAATGGCGATCAAAAACAAAAAATATTCGTTGAGAAGAACATTTGTCGGTTTATCCTCTTTTCAGTTACTCGCAATGTTTAGAAGGGGTTTGTTTTATACTTACTTATCAATTTATTTAAGAGATTTTTTACATTTATCCGTTACTGAAACGACTTTATACGCTACACTTCCAATGCTAATGAGCGTGATTTTTCAAAATTTTGTTTGGGGGCCTTTAAGCGATAAATTTCAAAAGCGAAGAACATTCATCATTTCAGGTGAAGTTCTAGCAGGAATAGGTACTACACTGGTTTGGTTTATACACTCGTTATTTTCGGATTTAATTGTTGCTGGATACGTGATTATTTTTGGTTTAATGTGTATCGAAGCGTTTTGGTCGATGTCAAATATTAGTTGGAGTGCTCTCATTAGTGACATTTACCCTTCTTTAGAAAGAAGCAAGATCATGGGGCAATTGACTAGTGTTGGGGGATTTGGGCGTATAATTGGAATCTCTATAGGAGGATTGCTCTATAATAGTGGTTTTGGATTTCGAGATGGACCTTTGTTTTTAGCAGCTTCACTTGTTATGTTTGCGTCTACCGTCCCAATGTTATTTACACCAGAAGGAGGAACGCATTTAGAGCAAAAATTAGAGGAAGTTACTAACAATAAACCAACGAAAAACTATAGTTTCAAAGTAATCTTTATAATCTTTCTAATTTCGTTGATATTCATAAATTTCGGACGCAATTCCATAGCAACGATCTATAGTCAGTATTTAATTTTAGAAAGCGGGTTTGGTGTAGACAGCTTAATGCTAAGTTATATTGCCAACGCTCGCTCGTTAGCAGTACTGACGATTGGATTTATCGCAGGTATTTTAAGCCGAAAAATTGGACATTCTCGTACTCTTATACTGGGTGTGATATTAGCAATTTTCGCTTTGACGATTACTGCTCTAACAACAACTTTACCCTTTATATTTATGGGGAGTTTTTTATTAGGCATGTCTGAAGTAGTAATTTTTGCGTCGTCTTATGCTATTGCTTCTGATTTAATCCCTTCAAGAAGCAGAGCAAAATTGTTTGGAATGTATAATACAACCTTTTTTCTTTCCTGGGGTTTATCTTGTACGATTATCTCAGGACCTTTAATTGATTTTTTAATTGGTGAAGGATTCGGTGATGTATTCGCATATCAAATAGCTTTTATCGTAGGAGCACTGATAACTGGGATTGGTTTAATTATATTTTTAGCACTAGAAATATGGATTAAATTAAAGAACAACATAGTTAAGAAATAAATTATAGTTTACTTTTAAAAATAGAATAGAAAAAAAAATTTTTAAGGATTTTATTATTTACAACAATCGTCGCATTTTAGTTCAGATAGGCTTACATATCCGCAGTCTCCGCCCATAAAACACTCGAATTCGTTCTTTTCTTCGTTAAAAAACATATCTTGAGCACAACACTGAGGAAGTGTTTCAATTACTTTTCCACATCCACTACATTTGTATATTTCCACATTTTCCATTTTATACATTCACCTTTTTTTTTCGGATTGGTTTATTCAATGATTTCCATCAGCTTATCGTGATGTTCGGGGATTTTTTGAACTCCACAAAACGCTCCCATCCAAAAAACTCTTTGTCCTAAATTAATAAAAAACACCTTAATTATTATTTTTCTTATTATATTATAAAATCCAGAATATTAACATGATTATTTTTTAAAATTTAAAATTTAATTTGATTTATTTTTCATAATTCTCTTATCTGAAGCAATGAAAGTGAGATTAGTAGCCATTTAAAAAAATGCCACTAAGATAGAAATAAATATGATGGGCGATTATATGGGAATGGGTGTTTAAATGGGAAAAGTTGAAATTGACGATCGTGGGAGAATAACTCTACCATCAAAAATACGAGAAAAACTCTTGATAAAGTCAGGGGACAAATTATCGATTAAGGTTAACGGGGATAATTCTATTACGATTAAGAAAAGCCCTACAAAAGAACAGATTTTCAAAGAGTTAGTAGGCTGTATAACTACTCCTGTTGAAGAAAAGGTTACACCAGAGATGATAAAGAGCATATGGAAACAAAATCCGTAGTTTTTATTGATTCCAATTATTGGATTTATCTCTTCGATAAAACTTGCGATGAACATGGTTATGTTGTCGACCATTTTAAAGAGTTATACGATACCGCTTCTTTAGCTTTAAATACTATTGTCATGATTGAAGTGATGCATTATTTAGTTAAGCGATTAGGACCAACTATAGCGAAAGAAAAATGGCAAGTGTTCTCTTCAATCGATTTCACTATTGGAAATCTTGAATTCGAACAATTAGATCCGATTTTTGAGGTCTTATCTAAATTTTCACATACAGGTATTGGCGGAAGAGATGCCACTGTTTTAAGCTTTATGAAAGAACAGAATATTACGAAACTATGTACTCACGATAAGGCATTTACTAAGATACCTAATATTGAAATAATTGATCCTATACCAAAAGAGAATTGATGTGCAAGTATTCGAAAAAAGAAAAAAAATATAATTGCTGGTTGAAGAATCAATTATCAAATAAGGAATAACTTTTTATTATCATTTTTACATTAAAGACATATGAAAGTTCCAGAACGAATTGTTATTGACTCTGAAATATGCACTGGAAAACCCTGTATTCGTGGAACAAGGCTTTCTGTAGACTTTATTTTAGAATTATTAGGCTCTGGATGGAGTTTTATGCTAATTCAAGAAGAGTATGAAGTAGAAAAGGAAGATATATTAGCTGTACTACAATACGCTCATAAAATTATTAGTGAAGAGGATGTGTTTAAAGTCCCCACTTAGTAACTTTAGCTTTAGATGTGCTTATTTTACGTAAGTAAGAGGTAGATTGATGGTTTTCAAAATATTAGTTGATGAAAATATACCCAACTCTGTGATAAAGCAATTAAGGGGGAAAGATTTTGAAATTGTATCAATCAGAGAAGAAGGTAAAGGAATTAAAGATGAAAATGTCATTAAGTTAAGTAAAGATAAGCAATTACCAATTCTAACGATGGATAAAGATTTTGGATATTTAACTTTTCATCAAAAACTAATTCCTTATGGTGTAATTTTGCTCAGAATCAATCCCCAATCTCCTAATATTATTTATTCCACAATTTTACAAGTTTTTGATTTACTGCAAAAACAAAATATTGTTTTGAAAAATCGTTTCATAGTATCGGACGGAAGAACATTAAGAATTCGAAAATATTAAAATTGTTTTCTTATTACATAAAAAAAAAGATGGTAAGTTAGGATTTTAAACGTTTTCTGATAACAAGGGCAGATATTACGCTGAGCGCTCTTATAAGGAGGTAAAGATCGTAGCCGAGAATGCCTGGTGGTGTCGGTGGTGGCTCTTCTGAACTGTCTTTAATCAATAAAGAAACATTTGAAAAGAGTGTTTTAAAAACATAGATTTATGTTCCTTTTTTTTATGACATCTTAATAAAAGAAAAATATGAGAGATTTATATAAATAGGATGAGAAATACCTATATTTTAAGATAACAGAAAAATATTTCATAGAATGAAGCGAAGAGATCAGTATATCCGAAAATTAGAATTTATCGCAGATAAAATTACTGTCTTACCTGAAAATGTAAAAGACAATATATTTTTGATGGATGCATTATTTTACAGGCTGCAAGTCTCTATTGATGCTGCTATAGATATTATTGCCATGCTGAGTAAAGATCTAGGAATTACAGTAAAAGATGATTATTCGAACCTTGATGAGTTAGAGAATCTCTACATATTTCCAGGAGACTTTCTCAATGAAATCCGTCGTCTAAATGGTTTAAGAAATGTTTTGGTTCATAGATATAATAAAATTGAAGAAGAATTAATTGTTTCAGAAAGGGATCATTTTGTAGAAGTTTTGAAAGAATTTATTAAAATTGTGGAGAAATTGATTAATGAACAGCTTAAATTACCTTGATGATTTACGGATTGATCTAAAAAAACTAAAAAAATTTCAAGCTGTAATTTATGGAAGTATTCTTTCTGAATATTATATTCCACAAAAATCTGATATCGATGTTGCTATTATAACTCAAAATAGAGATAATAAGAAAAATATATTTACTTTGAGAAATCTCGCAGGAGAAGTTAGCAATAAATATGATATAAAAATTTTTGAATTACTACCTTTGTACTTAAAAATAGAAATTATCGACAATTACCAAGTGCTTTTTGGTAATCCTCTTGACATTTCAGAATATTTCTATCAATATCGCTCAATTTGGAAAGATATGACCCATAGAGTCGAAGCTAATCGCTTCAAAAACATAAGTGAAAAATTAGAGCTGCTAGAGAGAAGAATAGAACGTATTCAATAAAAACCTTCTTTCCAAAAGAATTTAAAAAAAGAAAAAAGAAGTTAATTTAGGATTTCACGCGTTTTCTGATTAGTATGGCAGATATTACGCTGAGCGTTCCTATTAAGATGTAGAGATCGTAGCCTGGTATGTTTGGTGGCGGTTCTTCGGGTAAAGAATCTAAACCTTACTCAAAATAGTATTACGGCAAATAGCCTATTTTACCTATTTTAGGATGTATTAATTCTTTAATTTTCCAAATAGGAAGAATAAGAGAAGAGTTAACATGATAAAAATCGGGAAACTGATCAAAGATAGAAAAATTATCGCATTTATGATGTAATAGTCAGCAGAGCTAATTGCCTGAAGGAAAAGATCACCAATCCCATCAAAGCTAAATATTATTTCTGTTTGAATTAAGAAAGCTAATACGATTCCATAACTAAATCCAACCAATAATTTGAACACGATGGTGGAATGCTTTAATGAAGCTTCTTTTGATAAATTTATAAGATACATGCCTGCTAATAAAGTTGTTATTGCTGTAAGTTTTTCAACAAATTAAACATCCATTTTCGTATACTCGAAAAACTTAAATATTTCGAGTATATTATTATTTATAATGATAACTAACACTGATACCATAATTTTGAAGGTTGGTTCTAAAGGAGAAATCTTTCCCCCCAAAGAAATTCGAGAAAAACTTGGATTTAAACCGAATCAGCCAATATTATTATATATTCATCAAGATCAACTAATTGTGAGAAAAATCTACTCCATAGAGGAGATATTAAATGTTCCACCTAAAACTAAAATAAGCTATCACGCGTGGAAACAATTTAAAGAGGAAATGACTGAGGAATATGAATTATGAGGATTTTAATCGATACATCCTACTTTTTACCTCTCATTAAAATCGGGATCGAAATCATTCCCGACACGTTCTTGATTGATCTCCTATCTAAATCAAGTAATGACTATTTTTACTCTACTCTAACTATTTTTGAACTTACTGCGAAAGGTTTAAAATTATCATCTAAAGGGAATACAATAACTCCCCAAGATATAAGGATTGGAATTGATGCTATTCAAAACGACTCACGACTCACGGAAAAGCCGTTTACTGATAACCCATTAATCATTGAATTAGCTTCTCAATTAAAAACATTCCAAAATGACACAATCGATTGCTTGATTTTCGCAACTGCTATTTGTACCTGTGATTGTATCATCACAATGGACAAATTCTTTCTCAATAAATTAAACAAATCAAGTAAAGTGCTAAAAATGGTGAGTGAAATCAATGATAACTTCAAATTCTGGTTTGATGACCTCTCAGGAGATTTAAAATCTTTTAAGTAAATTTCAATATAACTGAAAAGAAAAAACATTCTCCAAATACCATCCCATAAAAAAAAATAGTTTTGATGATTTACTTCATTAATTTATTCAATCATTTCCATCAGCTTATCGTGATGTTCGGGGAATTTTTTGAGCTCCACAGTTAAATCAATCCAGCCCTCAGGAATAGTATTGTTTTTATCATTCTCAAATCCAAAAGTAGCAGGATAGTAGCCACTATCTAGCTCCGTGTACGTCTTGTTTTCTGGTGTGATAATTGTAATTTCTCCTGCACTCGATTTTGGATTATTAAAATCTTCAGCCTTTTGAATTATAATTGGTGAAGAATATAACATTCCTAAAGAAAGTCCGCATGTAAAGAGGAGGAGTATAAGTACGCTATACTTAATATTTTTATTTTTAATTTTTCATCACTTTATTGATTTTTGTCAAAATCGTTATTTAGTAAGTAGGTAAAGCTTCTATTTATACTTAACAGAAAAAAAGAAAAAAGATTTTTTTAGGATTTTAGCCGTTTTCTGATTAGTAGTACCGAGATTATGCTAAACGGGATTATCTGAATTCAGTTTAAAGGGTTGTGAACGGTTATAAGCTCTACCTTTTCAAAACCTTTATCATTTGTAATGATGTCTTTAACTTTATGACGATCCATGGAATAGATAATAGTTGAGTCTCTCCCACCAATCGAACTATTCTTCCCGTACTTATATAAAATTTGCAATACGCTATTTAAGTCCGAAATATGTAGTAAATCATACTTTAATTCCATAAAGGGATATCTTTCGTTTAAAAGCAATGATGCTATTTTAAAACCTTCATTCCCTTTTTTCTTAATGAGTAAATGAAATAATTCAATCATGACAAATTCGTTTATTATAAAAGAATTTTGAGCATCTAAGATAAGTTTATCCAGAAATTCCTTTATTTGCTGGTGGTTTTTGGAATTCTTGACGAAATACCACCATAGTATATTAGTATCGAGAAAGAATTTTGTCATGCTAATCCTCTAATTCTTTCTCCCAAATTGATTTTGGATGTATCTCATCAGGCTTTGACACAGAAAGCGATCCCGAGAACTGGTTAATGAATTGAGCTCTTAGATCTTTTGAATCAGATTTCTCCATGTTATTTATTTTGTTAAGCAACGTATGATAGTCCTGAATTCCTAATTCAAAAATGAGTTCTAAAAGTTCTTTTTTTGTGAACTTCTTATTTGTATCTAAGTAGACACGAGCTATGATCTCATCTAATTCATCTTGTCTGTCAAATTTAATTGTTGCCATAATCACCTAGTGACTTAGTAACTTAAGAACCTATCTATTTATACTTAACAGAAAAAAAGAAAAAAGAAAAAAAGTTAGGATTTCACGCGTTTTCTAATAATTAGAACTGATATCACGCTGAGCGCTCTTATAAGGAGGTAAAGATCGTAGCCGAGAATGCCTGGTGGTGTCGGTGGTGGCTCTTCTGAACTGT
>Ga0209121_10005004_pt1 | contig 12164 bp, 9 predicted proteins | sample Cruoilmetagenom3_FD_187292 | JGI IMG/M metagenome (GOLD analysis project Ga0209121, IMG submission 187292) | Oil polluted marine microbial communities from Coal Oil Point, Santa Barbara, California, USA - Sample 3 (SPAdes) (version 2) | ecosystem: Environmental > Aquatic > Marine > Oil seeps ... | reverse complement strand
ATTAAAAGTCTCTTCTTGCAATTGTTTCATGACGTAAGTTAAACCTTCTTGATTATGCGCAGTATCGCATATTACTTTAGGGTTTTCTTGTAAAATTTGCCATCTTCCTTTTAACCCAGTGTTTTTTACCACCTGTAATAAGCCATTTTCTATATTACTAGTAGAAATACACCAATTTTGATCTTGCAATACTTTTATTGTTTGCAAAACGGTTTTTATATTCTTTGTTTGGTAACTTCCTTTTAAATCGCTTTTTAAGGTGTTATTAATTAATGCATCTGCATAGTATATTTTAGAATCGGCTTTACTTGCCAATCTATTAAAAATAGGTTTTGTTTCTTCTTGTGTCTCTCCTACAACAACAGGTGTTCTCCTTTTAATGATTCCTCCTTTTTCTTCTGCTATAGCTTCTAAGGTGTTTCCTAAAAACTGCGTATGATCTAATCCTATATTTGTGATCACAGAAACTTCTGGAGAAATAATATTTGTAGAATCTAATCTTCCGCCTAAACCTACTTCTATAATGGCTATATCTACTTTTTGTTTTTGAAAATATTCAAAAGCCATACCTACTGTCATTTCAAAGAAAGAAAGCTTCTGGCTTTCAAAAAACGCTTTATTACGTTTAATAAAACCCATTACAAACTGTTTACTCACTTCTTTGCCGTTTATCTTGATGCGTTCTCTAAAATCTTTGAGATGTGGCGAAGTATATAAACCAACAGTATAGCCTGCTTCTTGTAAAACAGAAGCTAACATGTGGCTTGTAGAGCCTTTTCCGTTAGTTCCTGCTACGTGAATACTTTTAAATTTAGTTTCTGGATTTTTTAAATGCTTAGCAAGAACTAAGGTATTACTTAAGTCTTTTTTAAACGCTTTTTTGCCTTGTTGTTGATACATTGGAAGTTGTGCAAACATCCAATTTACTGTATCCTGATATGTCATTTTACTGCCCTAAGTTAAAGTTAACTTTTACAAAACCAACTTGTTTAGCTGGCGCTTTATTATCTGCTCTCCATTTATGAGATAAAGCAATTTTTTTGGCTGGTTCTAATAAACAAGAAGCTGTATTTGTAGTTCCTTTAACTCCAGGAATTGCCTCTACTACATTACCATTTCTGTTTACCACTATTTTTACAATAACCATTCCTGACTCATTGCAATCTTGCTTATATACTTGCTTTGAAGGTGTTCCTCTTCCGTTTAAACCATAACCTACTCCTCCACTTCCAGAACCTGCCTCTCCAAAATAACTTGGCGCATAAGGATCTCCGTTTAACTGGCCTTTATCTCCTGCTTTATCATCATCTCCTTCACTACCTGACTCACTTCCTTCGCTATTACTAACACCACCAATTAAGGCGTCTAGTTTTTTCTTTTTTTCTTCTTGCTCTTTCTTTTCTTTTGCTATTCTATCTGCTTCGGCTTTGGCTTTAGCATCTGCAATAGCTTTAGCCTTAGCTTCTGCTTCTTTTGGTTTTTGTATAGCAACTGCTTCTTCGGTTTCTTGGGTTAAAACTTCTTCTGTAGCTTCTGTTGCTTTTGTAGGTTCAGCTGCTTCTGTTGGTTCTGTTTCTGCTGGTTTATTAATATTTAGGTCTTCTGATTTTATAGGTTTTGTAGGTTGTACATTACCTGATCCAAAATCTGTGGTACCAAAATTTACTGCAACACCATACTCTTCTGGAGGATCCATATATTTTGGTCCTACAACAAAAATTAGCAATATGATTATTAACGCTACTAGCGTTGTTATCTTTGCTGCATTTTTTTCGTGTTTGGTATTAAGGTATTTCATTTAGATTTCATGCTTACAATGTGAATAGTATAAAACTATTCGCTCATCTTAATTCTAATTGGTAATCCGTAAGAAACTGTTACAGGACTACCTTGTTGCATTCCTGGTTTCATTTTAGGTAATAACCTAGTAACGCGTTTTGCTTCTTCCACTAATTTTGGGTCTACTGCTCTTGCGCTTATATTTACCACATTACCCGAAGTATTTATTTTAAAGGAAATATTTATTTTTTGAATTCCTGTTAAATCTGCAGCTAAGTCTGTATCAAAATTTTTCATGATAAACGCTTTAATTTTATCACTCATACATTGTTTTATAGCAGCATTGCTACCTCCTTCACAACCTGGATAAATAGGAGCCTTTTCTATTAAAGCAAAAGATGTTTCACCACCACCTGCATTTGCTTTTGCTGCAGCCTTTGCATCTGCCTTTGCTTTAGCTGCAGCTCTTGCTTTAGCTTCTGCGGCTGCTTTTGCTTTGGCTTCCGCCTTTGCCTTTGCGTCAGCCTTTGCTTTGGCTGCTGCTTTAGCTTTTGCGGCTTTTTCTTTTTTTAATTTTTCTTCAGCTGCTGCCTTTGCTTTAGCTGCTGCTTCGGCTTTTTGTTTTGCCTCCTTAGCTTCCTTAGCTTCCTTTGCCGCTTTTGCTGCTGCTGCTTTTTGTTTTGCTTCTTCTTCGGTTTTTAATCGTTCCGCTTCTTCGGCTTCTTCTTTTAATATTCTTTCTGCTTCAGCTGCTGCTTTTTTAGCTTCTTCAATTTCTTTAAGGGCTTTTTCTTCAGCTGCTTTTTCTTCTTGTAATTTTTCTTCTAGAAGTCTTTCTTCTTCCGCTTTAGCTTCTGCTTCAGCTTTAGCATCTTCTTCGCTAGTATCTTCAATTTCTTCTTCTTCTAAAATCTCTTCTGCAACTTCTTCTTCAGCTATTTCTTCTTCTACTTCTGGTTCTGCTTCTTCCTCTATTTCTTCTTGAGGCGCTTCTTCTTGTACTTCTGCTTTATTTGGCTGAACGTTTCCGCCTGCAGGTGCACCACTACCAAAATTTATTGCAACACCATATTCTTCTGGTTCTTCTTTATATTCTTGACCAACAACAAAAAGCAGCAAAACAATAATCAACGTGATTAATGTTGTTATTTTTGCTGCATTTTTTTCGTGTTTGGTAGTGAAGTATTTCATTTACATTATGTATTCTTCCTTATATAATAGACTGCAATCTGCATGCCAATTTTGGGAAATAACTTATTGCGATTTTACTGCTAAAGTAGACTTGATTTTATTTCTATTAGCAATATCCATGATAAAGACTACATGTTTCATTTCTACATCTTGGTCTGAACGAATGGTAATGGATGGTGTATCTGTTTCACCAACTTTTGCTAATACTTCGGCTTCTAAATTATCTTTAGAAACTTGTTTCATATCTACATAATAATTAACATCCTTATCTACGCTTACAGACACATTTTTTGTTTGGGTTGTTTTGCTTGACGATTTTGGTAATAATAAATCGATAGCTTCTGCCGAAACAAGTGTGGATGCAATCATAAAAAAGATAAGCAACAGAAATACAATGTCTGTCATTGACGACATATTAAATTCTGGTGTTACTTTATTTCTTCCTCTTAAATTCATACTTATTTATTGAAAGGATTAAAAATTAATTATTACTAAGATTCACTACATTTTACAATGTTAGCATCTTAGTAATAATTTAAACTGGCTCGTTTAAATGGTCTAAAAACTCTAAAGAATTAGCTTCCATTTGGTAAACAACCTTATCTGTTTTTACTACTAAATGATTGTATGCTACGTAACCTACAATACCAACAATTAATCCTCCAACGGTTGTAGTCATTGCTGTATATAAACCATCTGCAAGAGTTTTAATATCTATAGAACCACCTGAATTGGCAATTTCAAAAATAGATAAAATCATTCCTATTACTGTACCAAGAAATCCTATCATTGGTGCAGCTCCTGAAATAGTAGCTAGTACACTTACGTTTTTTTCTAATCCGTAAATTTCTAGTCTTCCAGCATTTTCAATTGCTGTATTAATATCTTCTAAGGGTTTTCCTATTCTACTAATTCCTTTTCCTATTAATCTAGAAACAGGTGAATTTTGTTGAACACATAACATTTGTGCGGCATCAATTTTACCGTTAGATACGTGGTCTTTAATTTGGTTCATAAAGTTTGCATCTACTTGTGATGCTGCTTTAATGGCAAAAATTCTTTCAAAATAAATATAGATAGCAACTATAAGTAAAACAAATAGTATCGCCATGATTATTATACCTGCAGTACCACCACTAGATATTAATTCTATTACTGAAAGTGTTTTTTCTACAGACTCGCCATCTGTTAATAATTCGGCTCCATCTTGAACCTCTTGTGCTATTGTGTTTAACATAAACATTTGTTTTTACTAATGTATTAACGTTGATATTTTTACTTAAGTATGTTTAAAATAAAGTTCTTGTAATCATAAATGCAGCTGCACCAACAATAAACCCTACTAAGGCTAGCCAAGCTATCTTTTTTAAATACCAGAAGAAGTCTATTTTTTCCATTCCCATTGCAACAACACCTGCTGCAGAACCAATGATTAACATACTACCACCTGTTCCTGCAGAATATGCTATAAAGTGCCAAAGTTCATTATCTATAGGTTCAGAGAACATTCCTAAACTTGCTGCTACTAAAGGTACATTATCAATAACTGCAGAACCAACACCTAATAATAATACTACCAAATCTGAAACACCTGCATGGTGTAATTCTGTACCTAGCATTGGCATAGTGTCTTGTAAGCTTGAAGCAAAACCGAATAAAATTCCTAAAGATTCTAAAGCTGCAACAGCCATTAAAATACCTAAGAAAAATAAGATACTTGGCATTTCTATTTTTGAAAGAGAATGATGAACAGGACTATGGTGTGCATGTGCATCACTTTCATCTGAATCATGACTAGTAATACTAAACTTAGAGCTACTGTATATTTCTGCAAAAATAGCAACAATACCTAAAGCTAACATCATACCAACATAAGGAGGTAAGTGAGTTATTGTTTTAAAAACAGGAACAGATACTATACCTGCTAAACCTAGGTATAACATGGTTGCGCTATATTTACTTTTTGGTTTATCACTATCATCTTCTACAGTTTCTAAATTTCCTTTAAAAGCTGGTAAGAACGAAGCAATAAACGTAGGAACAAGCATACATAATAAAGAAGGTACAAATAAGTAACCTATTAAATGTCCTGTAGTTACTTTTTTACCAATCCATAACATAGTTGTGGTAACATCTCCAATTGGAGACCAAGCACCTCCTGCATTAGCAGCAATGATAATTAAACCTGCATACCAAACACGTACATCTCTTTCTTTTATAATTTTTTGAAGTATAGATATTAAAACAATGGTTGCTGTTAAGTTATCTATTATTGCAGAAAGCATAAAAGCAAGAAAAGCAAAAATCCATAATATTTTAGATTTCTTTTTTGTTTTAATATAGCTTTTAATAGTAGAGAAACCATCAAAATAATCTATGATTTCTACAATGGTCATTGCACCTAAAAGGAATACTAAAATTTCTGCGGTTTTACCTAAATGATGTAAAAGAGTTTCTTCCATCATGTGCATTTTTTCTTCGTGTCCTAGCAATCCGAAGTTTTCTAGTAAACTATGTTTTCCTGAGTCAAACCATTGCGGAAAACTATCAATTCCTAATGCAATTAAAGCCCAACAAATAGCCATCATGACTAAGGCAGGTATTAGTTTATCTATTTTAATGCTGTGTTCTAAAGTAATTGCTAAATAACCTAATACAAATACTAAAATAATTATTGTTCCCATAAAATTGTGTTATATAAGTTGACTTAATGCAATTTCAAATGCTGTTGCACTAATGCCTTTTTTAGATTGGTTTTTGTTGTGTACTTTTTCTATTGCTTTTTTAATAATTTCTGAAGTATCATTAAAAATAGCTTCATCTGTCATTTGCACTTTACGTTCCATAAAGTAAGCAAAGACTCTTGCCATACCACAATTAGAAATAAAATCTGGTATTAGGCTAACGCGATTGTCTGTATGCTCCATTATAGGACCAAAGAAAATTTCTTTATCTGCAAAAGGTACATTTGCTCCACAAGAAATAACTTCTAAACCTGTGTTTATCATTTGGTCTATTTGGTCTTGTGTAATTAATCTAGATGCTGCACAAGGTGCAAATATTTGTGTTTCTAAAGACCAAATTTTATCATTTATTTCTTCAAAAGGAATAAGATTATCTGCTACTAGAGTGTTTCCGTCTTTATTTAAAAACAGCTCTGTAATTTCTTCAAAAGAGAAACCATCTTCTTTTATTAAACCACCTGCACGATCAATAATTCCAACAACTTTTGCTCCCATTTGCGAAAGATAAAATGCTGCTGCAGAACCTACATTACCAAATCCTTGAACAATTGCTTTTTTACCAACAACAGATCCTCCATAAGTAGTATAATATTGTTTTACAGCTTCGGCAACACCAAAACCTGTAATCATATCTGCAACGGTATATTTTCTGGCAACGTTTGGAGAGAAATTAGGGTTTTCTATCACTTTAATTACACCTTGGCGTAATTGTCCTATTCTATTAATTTTATCTGCTTCTGTAGGTTTAAAGTGACCATTAAAGACACCTTCTTGTGGATGCCAAACACCACTTTCTTCGGTAATTGGAATTACTTCATGAATTTCATCTACATTTAAATCTCCTCCTGTACCATAATAGCTTTTTAATAAAGGGGAAACTGCTTTATACCAACGTTCTAGAACTTGTTTTTTTCTAGGGTCTTTTGGGTCAAAATTAATTCCTGATTTTGCGCCACCTATAGCTGGCCCAGAAACTGTAAATTTTACTTCCATGGTTTTAGCTAGAGATAAAACTTCGTTCATATCTAAGCCTTTACGCATTCTTGTTCCTCCTCCTGCGGCTCCTCCGCGTAGTGAGTTTATTACTGTCCAACCTTCAGCATCTGTTTCTGGATCTTTCCAATTAAACACTATTTCAGGTTCTTTATTTTCATACTTACTCAGTAATTCTTTCATCAATTTAGTTAGTTATTTCAATTAAACAAATATAAAAAACAAAAAGAGCTTTATATTAAATTTATAATATTTTTAAGGCAGATAAATTTTTCCTGAGCTATGATTTTTACTAGCTCCTGTTACACTGCTTAAACAATTTACTTCTTCTCTTAATTTTAACACTCCTAAAAGTCCAAAAATTAAAGCCTCTTTATAATTTATAATTTCTGTAGAAGGTATTATTACCTTATTATTTGTTCTATTTTTTATTTGGTTTATTAAATAGGTATTAAATGCTCCTCCTCCTGTTAGTAAAACAGTTGCATTTTCTTTTTTGTTTATTTCATTAGCAATTTGAATGGCTATATGCTCAACAAATGTTTTTAAAATATCTTTAATTGCTATTGAAAAAGCATCAATTAAAGGAAAAACTTCTTTTTTAACCCATTCTAATCCTAAAGATTTTGGATAAGGCTCTTTATAAAAATCTAAAGTATTAAGTTGTTCTAATAATTGGGTATTAATATTTCCTGTTGCTGCTAATTTTCCTTGGTCATCAAATTCTACACCTAATTTTTGAACGTAATGATTTAATACAATGTTTACAGGACAAATATCAAAAGCAATGCGTTTATTCTTTTCTTCAAAAGAAATATTAGCAAAACCACCAAGGTTTACACAGTAATGATACTTAGAAAACAATAGTTTATCTCCTATTGGCACTAGTGGAGCTCCTTGACCTCCTAGTGCAACATCCTGTACTCTAAAATCACAAACAACTTTAGTATTAGTTAAAGTTGCCAATTCTTTTAAATTTCCTATTTGGTAGGTTACTCCTTTTTCGGGTTGATGCAATGCTGTATGACCATGGGAACAAATAGCATCTATATCTTGAATATTATTTTTTTTAATAAAATCAAGAATCACTTTAGCCAAATGCTTCGTGTAATTTGAATCTATCTCTTTTAAACTATTAGATGTATTAGATACTAAATTTTGAAGTACGTGTGTCCATTCTTTAGAATAAGGTATGGTAGTACATTTTTCTATTTTAAAATTCCAGTGGTCTGTAAAATTAAAGATAATGTATGCTAGGTCTATTCCATCTAGTGATGTTCCAGACATAACTCCTATTATTTTATATTGATTATTTAACATATTCTGTAAAAATAGTAATACCTATTGAAAATATGCTATTAAAAAGTTATATTTGCTCTCATTTTTTATCATAAAACCAATTTAACAAAACTATGGATTTTAATTTAACAGAAGAACATTTAATGATTCGTGATGCTGCAAGAGATTTTGCACAAACAGAATTATTACCAGGAGTTATTGAACGTGATAACACACAAACTTTCCCGCAGGAATTAGTAAGAAAAATGGGAGACCTTGGTTTTATGGGAATTATGGTAGACCCTAAATATGGAGGAAGCGGAATGGATGCTATTTCTTATGTTTTAATAATGGAAGAACTTTCTAAAATTGATGCATCTGCCTCTGTTATGGTTTCTGTAAATAACTCTTTAGTTTGCTATGGTTTAGAAGCCTACGGAAATGAAGAACAAAAACAAAAATACTTAACAAAACTTGCTACTGGAGAACAAATAGGTGCATTTTGTTTAAGCGAACCAGAAGCAGGAAGTGATGCAACTTCACAAAGAACAACTGCTATAGATCATGGTGATCATTATATACTTAACGGAACTAAAAACTGGATTACTAATGGTGGAAGAGCTGATGTTTACTTGGTAATTGCACAAACAGATAAACACAAAGGTTCTCATGGTATCAATGCATTTATTGTTGAAAAAGGAACTCCAGGATTTGATATTGGACCAAAAGAAGACAAATTAGGAATACGTGGAAGTGACACACATACATTACAATTTAATGATGTAAAAGTACCTAAAGAAAATAGAATTGGTGCCAATGGATCTGGATTTAGATTTGCAATGAAAACACTTTCTGGTGGAAGAATTGGTATTGCATCTCAAGCTTTAGGTATTGCTGCAGGAGCTTATGAATTGGCATTAAAATACTCTAAAGAACGTAAAGCTTTTGGTACAGAAATTTGTAACCACCAAGCTATTGCTTTTAAATTAGCTGATATGCATACTGAAATTGAAGCTGCAAGAATGCTTGTTATGAAAGCTGCTTGGGACAAAGATCAAGGTAACAATTACGATATGTCTAGTGCTATGGCAAAATTATATGCTTCTAAGGTAGCAATGGAACAAACAGTTGAAGCAGTTCAAATTCATGGTGGTAATGGTTTTGTAAAAGAATACCATGTAGAACGTTTAATGCGTGACGCAAAAATTACTCAAATTTATGAAGGTACTTCTGAAATTCAAAAAATTGTAATTTCAAGAGGATTGATTAAAGGGTAAAAAACAAACACCTTTTTAATATTTTAAAGATTCAACTTTTAGTTGAATCTTTTTTTTTGCCCTTCTATAAAAATAACATTCTCATTAAGATGAAAAAAACAAAGGTTTATAAACTTTAGAGTTTGTACTATTTTACTTATTATTTTTTATATCATCTAACACTAAACGTATTTCACCATAGGTATATTTATCATCAATTTGATGTTTAAGGTCTGATAGGTTTTCAAAACTATGTTTTGGTATAATTTCTATTAATTCTTTATAATGTTTTTCAGAAATTAAATCGGTTATCTTTACTTCTCCAGAATCCATAAAACTTGCTAAATGACCCGTTATTGTATTTACATTTAAATCGCGTTCCATAGCAATTTGCTCTATTGCTTTTCCGGATTTAAATAACTCTAAAGATATTTTTTTAGTATCTCCCTTTTGCCTCTTTGGTTTAGGTGCTTCAAATATTTCTACATCTTTTGAAGTTTCTATATCATTTTCGTCACAATACGCTCTAATTACTTTTAAAATTTCAGAACCATATTTCTCTACACGTGTTTTACCAAAACCACTTACTTTTAATAATTCGGTTTGATTAGTTGGTAGCGTTTCACACATTTCATATAATGACTTTTGATTAAATATTTGGTAGTGAATTAAACCTTTATCATTAGCTATGTTATTTCTTAATTCTCTAAGCAATTCAAACAGCTCTACATTAGTCGTGCCATCAATAATTTCTTTCCTAGGCTTTTTAGGAGCTTGTTTTGCTAAAAAAACAGATTTACTTCTTAATTCTAAAAAGGTATTTGCTTTAAATTCTTTATTTAATCCTTTAAAATAAAGTTGCTTTGTGGCTAATAATTCTTCAAATAAATCTAATGCTTTTGTAAGTTCCGTTTCTACAGCCTTATTATCGGTTGTAAAACTAAAGGTTTTATAAGGATCTATAATTTTAGTTTCAACTTGAGCGGTATAATAATGAATAGCTTTTACAAAACGTTCTTGTAAGTCCTTATTAGTTTCTGGTATTAATGAAGTTTCAGATAATTCTTGCAGTTGTGCCTTAAAAGCATTTGCTACTTTTAATAAGTTTGTAATACAATCTTTAATAGAAACAAAAGGAGTTTCCACATTACCTTCAATACTACCTCTATTTTTATAAAAAATATCTAAAACACGATTTACTGGATATAAAAATTTGTAAAAATTAAATATTTCTGAAATTAAGTTAAGCTGAAAATCACCAATAGATTGCTGGAGAATAATATCATTAGGTTGATTTTCTTCCGCATCTTTATTAAACGAAATTACATTACTATCACTAATAATCTGACTAGAATTAATTTTACTTTTTAAAACCAATCCTTCTAAACTTTTACAACGACTCAGCGCTACATAGGTTTGTCCATGAGCAAATGCTCCAGCTGCATCAATTATAGCTTTATCAAAAGTTAAACCCTGACTTTTGTGTATAGTAATAGACCAAGCCAAACGCAAAGGCATTTGTGTATAAGATCCAATTTTATTTTCTGTAATAGCTTTTGTATCTGCATCTACAGAATAATTAATATTTTCCCAAATTTCTGGAGTCGTAATAATATTAAAATCATCATCAGGACACTTTACAACTACTTCATCTTTATCTAATAAAATAACTTTACCTATTTTACCATTAAAATAGCGCTTCTCTGCAGAACTATCATTTTTAATAAACATTACTTGAGCTCCTACTTTTAACTTAAGTTCTTCTTTATTAGGGTATGAAAATTCTGGAAATTTACCTTCTACTTTAGCATTGTAAATAACCGCTTTTCCTTTTAACGAATCTAAAGCATCTTTATTAGTTAGTTCTGCTTTATTATTGTGTGTAGTTAATGAAATATAACCTTCATTATCGCTAGGCGAAAAATCTGGCTGGTACCTTTTATTTAATTCTTCTGCAGAGGATGCAGATAAACGGTTAGTTCTAATTTCATTAAGAATATTAATAAAAACAGGGTTATCCTGTCTGTAAATATGTTTTAATTCAACTGTAATAGGTTTACATTGCTGATAAGATAAACTACTAAAAAAGAAAGCATTTTTATAAAAAGGTTTTAATAAATGCCATTCATTATCTTTTACCACAGGAGATAATTGTTGTAAATCACCAATCATTAATAATTGTAAACCTCCAAAAACTTTATCTCTATTTCTAAAACGACGTAAGGTTTTATCAATACCATCTAATAAATCAGCACGAACCATACTAATTTCATCTATAACCAATAAGTCAATAGATTTAATAATATTTATTTTCGTTTTACTAAATTTTCTATTAAATCCAGAAGGTTTAATTAAATCCTCATTTGGTAAAATAGGACCAAAAGGTAATTGAAAAAAAGAATGAATAGTAACACCTTTAGCATTAATAGCAGCAACACCAGTAGGAGCCACAACCACCATTCGTTTTAAAGATTTCATCTTTAACTTATGTAAAAAAGTTGTTTTACCTGTGCCTGCTTTCCCGGTCAAAAACACATTTCTATCTGTGTTATTTATAAAATCCCAAGCTAAATCTAATTCCTTATTTGTTGCCATTATTAATATTTCAATACAAAACTTGAAGATAATTAAAATCAATAATTTTTATGGCGAGTTTTAAAAAAATAAAACCACGCTATTCACTATATCTTTTTTTTGCATATGTGCAACAAAAAAAAGGATGCCGTTACTATCGTTCTCGCTGTTATACATAAAGTAGAATGTAGCGGCAAAATAATTTTTATTTAGAATATCACCTTACATAAAAAGCAAATTGAATCTTTTATTTATAAGGCTTTAATTAAGTTGATTTTGTTGTATAAAAAAACCCTTCATTAAATAAATAATGAAGGGTTTAAAAAAGGCGACGACCTACTCTTCCACA
>Ga0209121_10005003_pt1 | contig 12164 bp, 7 predicted proteins | sample Cruoilmetagenom3_FD_187292 | JGI IMG/M metagenome (GOLD analysis project Ga0209121, IMG submission 187292) | Oil polluted marine microbial communities from Coal Oil Point, Santa Barbara, California, USA - Sample 3 (SPAdes) (version 2) | ecosystem: Environmental > Aquatic > Marine > Oil seeps ... | reverse complement strand
AATAATGATTAAACAAGAAACTCTAGATAACATCAAATCGTGGTTCGAGAATTACCTGAAAAATTACCAATCATCAGACCCATATTACCAGCAGAATATAGATTTAAAAAAGGACCACACCTTCCGTGTCTGTCAAGAAATCCTTAATCTTGCACAAAGTCTATCTTTAGACAAAAAAGACCTTCGCCTGGCAGAAACGATAGCCTTGCTTCATGATATAGGCCGGTTTGAGCAATATAAGCGGTATGCAACATTTTCTGATACAAAATCAGAAGACCATGCGCAGCTTGGAATAAAAATCATTCGGCAAAACCATGTCCTAAAAAAGGTAGACAAAACCACAAGTGCACTAATCCTATGTACAATTGCCTATCACAACCTCGCAGTTCTCCCTCAGAAAGAAACTGAACGATGTCTATTCTTTACAAAATTGCTGCGCGATGCAGATAAGCTGGATATCCTGTATGTTGTAACGAACTACTACCACAGAGAAAATAAGAGTCAGAATAAAAGCCTTGAACTCGATTTGCCCAATATCCCAAAAATATCTCAGGGAGTCTACAATGATATAATGTCTGGAAGATTTGTCAGAACAAGTCACATCAACACACTCAATGATTTTAAGATCCTCCAGATGGCATGGGTCTACGATATTAACTTTCCCCGCACCTTCCAGATTATCCGGCAAAGAAGCTATTTAGAAAAAATCAAGGATGTGCTCCCTCAATCAGATAAAACCCAAAGAATCTATTCAACATTGAAATCTTATCTGGATAAAAAATGCAATTTTTAATGGGCTTGCCGAAATTGAACATCACAATATTGAATTGAGAAAGAGTAGTATTATGATAAACTGTCCCTTTTTACCCCCAAAAAGGTGTATTTAAGAGGGAAAAAAGGGAATAATTTAGAACTACTTGTCTAATTTTCAATAACCTAAGTCGGTCCGACCCCTGATACTGATAACACCCCTGATAACTGATACCTGATACCTGATAATATACTGATAACATTTTTATCAGTTTCTAATCAGCTAGTTCAGTTCTGCTTCAACGGCTGTATTCAATAATGTTCCCTTTTCTACCCTTGTGATAAGTGCTGAGCCTTGCCAACCGGGCTGAAGTTTATATTTGGAAATAAATATGAGCATAAAATGTTAACCAGGTCTTTAAGCACCCGGGAGCTTGAAGATCGCTGCAGTTCAAGCTGGAAGCAAAAAGTCTATGTAGTCGCCATGTTACCTAGTTTCTTGATCACGGGAGGGTTTTGAGCGGCATGCCAGAGGTCAAGTTTAGCCTGCATATATAACCAGCTTTCGGGAGAAGTGTTGGTAGCCATACCTACCCTGAGCGCCATTTCCGGGCTCATCGATGCTTTACAGTTTATTAATAACGACATGGTTTTGCGCGTCACACCCAGAAATCTAGCTGCTTCGGTTACGGTAAGCCCAAGGGGTTTAATAATATCCTCGTTTAATACTTCTCCTGGATGAACAGGTTTTCTTTTTTTTGTCATTTAAAGTCCTCCCATTGCTAATGATAGTCTCGATAATCCACATCGATGGCATCAGACCTTTCGAATCGAAATGTAACCCGCCAATTACCAGAGACCCAGACGGACCAGGTTTCTGATTCTCTGCCAGTGAGTTTATGAAGTTTATAACCGGGTAACTTCATATCCTGTGGCCTTATGCATGCGTCCAGGCGATCTAATATCCGAGCAAGCTTAGCAGCATGTTCCGGGTTAACTCGCCTCCGGTCACCCTCGTAATAAAACTTTTCCAGCCCATTATGTTTGAAAGATTTGATCATTCATAATTCCTTCCGAGACAATATAATCTTAACTTGTTACCCGTTACGTGTCAAGTATCATCATAGATTTCCAGTAATATAAAAGACGTACCGGGATAGTGATCATTCTCAGGGAGAACCGGAACAGGAGGGGCAAAAAATCTGGACACTTAATATGGAGACTGATATATTTATATCCTACAGCGATGCTGCTGTGAATTAAAAGTTTGAGCAATATTATATGGGGAAAGATTATAAACGGAGGGTCAAAATGAAAAGGACAAGTGCACTCTTACTGCCGGTTTTTATTATGATAACAGTTTTTTTGCTTTTGGAACTTACTAGCTGTTCATCCCCCAGGGCCGCCATCAAGGAAAGCAAAGAGGTTATCAAAACATATCCCTTCTCAGACCCTGATCCGGTTCCTATATTGACAAGGTCAAGCCTTTGGGGAAAGGGAGCAAGGCTTTATCCTTATTGTTTCTTTGACAAGTTCAGTAAGAGCGCTGTGGATAAAGAATGGAATGTTGTTAGAATGGAAAATCCCTATATTGAAGTTTCTGTACTGCCCCAGGTAGGCGGAAAAATCTGGGGTGCTATAGAGAAATCGACAGGCAAGGAGTTCATTTACACAAACCATGTATTGAAATTTCGGGAGATTGCTTTGAGAGGGCCCTGGACTTCTGGCGGAATCGAGTTTAATTTTGGCATAGTCGGTCATACCCCTGCCGGAGCCGCTCCCGTCGATTATCTGATGCGCACAAATCCGGATGGAAGCGTAAGCTGTATTGTAGGCACGATGGACCTTCCTTCCCGCACCCGCTGGAGCGTGACAATAAATTTACCCAAGGATAAAGCTTATTTTGAGACGCGGGCTTTCTGGTATAACCCGTCGCCTCTTCATCAGTCCTATTATGCCTGGATGAATGGTGCGATCAAGACAGGAAAAGATTTGCAGTATATCTTCCCTGGCCGCTACCACATTGCCCATAATTTCTCTGTTCCTCTTAAACCATGGCCTGTGGATGAAACAGGCCGTGACCTTTCCTGGTATAAGAATAATAACTTCGGCTCTTATAAAAGTTATTTCACTGTGGGTGAATATGAAAATTTCTTTGGTTGTTACTGGCATAATTCCGAATTTGGTTTCGGCCATTGGGCCTTATATGATGATATTCCGGGACATAAAATCTGGATCTGGGGCCTCTCACGACAGGGTGCAATCTGGGAAGACCTGTTAACTGACAATGACGGTCAGTACAGCGAACCTCAGGCAGGGCGCTATTTAAATCAGAATGACCATGGTTTTTTTGCCCCTTATTCTACCGACAGATGGCGCGAAATATGGTTTCCATATAAAAAAATAGGGCCAATGTGTAAAGCCTCTCCTTATGGGACTTTAAATGTAACTCAAGGCGGCGGTTCTCTTACGATAGGTATTTGCCCCCTCCAGGAAATCGATGATGATTTGGTAATCACTCTAAACGGAAAGGAACGATACAAGGAACATCTTAGATTAAAACCAATGGAAGTTTATGAGAAAGAACTCCCTTTGGAAAAGAAGGAGGAAAAAGCACAGCTTCGAGTCAGGATTTCGAACAAGTTGTTTTATTCAAACGATTTAAAAGCAAACGATCTGAAGCGGCCTATTCATTTTCACAGTTACGAGGAGGATACGATCGAAGGATTATTTCTTTCCGCCGAACGTTTTGAGAAAGAGCGCAACTACTATAAGGCACTGGAGAAATATCTTGAATGCCTGAAGAAAGAACCCCTTCATATGCGTGCTCTGTGCCGTGTTGCAGAGTTGTACTTTAGAAGGGCGGAGTACGAAAAGGCTTTGACTTATGTATCGAGAGCTCTTGAAAATGAAATGTATGACCCTGAGGCAAATTATATTTACGGAGTAATTTCCCGCCATATGGGAAATTTGGTTGAGGCCAAAGAAAGCATGGGATGGGCAGCGCGTTCAATGAGATTTCGTTCAAGCGCATACTGTCAGATGGCAGAAATTCATTTTTTGGAGAAAAAACTAGATCTGGCCCTGGAGTATGTACGCCGCTCCCTGGATTTCAATAAATACAATATAAATTCATGCCAGCTGATGGCCCTAATTTACCGCAGCTTGAAACAGCCGGAAAATGCACGCCGCGTTCTAAGTCAGCTTCTCGAGATTGAACCGCTCAACCATTTGGCGCGATTTGAATTTTATCTTTTAGATCCAAACAAGAGAAATCTCGAAAATTTCCAGTCCATGATTCGAAACGAACTTCCGCATGAGAATTATCTTGAGATGGCACTGTATTATGTAAAACTTGGCCTTAAAAGCGATGCAGTCCGTGTGCTTGAACTTGCACCGGAATATCCAACGGTCTATTACTGGCTTGCTTATCTTCTCAAAGACGAAGCCCCCGAGAAAAGTGGAAGCTATCTGAATAAGGCATGCGGCATATCACCAACATTAGTGTTTCCCTTCAGGGAAGAATCGATTCCTGTTTTCAAATGGGCTTATACAGCCAGTCCGGCTGATTGGAAAGCAAGGTATTATCATGCTCTAATCCTGTGGAGTAAGGGAAGGATGAAGGAAGCCCGCAAATTACTCGATGAATGCGGCAGTCCGGACTTTGCCCCATTGTATATTGCCAGGGGCCATGTTTATAAAGAAGTTAATTCAAAGAAAGCGCTCTCAGAGTTTAAGGATGCTTTGAGGCTTGACAGGAAAAGCTGGAAGACATGGCATCACCTTATTACTTATTATAATGAACTTGGCATGTTTGACGAATCTCTGGAATTGGCGCGTGAATGTGCCTCAAAATTTCCTGATGAAGGAGTCCTGAGGATTGATTTGATTCGCTCTCTCATGAGGAACAATTTATATGAGGAAGCTCTGGGCCTACTGGAAAATACTGAGGCCCTTCCTTATGAGGGAGCAAGCGAAATTCACAGCCTTTTTGTGGACTGCCAGGTTGAACTTGGATTGAACAATATGAAGAAGAAAAAATTCGTTGATGCAATCAAATATTTTGAAGGGTCAAAGAGATATCCGGAAAGCCTGGGCACAGGCCGACCTTATGATCCGGATTTTAGAATGCAGGATTATATCGAGGCTGTTTGTTACGATAAGATAGGAGAAAAGAAGAAAGCTGAAGAAACAAGAAAAGCAGTCTATGATTACACTGTCAAACACTGGCTTAAACAGGGAAAGTATCAATATTTTGGCGGCCTGATCCTTCAGCATTTTGGTGAGCATGAAAAGGCAAGGCAGCTCTTGAATAAAGCAAAACCTTCCAAAAAAGTCATGGAAATAATAAATGGGACAGGTACATATTAAGCTTTTTGGAATATGTCTCCGGTTTGAATTATTACTCGAGATGTAAGAGAATATTGAAGAGATTTTAGATTTAGCACAATGACGGACTTAAAAAGTTTCGAGGGCAGTGTCTGGATAGATGGGAGGTTTATCCGCTCCGAATTTTTCTGTGACAATGGAAAAATAAGAGTAGGAAAAAGGGGAGAGGCAGTAAAGGCTTCTTATATAATTCCTCCATTTTCAGAACCACATATTCATGGTGGATGGGGCTTTAGTTTCCAGAAAGGAGATTTTGATGTTCTGGAGGAGAAACTCTGCTCCGAGGGGATTTTTTTTGCCGTACCAACTCTAATAAACGATGACATTGACGAATTGAGGCGAATCGCTGAGATTTTTAAAAATTATAAGAGAAAAAATATAAAGAGTATTTTCCCCTTTTTGAGAGTTGAGGGTCCTTTTATAAGCAGGGAAAAGAAAGGATCCCAGAAAGAATGTTTCATCCTTGAACCGGACGAAAGAAATATTCAGAAATTTCTTTCGATTGATGAAATAAAAATTTTTACTTTTGCTCCTGAAATTATTGGAGTAGAGGCCCTCGTTGACAAGGCTTTAAGTATGGGGAAAATCCCATCAATAGGACACAGCGATGCAGGATATGAGGATTTCTTGAGATTTTACAGGAAAGGAGTCAGGCATATGACTCATTTTCCGAATGCCATGAGCGGATTGTATCCTAGAGAAATTGGCCTTTTAGGGGCAGGCCTTTTGAAGGATGACCTTCAGCTTGAAGTCATAGCGGATGAAATCCACAATAGTTTTGATTTTTTGTCTCTGGTTTTTAAAATAAAAGGACACGGTTTTTCAATTACGTCCGATATGATCCCTCCAGCTTATTCTGACAGCAGTGATTTTGAGGGCCGGAAAATCTTAAAGAAGGAAAGGAGAATAACCACCGAGGATGGAATACTGGCGGGAGGATCTACTTCTGTGCCTGAGCAGGTGAAGCTGCTTCACAAAAGAGGTGTTAAGGCGGAAGATATTGTCTTTTTAGCCTGCCTGAATGCAAAGCAATATTTTGGTTTTCCACTCCCGTTAATTGAGGAGGGAAAAGACGCAACATTTCTCCTTCTTGATGAGGAGATGGGTGTAGAGGCTGTTTATGCCAGCGGAGAGAGGATAAGATGAAAGGGGAAAACAGGCTGAGGATTTCTGTTTCAGGGATAAGAGGCAGGGTTCCTGAAGCCTTAAATGTTGAAATCGCTTCAAGATTTTCTTCTGCTTTTTCTTCTTACATTGAAGAAGGGAAAATAGCAGTTTGCCGTGATTTTCGCTGCTCGAGCCATATGCTTGAAATGGCTGTCATCTCATCTGTAGTTGCTTGTGGGATTGACTGTGTGGATTTCGGTCAGCTTCCTACTCCATTCCTTCAGTTCCTTATGAGAGAGGAAGGTTTCTCAGGCGGCATAGCAGTTTCTGCAGGCCACAATCCGCTTCCATGGAATGCTGTTATACTCCTGAACGAAGGTGGAAATTACCTGGAGCCAGGCGAGGGTTCGGAAGTTTTTAATATTTATGAAGCCGGTGATTTTAAGAAAGCTTCCTGGAAAAACCTTGGAAGTGTTGAGAAAGGGATTTTTCCAGTGGAATCATATTTGAGGGATATTTCAAGACTGGTGAATATCGAAAGGATAAGAGGTGCTGGATTCAAGGTTGTGGCTGATCCTTGTAATAGTGTGGCTTCAGTTTTTCTTGGAGCTTTTGGAGATTTTTTTGGCCTTGATCTCATATCCATAAATGACGATCCGGAAAAACCGTTTCCACACCCCCCTGATCCTTCCTCAGAAAATGCCTCTCAAGTTGAGGCTGTTGTTAAGGGGACTAATGCAGACCTGGGTTTTCTCTTAAACTCTGACGGCAGCAGAATATCTTTTGTCAGTGAGAGGGGAGAAGCTCTGAATGAAGAGTTTACACTTCCTCTTTGCCTTATTTCTTTAAAAGATAGGATAAATAAGGCGGTTACGACCGTTGCAACCTCTGGTTTGGCAGATTGTGCAGCCGAAATGGCAGGGGTAAAACTCATAAGAACAAGAGTAGGTCAGTCTGCTGTTGTTCATATGATGGAGGCTGAAAAGGCTGAAGCAGGAGGAGAGGGAAGTGGAAGTTTTGTTCTTTCATCTTTTTCCTCGGGCTATGACTCCATGCTTTCTCTAGCACTGGTTTTGGACCTGTTATCAAGAGAACATAAATCTTTATCTGAAATTGCATCACCTTTTCCAAAGTTCTTTATGAAGAAAGTAAAAATTGAAAGCTCTCCTGTTGAGATGTACAAATCCATGGATAAACTGGAAGAAGTCTATTCAAAGGAGAACCCTGATTTTACCGATGGCATCAGAATCGAACGTAAGGGAGTATGGTTTATCATAAGACCATCAAGTACGGAATTTATACTGAGGTTAATAATTGAAGGTGAGAATGAGGAACTGGTCAGATCTGTTGAGGAAGAAGTAAAAGAGAGGATGCAGTTATGAGGATATCCGATCTTAAAATCAGCATTTCAGGAATAAGAGGGATAGTTGGAAAAAGCCTTACACCCCAGTTAGTTATAAAGTTTTCCGAGGCTTTCTCCACATACATAGGAGGAGGAAAAATCGCAGTAGCAACGGATACGAGGCCTTCTGCTGAAATGGTGAAATACGCAGTATTTTCAGGAATCCTTTCATGTGGAGCTTCTCCCCTGGACCTTGGAGTCCTCCCGATTCCTTCCCTTCAGATTTATACAAAAGAAAAAGAGCTTGAAGGGTCCATTTCCATAACCGCATCTCACAATCCTGTTGAGTGGAATGCTCTCAAATTGATAAAGAAAGGAGGTTTTTTTCTCTCTCCTTATGAGGCTGAAGAACTCCTGGATTTTTATTATCAAGGTAAGTTCAGAAGAGTCCAGAAGCCGGAAAAAATTGAGAAGGATTTAGAAGCATTTACTATCCATGAGGAAAAAATATTGAGGTTTACTGATAAAGAGCTCATAAAGAAGAGAAGACCAAAAGTTGTCATCGATCCATGCGGAGGAGCTGCCTCTCCTTATGTAAAGAATTTTCTGGAGAAGCTCGGAGCAGAAGTATTCTGTATTAATTGTAAATTGAAGGATGGATTTCCAAGGAATCCTGAGCCTCTGCCAGAGAATCTTCTTGCTCTTAGTGAAGCAGTGAAGAATTATGGGGCTGATATAGGATTTGCTCAGGATGCTGATGCTGATAGACTTGCGGCTGTAGACGAGAAAGGAAACCCTGTTGGTGAGGAGTATACTCTTGCTATTGCTGTCGATTATTTTTTAAAGAGAAAAGAAAAAACTCCGGTTGTGGTAAACCTTTCAACTTCCAGAGTGGTTGAAGATATTGCACAGAGAGCCGGAGTTAAGATATTCCGAAGCAAGGTTGGTGAGATTAATGTTTCGAGAAGTATGCAAAAAAATGGCGCGAAAATAGGAGGAGAAGGTAATGGAGGCATAATAGTCTCCGATATTCACCGCTGCAGAGACAGTTTTTCCGGCATGGCACTTCTTCTTGAGTATCTGGCCTGGTCTGGTAAGAAGTTTTCGGAAATAAGGGCAGGATTTCCAGATTACTTCATGATTAAAGAGAAAATCGTGGTCTCTTTCAGGGAAGGGAAAAGGATTGTCAGCAAGCTCGGCCAAAAATTCAGGAGTGGAAACGTAAATACTAGTGATGGTCTGAAGGTTGAATATCCAGAATTTTGGTTCCACGTCCGGCCTTCCAATACAGAGCCTGTTGTAAGAATAATAGTTGAAGGGAAAAGCGAAAACCTGGCAAGGGAAGTTCTGGCTGATATAATGGGAGAAATCCGCTAATGGAAAAAGATGAGAAAAAATTGAGAAAATTCCTGACAGTAATATCAATAATGGTATTCTCCTTAATCTGTCCTGTCTTTGCTGAAGATGTACCTTATGGAATTGGCTCATGGGATGCGGATTCTTTAGGCAGTCACCGTGCAGTTGTCCGTGTTTCAATAAAAGCGGATGCAGTAAGAGTTCATATTCCATGGCGGAGGAGAGATTTTAATCCTGAAAAGAAAAATATCATCATAATAGATGCTAAGACTGGCGCCCGGATTGAGAATCTCTGGCGCGTGGAAATAAACAGGGAATTTGGAGATTTGGTTTTCCAGCCAAAGAGTATACCTGGCGATTATTACATATATTATTTGCCTTACACAGTTTCGGGGAGCAGAAATTATCCAAAAGTAAATTATCCTGAGCCGAAGGATACGGCAAAATCCGCATGGATTCAGAGGAATGGCCTGGCAGAGGGAAGTCTCACGGATAAAGGAAAAAAAGAACTCCCTGAAGCGCATGTTCTAGAAATCCAGGCTGTAGATGAATTTAACAGCTTTTATCCGATGGAGCTTACTGCAGATTCCAGGGAAATGAATAGTCTGCTTGAACGATATCCAAAATCATCTTATCTGCTGTTTCCTGAAGATCGCAAATTCCCGATCAGGATGACCGATGATATTCCTTCGAAGTGGATAAAGACAGGGCCTCAGGACACCTTCGAGGGGGATGCTCTTCGGGGTGAGTTCTATGCTTTTCAAATCGGAATTTATGCCTGTCGAAAGGCAATCGAGAATATCGATGTTCGCTTTAGCTCTATGAAATGCCGTGTTTCCGATACTTGCATTCCTGCCTCGGCACTGCACTGTTTCAATACCGGAGGGATAGATTCGGCCGGGAAGGGATTTAAAAAGAAATGTTCAGTTGAAAAGGGCAAGATTCAGGCATTATGGTGCGGCGTACAAATCCCGGCAGATGCAAAACCAGGGAAATACGAGGGGCAGGTGACTGTTGTTCCCAAGGGGATGGAGCCAGGTAAGATAAAAATAGTATTGAATGTCGGAAAAGAAATGCTGAAAGATGCTGGAGACAGTGAGCCGTGGCGCCACTCGAGGTTGCGATGGCTGGATTCAATGATTGCATTTGATGACACCGTTGTTGCGCCATTTACTCCAATGTCTGTAAAGAATAATGTTGTGAGCTGCCTGGGGCGGAGAGTAGCAGTCGGTAAAACAGGATTTCCTGTCAGTATAAAGAGTTTGTTTGCTCCTGAAATGACCCGTCTCACAGATGTAAGCCGGGAAATTTTGTCTTCTCCTGTAGATCTGATTGTAGAAAACGTGGAAGGAGATATTTTATCCTGGATCGGGGGATCTGTTGAAATAATCAAGCGCAGCGAAGGAGCAATTGCCTGGCAGTCACAGAGCAAGACCGGGCCCTTGAAAATGGACTGCCGAGCGCAGATGGAATTTGACGGGTGTATTGAATTCTGCGTTACGATCTCTACTTCAAAGACGCTAAAGGTCAGGGATATCCGTTTGGAAGTTCCTCTTGTCAAGAATATTGCAAGATATATGATGGGAATGGGATTCAAAGGAGGTTATCGTCTGGCAGAATATAGCTGGAAGTGGGAAAGAAAAAATAATCAGGATTCCGTATGGATAGGAGATGTCAATGCAGGCCTTCAATGCAGTTTTAAAGATGAAAACTATATCAGACCCTTAAATACGAATTTTTATCTTTCAAAGCCGCTCAACATGCCGCCTTCCTGGTGGAATGAAGGGAAGGGAGGATGTAATCTTAAAGAAGCAGGGGAGGATACATTTTTAATAAGCGCCTACAGTGGTAACAGAACAATCGAAGAAGGGGAAGAACTCCATTTTAATTTCCGCTTGCTGCTGACCCCTTTTAAAATGATCGATGAAAAAGCTCAGTGGAACACACGGTTCTATCACAGCTTCAAACCCCCGGAGGAAATTGCAGCCACTGGAGCAAATACAATTAATGTCCATCATGCAACCGAAATAAATCCTTACATTAACTACCCTTTTCTTCGGCCAGAAAAAATGAGAGCCTATATTCATGAAGCACACCAGCTAGGTTTAAAAGTAAAGATTTATTATACGGTGCGCGAGCTTTCCAACCACGCCCCTGAGATTTTTGCCCTGCGCAGTTTAGGAGATGAGATTCTCTCATATGGGCCTGGCGGTGGATTTTCATGGCTTCAAGAACACCTTGGTTCTAACTATATAGCGGCTTGGTTTGTTCCAAAGCTCAAGGATGCAGCAGTGATCAACAGCGGTGTATCACGCTGGCATAATTATTATGTGGAAGGCCTGAACTGGCTGGTCAAAAATGTAGGAATAGACGGTCTTTACATCGATGATGTGGCCTTTGACCGCACAACAATGAAGCGCGTGAGGAAAATTCTTGATCGGGGAAGTAAAGGAGCGCTCATTGATTTACATTCGGCCAATCAATTCAATGTGAGGGATGGATTTGCAAACAGCGCAAATCTTTATCTTGAGCATTTCCCTTATCTTAACCGGCTCTGGTTTGGCGAATATTTTGATTATGACTCTTCTCCGGATTTCTGGCTCGTGGAGATATCCGGCATTCCTTTTGGTGTGATGGGAGAGATGCTTCAGGATGGGGGTAATGCGTGGCGCGGGATGCTCTACGGAATGACGTCCCGCCTTCCATGGGCAGGAGATCCGACTCACATCTGGAAGGTCTGGGATAATTTTGGAATCCAGGATTCTCAAATGCTCGGGTACTGGGTCCCATCCTGTCCGGTAAAGACGGACAATGAGGATGTTTTAGCTACAATTTATGTGAAGAAAGATAAGGTGCTGGTTTCATTGGCAAGCTGGGCAAAAGAAACAGTCCACTGCCGCCTTAACATAGACTGGAATGCTTTAGGCTTGGATCCAAAAAAAGCGAAGCTTTATGCTCCCGGCATTGAGAGTTTCCAGAGTTCAGTAACATTCAAACCTGGCGGTGAAATACCTGTTGAGCCTGGCAAAGGATGGCTTTTGGTCCTGAGTGAATAACCTCAGCGAAAGCGAATAAAGTGAATAGTAAGAAGGTGCCAGGTACCTTTTTTAAGAATGTTCACCTTTGGATTTGCTTAAGTTTTGCAATTTGAGATTTTCGCCTTGAGTTTTCTTGGATAGGTTTTAAGACATCCTTTAAAACTTGAGAAGCATTGAGTATT
>Ga0209121_10005002_pt1 | contig 12168 bp, 13 predicted proteins | sample Cruoilmetagenom3_FD_187292 | JGI IMG/M metagenome (GOLD analysis project Ga0209121, IMG submission 187292) | Oil polluted marine microbial communities from Coal Oil Point, Santa Barbara, California, USA - Sample 3 (SPAdes) (version 2) | ecosystem: Environmental > Aquatic > Marine > Oil seeps ... | reverse complement strand
TCATTCAAAAACTCCCTCAAGGTCATCTGTGGCTTCATGGAAATCTTAGTCCTGCTCTCCACTGCTCTCATAGCCTTGTGATATGCTTCTAAGACAATCCCTCTGCTGCCTTCCAGTTTTGTCTCAGGCTTCCAGTGCGGAACAGCCTCAGTAAACTCCCTTACCCCTGGTGAAACTGGGGAAATCTCCCCTTCTCTCCTGAATTTCCTTCGCCTTCTAGTGGATAGTACTACTCCCAGAGGGATGACTACTGCTAACAAAATCCCCAGGTTAGCTGAGTTTATAATAAAGATGTGTGTCTTAGCCTCAGCGGAAAGGTGCCATGGCTCTACAGGTTTGACACTCACTCTGAGTTCCTGAGAGCACATAGGGCTAAACTGGAAGGGCAGTTTTAGTTCTGCTTGAAACTGCCCATCCTCCAGGGTCATTGTAGTTGAAGCACCAGCCATTTCGAGTGTCGTCATAGTTTCTTGCATGGGAAGGTCGGAGTATACTTCTCCTTTTACCTCAATTGTCGAGGGAAGAATGGCTATAGTTGGAGCATGAATCTTTATTTGAGGCATTGCCTTTATCACGGTTAAAGTCTTATCAACTGCACAGGCAGCGGAGCGAGATTTATCTTCGGGGGCAACGCTAATGCTCAATTTATGCTCTCCGGCCCAGGTTTGTGCGGGAAGGACTACTCCAGCTTGAAAAATCCCTTGCTCATCACTCATGGTTTCAAAAAGAGTCCTTTTGTCAAGAAATCCTTTGACAACGCGTCCAGCAAAGTTGCCCTCTGAGCTTACCTTGCCTCTTATTCCCATCGGCAGCCCAGGATATGCCTTATCGGGGGCTTCCACCTCAAGCTGGGTGGGATAGAATAATATTGCTATCTTCTTTACGGGGCCTGTTATAGCTTCGGTGTCTTCTAACTTATCTCTATACCAAACTTCAAACTCCTTAAGTCTCTCTACTGCTTTGTAAAGCCTCGAAGTTGCCTCATTTATAGCCTTGGCCTGTTGGGGAGGAGCAAACGGTGCCAGGCGATTAGTTAGTTCCTCGGTAGCCTTGCTGATATCCTTCACAAGCTCTTCTGCTTCACCAACGAGCCATTTTGCCTCTCCAAGCTTAGGACGAGCATCCTCGAGCTTGTTTTGGGAAAGAAGAATTTCACACTCAGCAAGCTTAGCATCCAGGCTATCCAACTTTTGTATCAACTCAGTGATTAAATCGTTATACCTCGCTATAATGAATTTTATCTCTTCAGGGAGGTGGGCATAATCTAATTTTAATTGTTGAATTAGAGCTCTTGCCTCGGGGTAATTCCTTTTCGCCACATGGTTTAGGATATCGCTGTAATAGAACAGAGAGGGGAGGGCAATAGCAAAGCAGGCTTTGGCCGTGGAGGGGTTTTCGTGGGGGATATTATTAGTTGCTGCCGTAATTGCCCCCCAAGAAGCTAAAACTATCAGGATTATACTAAGCGAGATTGCTACTAGCCTTTTCATAATAGCTTGATACCCCAGAGTATCTCTACTACTTTTGCTGCTACAATGACCAGGAACCCGGCGAAGAGCCCATAATTCACCCTATTTAGTCCCCTCTTCGCCCTGGGGTTGAGATAAACATATAGCTCCGTGAGAACCATCGCTTCTATAACATATATAGAAAAGTAAAGGTCTAATCGAGCCTCGCCTAAGGCTGCCACGATAACGGTAGTCGCTAAGAGAAGGCTCGCTAATATGAGGATGTACTTATCGTAGATTTTCATTCTAAGATGTGTAGCTCGATAAGATTTTCTCCCCGCTTTTGCTCATCCCTTTCTATTATTACAGGTTTATCCATGGCCTCAGCAACTAAAGAGGCGGTTACGCAAGCGAGTGGGCTTCCCAAACTTTCATAAAGCCAGGTATTTTTATATTCGAGGCGAGGATGGGAGATGGTGACCAGGGCTTTATTATCAGCCAAATGAACTTTGATTCCATCAGCTATGTCAAGCGTTCCCACCAGTATGGTGGTGAGAGCAGCAGCTATTTCCTCTGAAGATGAGCCGGGCTTGGCTTCTAGCATGTTTATGGTAGTTGAGCCAACAGTGGTCACCAACAAGCCAATATCCTCAGGACTGGAGCCATATTGCACTATCAGCCTTTTGGGCATAGCTTGCTTTAATTGGGGAAACTGTGGATTAGAATGTAAAGGGATGAGAGCTTGCGGCTGCCCACTGGTTAGCGAAGAGGGTAAATACACCCCCTTTGACTTTAAGCCTAGTTCCTCCAGAAGCGAAGCCAGGTTCTCCAAACCAGTTTCCATAAGCAGGCTGCTTACTTCTGGGGGAATTCTGGGGCGGGTTCTCCCCAAAACTAAGCAAATCGCCCCTAATATCACCAGAGCGATTCCTAGAGCAGTTAGCGGGATGGAGCCCAACAACTGGTATGATGTTGGAATAAGGGCTGCTCCCGCTAAGACTAATCCTAAGCCCAATTGGCTATATAAATTTCTCATAACTCTCTTTGATGTCATTCTGAGCTGTAGGCGAAGAATCTTAGAGATTCTTCATTCCGCTTCGCTCCATTCAGAATGACAAACACAAAACTTACATTCGGGATAGGAGAGCGAATATACCTTTGAATCCGCCCAGCCTTTCCTTAATAGTAGCATAATTTATTTCACCTCGCAGATGGTAACAGTAGCCTCTCCACACTCTCTCATCCTGATTCAGCATTCTGAGTGCCAGATGAGGGAAACGCACAAAAATTCTTGAGAGCGTACGCGCTATCCTCATCTCAGACATTATCTTCTCCTCCACAGCCTGCTGGTAATCCTGCAACTCGATTTTGCCCTGAGCCAAAGAGTTCTCAATCACTGGTGCTGCAAGCTGGGCACTTTGGATAGCGTTGTAAATTCCTTCACCTGTTAATGGGCTGGCAAGTCCGGCAGCATCTCCCAAGAGCAATGCCTTATCCTGAGAAACAATTGTTTTTCCCTTACAAGTTGGTATCAAATGGCTACTGGCTCTGGCGACAGCGTAATCGCCGATAGTCAATGAGCCTAAAAACTTGTGATAATGATGGTTTAAATCTCTTGCCTTTGAAGCAAGGCATCCCGCCCCAATGGAGAGATGGTCACGTTTGGGAAATATCCAGGCATAACCTTCAGGGATGCCCCCTAGATATATTTCAACCTGCGATTTCCGTTTTGCCAGTTCTTCCTCAGGGACAACTACTTCCGCCTCTATCGCCGCAATATATTCCGTGTTTCTTCTCATACCTAATTTCCTTGCCACTATGCTATAAGCTCCGTCAGCTCCTGCCACGAGTCGCGAGCGAAAAATGCCCTCAGCGGTTGAAATTTCAATCCAATCGGCATTCGTTTGTATTTGCCTTACTTCCTGTCCATCAATAACCACAGCTCCAAATTGCTGTGCTCTCTTCACTAAAAAATAATCAAATACATCACGCATCATTGTATATATCAGTGGTTGAGTATGATGCCCCACATAAGGGTTGCCAAAGTTATAAGTAACACTCACATTATGGACTACATCTTCTACTACCTCAGAGATATCGAAATCCAGAAGTTTCACAGCCCTGGCAGTGACTCCGCCGGCACAGCACTTATACCGTGGCAACCTCTCTTTTTCTAGCAGTAATACTTTTATTCCTTTCTTTGCCAGATGGTAAGCAAGCGTTGCTCCAGCGGGGCCAGCACCAACAACAATTACATCGCAGCTCTGTTTCAATAGTTAAAAACTCCTAGCAAATAAAGCAATCTGTCATAATTCCTCATACAGATCTCTTTCAATGGGACATAAAAATTCGATTAGGCGCTTAAACTCTATCTTCAACTAAGGGGATATTATATAATAGCATTACACAATGAAAATTTGAACAGGTAGCACTGAATTGTCAAGCGAATTTTACGATATTATTGTAGTAGGGGCAGGACCAGCAGGGAGCTACGCTGCTTATAAGCTAGCCTCGCTAGGTCATAGGGTGGCCGTTTTGGAGCAGAAACAGGCTCCGGGGATAGATATTTGCTGCACTGGAATTATTAGCCCGGAATGCTTTGACTCTTTTGGCATTGCCCCCGATGTAATATTAACCAGGGCAAACTCAGCCAAATTCCTTTCTCCTTTGGGGAAGTCGCTGAGGCTGGAAACCGAGAAGGTTCAAGCTTATGTGATTGACCGTGTCTCTTTTGACCAGGCTATAGCGGCTAAGGCGAAGGCTCAGGGCGCCGATTACTTCTTTTCCTCACGGGTAACGGATATTGTTATAAACAGGGATTGGGCGCAAATTGAAGCCCTTTATCCCGGCTCAAGGGGAATCTTTAATGCCAGGGCTGTGATTGTAGCCAGTGGCTTTAAGCCCAAGCTCTCCCAGAGGCTAGGGTTGGGTAGGATTACTAATTTTGCCATAGGTGCCCAAGCGGAGGTAGAGACTCAAGGCATAGACGAGGTTGAGATATATCTTAGTCAGGAGATAGCACCAGGCTTCTTTGCCTGGTTAGTGCCTACCTCAGAGAACAAAGCTCTGGCCGGGGTTATATCGTCATCTCATGCTAAATTACATTTGGGAAAATTGCTTGATGACTTCTTCTATCAGGGAAAAGTGATAAGCAGAGAGCCCGAGATAAGACAAAAAACCATCCCTCTAGGAACCTTAGCTCGAACTTATGGAGATAGAGTGCTGGTTATTGGTGATGCTGCAGGGCAGGTAAAACCCACCACCGGCGGCGGCATATACTTTGGGCATCTAGGGGCTCAAATGGCAGCCGGAGTGCTGCATCAGGCACTTGTTAATGGTGATTTGAGCGCAACATGCCTTTCTTGTTACGAGAAAGAGTGGAAAGCAAAAATGGGAAAGGAGATATTCCTGGGCTGCTGGGTGAGGCGGCTATATGCCAGGCTAAGCGACCAGCGGATTGAGCAGATATTCCATATAGTTGACTCCGATGGCATAGCTGAATCCTTGCTTAAGTCACCAGATTTTTCCTTTGATTGGCATGGCAATTTAATCCTGGCTGCTTTAAAGCATGGGATGACTCGCCAGTTCAGTAAGATTTTGCATTTCCCTGAAGAACTCAAAGCTAAATCTTGACCAAGACTATGATAGAGAAGTTTTATCCTCCCCAGCATGTAGCTATTATTATGGATGGCAACGGCAGATGGGCAAAACAACGTGGTTTACCCCGGCTTCTGGGACACAAAGCTGGAGGCGATAATATTCATCGTGTGGCAGAACTATTTGCCGATTACGGGATAAAATACCTCACCCTTTATATGTTCTCCACAGAGAACTGGAACCGTCCCAAGGGTGAGGTCAGTGGGCTTCTTAACCTTCTGGCAGTAAAAATTGATAGCGAAATTCAGGCTTTTCATAAAGCTAATATCAGGCTCAGGCACTTTGGCAAGCTGGATAGGCTCTCTCCCCAGTTGAGACAAAAAGTAAAGGCGGCGATTGAACTTACCAAGAATAATACTAGAATGACGCTCTGTCTCGCCTTTGATTATGGTAGCAGGAATGAGATTGTGACGGCGGTCCAGCGCCTTGTCAGTGATGGCATCTCCTCCATAGGTATAGACGAAGCTCGGTTTAGCCAATACTTATATAGCTCAGATATCCCTGACCCGGATCTAGTCATTCGCACCGGTGGCGAAATGAGGTTAAGTAATTTCTTATTATGGCAAGCGGCCTATAGTGAACTTTACTTTACGCCAGTATTATGGCCTGACTTTGGCCGAAAAGAGATTGAAGAGGCTCTTCTTGATTATAAGCAGCGCCAGCGTCGTTTTGGCAGGTTATAGCCTGGTCGCTTGACCATCATGATACAGAAGATAGGTTTTGTCCTTTTAATCACGCTTAGCCCCATTACGGAGTTACGGGGTGGCATACCGCTGGGTATATCCTTTGGGCTCGACCCCTTATTCACCTTTTTTATTGCCATCATCGCCAACGCTCTGTTATTTTTCCCTATCTTCTTTGCTTTGCGCCTTTTCTATGATAAGCTTTTTTCCCGGTTCCAGATTTTTAACCGTTATCTGGATAGTGTAAGGAGAAGGGGTAAGCCTAAAGTAGATAAATATGGTTTCCTCGGTTTGACTATGCTTGTAGCTATACCTTTACCTGTCACTGGCGTATACACAGCCACAATTTTAAGCTGGTTGCTAGGCGTAAATTGGCGGAAAGCCTTTCCTGCTATTGCATTAGGAGTAGTTGTAGCTGGCATCATAGTCTTTCTTGCTACCTTAGGTGTAATAGAGGGGTTAACATTCGTTATGGCACACTAACTTTGTTCAAAAAGTATTCCAGCGGGAAAGGCTGGACGTAGCAGTTGATCACTTACAGCTATGTATTCCAATGATTGGGGATTAGCCGCTCGGGGTGGCAAACTAGCTGCATTGGCATACGCCTTTAGAATCTCCCGGGAATCGGTATGTTCTTAAAGCAGCTGATTGAGCACCGCTTGATAACCGCCTCATAAATATTCATTTCAGCATTTCAGCACAGACGGAATTCGAGTAAGTTTAGAGCTGTAATTTAGAGAGTAGAGATTGGTGGATTGGCTGGCTTGTGGGTTTACCCAACCTGAATGCCTAGAAAAGAAGCAAACAAGAGCTGATAGAGTCACTGTAAATCAGGGCAGAGGATATGCTTAACGCTCACTTCGAGCCAAAGGAAAAGGAGGAATTGCTAAGCAGGTGTAAGAATTACACTATTGAGACTTCAATGCTATGACCAAAGGGCAAAGCCATTCCAAGCTACAATAAGGAGCATGCCCAGGTCCAATGGCTTCAACAAGCTGCCTCGCTTAAACGAAACCAGAGCCATAACTATGGCAAAGGAAATCAGCCCCTTAAGCAGCATGCTGCTTCCAAATCCTGTAGCAGCAACGGGATTGAGCTCGGTACCTCCCAGGGCCAGAGCTATTCCAGTAAGGTGTGCATCTAAGATATTCAGCCCCACAAAGGCAAGACCGAACACAATGTCCTTCGTTAAGATTCTTGGTATTCCTTTTCCAACCCCTGTTAAGGCATTAATGTCAGCCATTGGTTGGCAATCTCGAAGATAATGAGAACCTTTAGCACTGCTCAGCATGCTCTTTAGCTCCATTTGGCTGCTTTGTGCTCTGGCTCGGTGCTATCTCATTCAGCGATAAGAGTCCATACTGTAGGGCTAACACCGCGGCATGAGCTTTGTTATTGGCACTGAGCTTACGTAATATGAAAAACATATGGTTCTTTACCGTCTGCTCGCTTATATCTAAGACTTTGCCTATCTGACTATAGGTCTTCCCATTAGCAACATGTCGCAGGACTTCTATTTCACGCTTCGTCAGCCGATATGCCCTCCCCTTCAGGGGGTCTATCTGTATAGAATCACCAGCGTGTGCTAACTGCCCCGCCTCTTCTACAGTTGCCTCCCTGGCTAGATACGCAGTAGCGCCACTTTTAATAACCTTCAGAAGCTGGCCATCGCTACAGGGGGTTACTATGATTAGCCTGGTACGAGACTGTGGGTAGCTGGCTAAAGCGCCACCCTTGCTCGGCTCAACCAGCTTTTGGTGGATATGGGCTCTTTGATTATGGGGAGAGCCTTTCCTTGTAGGTGCCTTTCCAGTGTTTCCTGGTAGCTTTATTTCAAATGACCTGAGTATGCTAGACATCCTTTGCTTGCTAACCCCCATGCTTTCCCCCATTTCCTTTACGGTAGTCTTAGGGTGTAAAGCAAGATAGGCTTCTATTCCCTCTTTTGTCCATTTCCTCTGCGGAGCCATTAAATCTCTCTAATTAGCTATTTTAAGGTTTTGCCACTATTTTGTGTTGGACAGTATCTGATGCCTCGCAGTGACAATAACGCCAGACATCACTCCTTTCCTTTTAGATTCTCTTATCATTTCTATGTGGCAGCTCAGCCTTTCCATAGCGCCAGAGCAAGACCTTTATCCGAGCCGCTAACTCCTCATAATTTGTGGGCCAATGCATGTAATAATCCCAATCTGCCCCGACCTCGAAGGTTGGGGGGTAAACTTCTTCCTCCGGCTTATCGCCCAAAAGGATGAGGGGGAGGTCAAATAAACGGCGTATTTGCTGGCAGAGCTTAGAGCCATCTAGCTGAGGAGGGCTATTTCTGATAACAACTGCGTCCGGGGAGCGATCATCTGCCATCTTAAGCCCTACCGATTCGCACAAGGCTACCATCATCCCAAATCCAGACTTAGTGAGAGCTGAAGCTATCTTTGTCGCTGAGGAAAGGTCACTGTCAATAACAAGAACCTTATGCATTTTGTCCCTTGAAGTGGCTTATAACGATACGCTCCTTTTTAACCGCTAATAGTACTTTAGTTTCAAGTCTGAAGTTTAAGACTAAATAATGTTTTTGTCAATAATTGAAGGGAGATGGGTCTACACTGTTTTGTGTGAAGAATGTTCAAAAGGGGGTGGAGAGGAGGTGATGATTTATTGAAAGGCACCCGTCGACCTCTGTAGCCTTTGGGTTAGAGAAACTCAAAGCGAAGGAGGTGCAAACGGATGCGAGATGATTGTATCGCAGTAGCATTAGGATTCCCACAGCTCAGGATCCTGTGGCAGAGAGAATTAGGAGAGCACTTTGAGGTTACCGTAATTTATAGAAGGGATAAGGCTATCTGCCCTCGATGTGGTAAGGCAACCAGCAAAGAGCACGATAGGAGGCCACAGCACAAACAAGACAGGAGATTAAGGGATAAAGTGGTATTTCTCACACTGATGAAGAGGCGATTTCGCTGTCTTTCCTGTGGCAAGGTATTTACTGAGCCAGATGGAGTCTTTGGCTTCAGGAGGCGATCCAGTTATAGATTCAGGGAGTATCTGGGGCAGGAAGCACTTCACCAGACAGTGAGAAGGACAGCGCAGAAGGAGATGGTTGGGGAAGGATTGGTGAGGAGATGTGTTGCTGAGGAAATAGGGAGGAGGCTTGAAGCAAAGGAAGCGAAAAAAACACCGGAGTTCATAGGGCTGGATGAATTCTCAGTCCGCGGCCGGCGTCTATATCACACAGCCATCTGCAACCTGGTGGAGGGAGAAGTAATGGAGGTGGTAGAGGGCCAGGGGCAACAAAGGGTGGAAGAGTATCTGGATAAACTTGTAGAGCCAGAGAGAGTCAAGGGAGTGGCGATGGATATGCACGAACCATTCCGCCAGGCGGTCCAGATGTGCTTGCCACGGGCAAAGGTAGTGGCAGATAAGTTTCACCTTATCAGACATATCAATGGTGCACTGGACAAGGTGAGGAACAGGCTCCAGGGAGGGAACAGAAAAGGGAAGAGGAAAGACCTATTCAAGAGCAGATATACCCTGCTCAAGGGAGCTGAGAGGCTCGCTGATTGGGAGAAGGAAAAGCTAAGTCAGCTATTCTGCCGCTACCCTGAATTGAAGAGAGCGTGGGTACTTAAGGAGAGCTTCAGAGCATGGTATAGGGAAACAGACAGGAGCAAGGCTGAGGAAAAACTAGGGCTATTGGAGGGGAAAATAGCGAGTGACTCCTTATATGAGTTTAAGGAACTTCTCCATACGTTTGCTAATTGGAGAGAAGAGATACTGAACTATTTTGATTACCGCATAACCAACGGGTTTGTGGAGGGTAAGAACAACAGAATCAAAACTATAAAGAGGATGGCTTATGGCTATCGTAACATGGATAACTTCCGGCTGAGAATATTGGCAGCTAACCCAGGCTGCAAGGTCGAGGTTTCACACTTATTGACGTAGAACCAGGGAGATCTTTGACTGAGGCTGGGGTGTCGTTTTGTCGTGACCCAACTGGAAAGGCGAGGGAAGTATAAAAGGCCCCTTTACGGGTAGGTGCGGTAGGCATAAGTTTTAATTGCCAATGCATATTCTGCCCCTAAATTCCCGCTCTCAGGAAGGCGAACTAAAACATTATTTAGCTGCCTGTTGCTCCGATAGGGCTCCAAAAATAGGGTAAGTGATAATTCACTTAAGGAGGAAAATCATGCAAAAGGAGCTAAATAGATTTCTTCACTATCTCTTTGCCCAAAGGGCAAAAAGTAGGAATATTAAATAAATTATTCAATTGAATTTGCGCCGAAGGCACAAAAGGGATATTCTCAAGGCACTATCGAGGCATACCAGCTTGATATAAGAAAAGGGCTATTCCCATTCTTGCATCAGCAGGGCAAATTTGGGGTGGAAGAGGTCACGAAGGATGACATTCGAGCCTATTTGGACTATCTAATCCTTGAGAAGGGTAACTCTAATGTCACCAGAGCACGCAAGCTAGCAGCAATAAAGTCGTTCTTCAATTACTTGGTAGAAAATGAAGGGCTTGAAGCAAATCCGGCAGCCTCGGTAAAGAGTCCCAAGATACCGGAGAAAGAGCCGGTGTATTTGACTGATAGTGAGTGCATCCGTCTCCTGGAAACGATGGCTCATAAAGCCAAATCACAGGTCAAGGAGCGGGATATGGCAATAGCTGTCCTCCTGCTTCATACCGGACTGAGGGTGTCGGAGCTAACAAATCTGAAATTTTCTAATGTTGACTTTGAAAGAAATCAGATAAAGATAACCAGGAAAGGGAGTAAGGAACAGTATCTTCACCTCAATGGTGAAGCAGTAAAAGCATTGTTGAGTTATCTCCATAGCCGACCACAGGCTCAAAATGGCAGGTTCTTCGTAGGAACCAAAGGTCAAAATCTAGGTCGCACTTATGTTTATGAGGTGGTGCGGAGATATTTGAAGTTGGCGGGTATCAATAAAGGTAAGTGGGGGGCCTCATCTCTTGAGACACACCTTTTGCACCAGACTACATCAGAAGGGAGCCTCACCCTTTGTGATAAAGGAACTCGCTGGTCATAAAAGTCTTAATACAACCATGAGATATATCAAAATTGAAAATAAGGAGCAGTCTGAAGCCCTTGATAAACTGGAGTTTGGCACAATGAATTTGTGATATAATAGTGGCACAATAGAAGGAGTAAGCAATGGAGAAAGTAGAGAACTATCTTAAGCTAAACGATAAGTATCTCAGGGAAGGCGATGTCCTATTGGAAAAGGGCGATTATGTTCAGGCATCAGAGAAATTTTGGGGAGCGGCTGCTGAAGCCATTAAAGCTATTGCTGCTAACAGAGGAGTCGATATCAGGTCCCACGGTGAGATATACCGCTTTGTAACCGCGCTAAGTAAAGAGTTGAATGATACTGAACTCCTCAGGTGTTTCAGCCTTGCTGGAGCCCTTCACCAGAATTTCTACGAGAACTGGCTAACCGCAGAGATGGTAGTGGATCATAGTAAGGCGGTAAAGTCGCTAGTGGAAAGATTAAAAAGGCTGGCAAGATAACCAAGGGGCTTACATGAAGAACACTTTGATGAGCGTTACCTCTTTCAATGTCCTCGGCTGAGAGGATGCAAAGCGTTGTCGATGATGCACTGTTTTTTTCAGGGCTTCCTACAGGTACTATTCATAACACTAGTCAATGGTTGGTTCACCTGCTGCCAGACAGCATAGAAATAATTCCGAGTCCACTCATTTGCCATCTTCCGATTGGCGCAAAATACAATGCGGAGTCCGGGATGAAGAACATAGAGTTCGCCAATAACTCGGGCGCAAAAGGCGGGGGTGTAGTACTTGACCTTCTTGGAATTCAAGAAATCAGCATAAAGAGCTTCAATTACCAAAGCATGATGTTTGTAAGTTACGAGCTCAGCTAGCTTCTGATGAAGGACGGGCATCACTCCAAACTCAGCGAGGAGATTGTCAAAAGTCTTTCGTTCCACTACTGCTATGATTTTATCCTCATCCATTAGAGCATAATCACCAGTAGGGAGGGAGCCGTGATCTGTTCTTGCGCCAGAGAAATGCCAGGGGTGGTGCTCGTTACTGGCAATACGAATAACGATGTCGCCAGTAGTGCCTTGCCTAGTCAACTTAGCTGATGGTCGGTGCTGCTCAATTGACCTCTGAGAAAGCCAGAAGATCTGCTCATAGCTCTCAGTAGGGTCATACTTGTATTGCTTGGAAAGGAAGAGAAAATCACATCGCTTGTAACGCTTCCTATCCAAGATTACTGAGATGCGTATGCCTCGTTCGTGGAATGCCAGAATGGGGACCCTCTCTACCTCTTCGACTATCTCTGCTGGCTTTGGAGGCTCCTCCTCTCGTAGACAAAAGATATTCTTTCCCGCTGCT
>Ga0209121_10005001_pt1 | contig 12169 bp, 12 predicted proteins | sample Cruoilmetagenom3_FD_187292 | JGI IMG/M metagenome (GOLD analysis project Ga0209121, IMG submission 187292) | Oil polluted marine microbial communities from Coal Oil Point, Santa Barbara, California, USA - Sample 3 (SPAdes) (version 2) | ecosystem: Environmental > Aquatic > Marine > Oil seeps ... | reverse complement strand
GACGACTGGTCAAACTGGTAAGTTCCGGTCCGGCCAAGGCGCTTGAAATCTACCCGCGCAAGGGGGCGATCATGATCGGCTCTGATGCTGACCTAGTTCTAATAGACCCAAAGCGTGAATTCACGATCACCAGTGAAAAACTACACATGCGCACCGATTTCAACCCCTACGAGGGCCGCCGCGTCGTTGGCTACCCAGTGATGACCCTCTCCCGCGGGCGTGTCGTGTTCGAGAACGAACAATTCTGCGGAGAAGAGGGTTGGGGAAGGTTCATCCCTCAGTCCGATTAGACTCGACAGCCTGCTCGATCCATGCTATGGTAGGACGAGGAGGTGTTCCGATGAGGAAGGTACGAGGAATTGGTCTTGGCTTAATTATCTTAGGAGCATTGGCTGTAGGAGGATGCTTTCTGTTCCCCAACCGTCCACCGGTAGCAGAGTTTGCGATTGTCTACAACACGGTTGCTGATGAACCACTCCTGGTCGTCCTGGACGCTTCGACCTCTAACGACCCGGATGGCGACGAGATTATCCTCTACATGTGGACCTTCGGCGAGGATGTGGACATCATCACCCCGCTGGAACTCACGAAAGCGGTTGCCGTACCGATCATCACTGTCAAGTACCCGGTCGAAGGGGAATACACAGTCACCCTCGTAGTGAGAGACAAAAGAGGAAAGGATTCTACGCAAGTCAGCGACGAGGTCTTAGTCCCCAGTGAGGAGCTAGGGCCAACTGTGTAAGCGAATGGGCCTGACATAAAATAGAGCCTTATTCGCTGTTTGGAAAGGAGGATCAGCATGAAAAGGATGCTGTGTATTGTAGTGGTCGCCTCGCTTTTTATCGGTCTCCCGTTTGCTGGGCTGGCAAACGACGACTCAGAGAAGCAGATAACCGGGTTTGGCTTCGGAGGGCCGATGATCGGCCTGTTCACCTTGGATCTGGCTGAGATTAACGAGGTATTGGAAAACAATGACTATGCCCCACTCGCCGAGCAGCTTATCACGTTCGGCGGCGGTGGAGGCGGAGGAGTGATCGGCGGATTCTCGTTTGGAGGAACCGGATGGGGCGGATCGCTCAATTCTCACCAAGAGGGCAAGAAGGCGGAACTCTCACTTGGATTTGGTGGGATGAACGTCGCTTACGTAGTCGGCGGAAATGAGCGCTCGCTTCTGTCGATCGGTGTAGTCCTCGGCGGCGGTGAAGTTGACCTGAAGCTGCGTGATCATTTTCCGGTAAGTTTCGAGGATGCGGTGGCCAACCCGACCACCACAACACTCAGTCGCGGCTTCCTTGCCGCTGAGCCTTACATCCGCTTTCAGGTACAACCGCTCATGTGGCTGGGGTTCGAGCTCCATCTCGGGTACCTGTTCACCCTCTCGGGGGAATGGGAAGAGGGAGGCCAGGAGATCTCTGGTCCGTCCCTTAACCTGACGGGCCCATTCGTGGGTATCTCCATCGCCTTCGGGGGAATCGGAACCGCGGGCATGGAGGAGATGGTGGAGGACGTCCTGGAAGAAGCCCTGGGCGAGACGGAGTTCGACGAGGCCGCCTGTGCCGCCATCAAGGCGTTCTACGAAAAACGTTGCCGCGGTGAGCTTGAACCGAGCGCTAGAGAGAAGACCAACGTCACACTTGTACAGGACACCTTGTTGGCAATGAGTGCTGGGGACCTGGATACCCTCGCGCCACTCCTTGCAGAGGACATCTCCTGGGTTTCCCCGGAGGGACTCCTCCCCTGGAGCGGAACATGGGTAGGAAAGGACGCTTTTCTTGCTGGGCTGGCCGCTGCAAGTAAGATGGAAGCCTCGTTAAAGATCGATCGTGTCTTCACCTCTGAAGATGAAGTCAGTGTGAAATGGCACCTTAGTCCCGCAGAGGAAGGTGGAGAAATCGTTTACGGAGTGACCATCTGCCGCATAGACGAGGGGAAGATCCTCTCCGGACGCGACTATAGGAACTGAGCGGCTAGCGATCAGTAGTCAGTAATCAGAAAGCAGCAGCAGCTGAGTGTGGAGGCCAAGCAGTCACTGGCCGCGGAAGAACGAATGCTTGTGCTGAAGGCTGAACACTGAAAGCTGACGACTGATTGCTAGACCTCCTTCCGCATAAAGACCTGCGCCCCCAGTCGCTCGAAGCCAAGGCGCCTATATAGACTGAGGGCCGGGTTGTCTTCGGCGACGTCGAGGAGGAGTCCTGTTCTCCCCCACTCCCGCGCTAGCTCCTCAGATGAGTGGATGAGCGCTCGGGCGATCCCCTGTCCTCGAAAGGCCTCATCCACCGCCAGGTAGAGGAGGTAGAGTGTCTCCCGCGCCTGCGGGAAGACGAACCTACTCGGGTCCTTTTCCATATCTTTACAAAGGGCGAACCCCACGACCTCGGACTCGACCTCGGCGACGAACCCTGCCCAGCCCTGAAGACTAATATGCTCCCTTACCCAGGCGGACACATCTTCGGCTTCAATCCCGCGAAAGAGGGTTGTTGAGACCGGCTCGAACAGCTGGCAAAGCTGTGCTACTGCCTCCGCATCGGAAGGCGTCATCTCTCGGATTTTGTAGCGGTCCTTCATTATGCGCTTCGCAACCTCCTAAACGCCTCTACCCGCCCAGGCCTATCACATTAGATAAATAAGCGCCCCACGAAGTCAACTACTTAATGCGCAAGAGGTCCTCATCGGCGTAGACAGTAAGGATCTCCCCCATAACGATCATGTGGTAGTCGTCCGTGTCATAGTACTGCTCCAGAACCTCCGTAGAAGCGAAATCTCCTGCCTTAAGTTGCTTTCTGGCCAAGATAAGACACTCGTAGTGAAGTGTACACTCCTTGATGATCGGGGAGCTCACCTCCCTGGCGGCAACTGGAGTCAGACCACAGGCTACGGCCTTGTTGAGATCCCTCCCCGATTTGGTACCACAGAAGAGAAGCTCCTCCTTTAATTGCCCAGTCGGAGGGACATTCACTGTGAAACTGTCCGCGGTGAGCAGGCAGTCATAGGTGTAACGCGAACGCCGCACAAGGACTGTGAACACCGGCCGGCTCCAGACGATCCCCACCTCGCCCCAGCCGATCGTCATCGGGTTCGCTTTGCCACTCCTGTCCAACACAACCAGGAACACCCCTTCTCCAGCAAGGGCCCGCTTCAAGTGGTCGACATGATCGCTCCAGGTAATCTCTTCCTTCATTCTCCCCCCTTGCAGCCAGAGAATCGGCCGTCAGACAGTGGACGGTCTCCCTCGCGGACCCGCCCAGAGAGCCAGCCGGTCCTAACAGCATCCAGATCCTCAAATACAGGGACGTATGGCTTGATGTCGAGCAGCGGTGTCCCATCGAGGATGTCAAGATCGACGATGTACAAGGTTGCCCCATCGATTCCCATAAGCCGCACCGTGGAGATCCCGATCGGATTTGGCCGCCGCGGCGCCCGCGTGGCGAACAGACCCCTCTCACGCTCCTCAAGGTACGGCTTCACCTTGAGAGTGAAGCCCCTCGAGCGATGAAAGTGATAGATGAGAGTGATATGGCTGAACCCATCAAGATCTGCAAGGCTCTCTGCGTACTCGGGGAAGACCTCCACGCTCCCTTCAATTCCCCGGCCAAAACGAGGTTGAATCGGAACCCCGCTGAGTTCATTAAACGGTGAGTGGATGATCCCAATCGGTCGATAGAGAATCGGTTCGGCCTTCATCTTGACGCCATCATATCACATATGTGGACAACAGTAGGTAATCACAACCTTCAGCTCTCAGCCATCAGCGCATCCCCCCATAGCGTCGGACTTCAGGTCCAGCGTTCGTTTATACCTCGTCGTCCTTGCGTTTGGTGTAGTAGCGAACATCGGGGTAGTAACGATAACCGAGGTGTTTGAAGACCGTCTCAGAGTCGTTGTTCCAATCTTCGATTAGACAAGCGATGATCTCAATGCCCATCTCGGAGAGTCGCTCCTCAACTGCTGCAACCAAAGCAGCGGCGATACCTTGACGTCGATACCTTGGGGAGACGGCGAGCCGGTTGATCCACCCCTTGCGCCCGTCGTGTGTCCCAAGAACCGCACCGACGATGTGCCTCTCGATCTCAGCGACAAGGAAGATCGAGCACGGGCCCGCGACCTCGCGGGCGATTCGCTCCTGCTGATCACGCCCGTTCGGCCTGTAAGGAAGACCAGCCTCCTTCCACAACGCAACAAGCGCATCATAATCGTTGACCGTCAACTCACGAATTAAGGCCATCACTCACTCTCTTCCCCAAAAGAAATAACAAAGATTACGATACCAGACCGCTATAACCAAGGCCAAGTAGCATCTTGTATACACTCTTCACTTTTCAATCGATTTCTATGATATAATACCTTGAGACAACGCGTGCGGGCAGTTATAAAAGCCGATAAAGGCTCCGCAGAGTTTACACGAAAAAGCGGACTAAAGGATATACTAAGAAAAAGAAGGCGAGTAACAAAGTTAACCAGGTAGCATAAGTGATGCGAAAGAAAACAGCGGATGCGGGAAGACAAGAGAAAGGGATGAATAACCAATTGGAACAGGAACTGAATTGGCTTCGCCAGCGTGTGACAGAACTTGAGCAAGCCAAGAAGGCACCTCAGAAGAACGAGAAGAAATACCATGACCTAGTAGAGGGTCTATCCGATGTGATCTATATTGTTGACGAACATGGAATAATCACTTATGTCAACCCTGCTATAGAAACGACCCTCGGATACACACCCGCAGAAGTTATCGGCCACCACTTCATAGAGTTTGTCTATCAGGAAGATATACCACTTATCAAAGAGGGGTTTCAACACATCCTCTCCGGACATGTCATGGCAAAGGAATATCGGTTCTTGACTAAGCTTGCCGAAATACGCTGGATGCGCACTGCAAGCCGACCCACCTTTAAGAGAAATCACGTAGTTGGTACACATGGAATGCTGATGGACATAAACGAGCAAAAACTAGCCGAGGCTTCACTACGTGAGAGTGAAAGCCGCTACCGCAACATCTTCGAGTCCACTACTGATGCGCTGCTCATCTTCAATCTGGACGGAGTCATCGTTGCAGCGAACCCCACCGCTTACAAAATGTACGGCTACCAAGAGAATGAACTGATTGGCCTTCACGCCAAAAAGATCATCCATCCGGACTACTTTCATGGTTTCTCGAACTTTAAACGGAACGTCGATGAGCGCGGCCGCTTCTACATTGATTCGATCAACCTCCGCAAGGATGGAACCCCGTTCCATATAGAGATGCATGGAACCAGCTTTATTTATCACGGCACGCAACACCTCCTGTCCGTTATTCGCGATGTCACAGAGCGAGTGAAAGCTGAAAATGCACTGCGAGATTCGAAATTGAAGATAGAAAATCTGCATAGGACAGCTCGACTCCTGGAAGCATGTGATAGCGAGGAGGAGGTTTATCGATTGACGGTGAAGGCAGCGGAAGAGATCCTCGAGTTGGCCATGTGTACACTGGACGTCGTGGAAGGGAACAAGTTAGTAGTTAAGGCAACTTCATCCAATTTACCCCCTGAAGCGAGCAAGTCCATTGACCTTGATATAGGGTTGGCCGGGAAGACCTATCGTACCGGAAAGACCACCGTCTTTGGCCACATGGACGAAGTCCCCGGAGCCAAGCCCACTCGGGAAGACTTCAAATCGGGGATCAGTGCCCCCATCGGCGATATCGGGGTGTTCCAGGTAGCATCTAAAACACAGGATACTTTCACCGAAGAGGATGCGCGGTTGCTTGAGCTTCTGCTCGGACATACTGCAGAAGCGCTCAAAAGGATTCAGCTCCAGAACGAGCTCAAGGAGCAGGCCATCCGTGATCCTATGACCGGCGTCTATAATCGTTACTATCTCAACGAGTTGCTTGCACAAGAGAGTGCTCGCTCCAAGCGGTATAACCGCCCCATCGCCTTCTTGATGATTGACGTCGACCGCTTCAAGGAGATCAACGATCGCTTTGGACATCAAATGGGGGACCGTGTACTGCGGGAAACAGCCAAACTTCTAGAGGAACAGGTGCGTGACTCGGACATTGTAGTCCGTTACGGCGGAGACGAGTTCTTAATCATCCTCCCTGAGACCATTGATGAGATAGACACATTAAAAGAGCGTATCCACAAGGAAGTCGCCCGCTATGGTGATGTTCTTAAGCCACTAGACTTCCCGATAACGCTGTCCATCGGCAGTGCATGTTGGAACCCTGATGATTCCGACTCTTTGGAAACAATTCTAGCAGAAGCCGACCACCTAATGTACAAGGCTAAACGGCGGCAAGAAAGGGAGAATCAGTTAAGATAAGCGCCCATTGGGTTGGCTGAAGCGGACGCTCATTAATTATTCTGCGCTATCATCTGCCTCTGGGGAGGAAAGCGATCGTGTTCGCCGGTTCACCGGACTTAGCTCCGGCAGATCCTTGGTCGACGCGTTCAGCTCTTTGAACCGCCGCGCCGAAGGAAGGAGCCGCAGCTCCAAGGAGCCAACCGCACTGTCGTACGCCTCAACCGCCTGTTCCAGGCCTTTTCCCGTCTTCTGGAACAGATCGAGGAACTTGACAACACGATCGTAGAGCTCCTGCCCCTGTTTGGCGATCTCACGTACGTTCTCGGTGATCTGCTGCTGTTGCCAGCCGTAGGCAACGGCTCGTAATAGGGCGAGCAGGGTAAGGGGGGTTGTGATAAGGACGTGTTTCCCCACCCCAAACTCCAACAGGTCCGGATCCTGCTCGAAGGCGGCGGAGAGACAGGCCTCACTCGGTACGAACATGATCACCATCTCTGGAGCCCGCTCAAACTGATCCCAGTACTGTTTGCGCCCGAGCTCTTGGATCCGATTGCGCATCGCTTGGGCGTGGGCCACAAGCTTTGCCCGCTGTTCCTTCTCGTCGGCTTCGATCGCGGCGAGATAGGCCGTCATGGGGGTCTTTGCATCCACCGGTAGGATCCCCTGGTTGGGGAGGTAAACGATCACGTCGGGACGCCCCTCGTCTGTGGTCACCTGTTCGTCAAAGTCTACATGGGAGGTCATCCCCGCCAGTTCCATCACACGGCGCAGTTGAAACTCACCCCACCGCCCCCGCACTGTGGAGGACTTGAGCGCCTGCGCGAGGGTGACGGTGGTATCGCGGAGTTGAGTCTGTGCTTGGCCGAGTTGGCCTAAGTGCTTCTCTAAACTTTGGTAGGCACCCTCTCGTTTTTGCTCGAGTTCTCGCACCTGCTTGTCCATGGCCTCCAATGTCTTTTCGAGAGGCTGGACAAGATTTTTTAGCTCCTCCTTGTGAGTACCCCAGTCACCCCGAACCTGTGTGAGAAGTGAGGTTAGCTGATCACGAGCGCGCTTGATGAACTGGTCAGCGTTTGACGCAAGCGCCTGGCTAGCAAGAGCCCCGAACGCCTCGCGTAACTTCTCCTGGGCCCCCTCTACCCACTGCAGCTTCTCTTCATTGGCCTTGCGTTCCTCTTCTAGTCGAGCGATCTGAACCTTGAGTTGCTCGCTCTCACCGCGTAGGGAATCGGTCTCCTGAAGCGACTTCTCAGTAGCGACGAGGCGCTCTTTCTGGGTTTTAAGCTCGGCTTGCATGACCGCCGTGCGCTCACTCCACCGCAGTCGTGCAATGAGGAACCCCACGACCATGCCCAGTACCAGACCCACAGCTAACCCAACCCACTGCATCGGTCAAACCTCCTCTCTCATACTATCACGGTTGCCGCTTGTGCGCTACGCCTGGTTGGTCATTCCTTGTTCAAAGGAGAAGAGCAGGACTGCTAATTACAACGTCGGGATCAAGCTGGATGGGAAACAGGGGCATCTGGCTCAACAGGAAGGATCTCATGAGGCGTGATGGGAAAGGTCTTAACCACCGCATCAACGAACGAACAACGAACAAGGAGAACCGGAAGAGCGTGCGAGCAAAGGAGAGTGCGCAAGACCGAGGCATACCCTCCGCCAGAGAGCTCCAGGCGACCTACTTCATCGACGAATACGGCCTGGGCTGTCCTAGACGCGCGTACGATCGCGCTGCGGGCAAAGGCAAGTCCCAGTTCCGAGATGAAGTACTTCCCCACTGTTACCCCGGGGGGATTAAGAGAGGCAAATGGCTGCTCTACCCCACTTGCCAGATCGCGGACCGTATAGCCAATCGTCTTTCCACACCGTACAACCCGCGGAGAAAGGATTCCCCCAACCGTAAATCCCTTTGCCATAAGAGCCGCCGCGAGCCTTTCGCCTGTACGCGTTTTACCAGCGCCGATCCCGCCGCTTAAGATGACGCAGGATTTCTTCCTTTTCTCCTCTAGATGAACCAGGAGGCGAGGAAGAAGATCACTAGGCATAGAGCAGTTCCTGCTAGAAGGAATGCAGGGCGGTAGGATATCCGTGTTCGTAGCGGGGCAAATCCCACTGCAAGCGCGGCGATCCCGGCGGCTAATGCCGAGTAGGGAATAGAAACGCTCAGAAAATGCCCGATGCCACCCGCGGAGAGAACCCAGTAGGGAAACTTCGTCCCTAACTCCTGGAGGACCACCAAAGGAGGATAAAGCCACAGGCCAGGACCACGGACCATCCCGACATACAAGAGCGATTGCAAAACGCCGGCACTCGCTCCGACGAGACCGAAACGAAGCGGTACACCCAGAGGTAAACGATAAATGACAACGGCGAAGAGCGCGAACGCAGCCCCTTGTGCAAGGATAGAGAAGACGGGGTTAAGCACTGCAGGAGCGCAGACGGGAAGAGCAAACACGACCGCTGAGAACAGCTTAAGCGGCGCAGCGATCAACGCCATCCCCAAAGGGACCCAGGGCCTCCCAGTACGGCGGACAGCAAAGGCCATCAACCCCATTGCCAGCGCAATCATGATCTTCCCTGGATAGGTCGGAGGAAGAATGATGTGAAGCAACCCACCTAAAAGCGCCTCTACCGCGCCCCACAACGCACCAAACCAAAAGATAGTAAGCAAAACGATCCCGGCCTTGCTTCTCTTCGCTGACGCTTTTCTCATCACCTATCACCTCGCAAGAGTCTCGTTCCGTCAAGCATAGTTGGTACAGTAGTGCCGCGCAAGTCGCTCTTACAAGATGTAACGGCGCTCGCTTCTTTGCAATAACGGAAGGAGGAGTTCCCACGTCTCACGGTCAATCTTCCTGCCTTCCTCGCACGCTGACAGATCCCTTCCCGCCAATGTCACCTGAGTTCCGGACTTAATCGCCTCGATGCCGGTAACATCGATCATCGTCTGAGCCAGGCAAATCTTACCCACGATCGGAGCTCGTTTTCCGTCGACTAAGACCACACCACGATTGCTGAGGTCGCGGTGAAGCCCATGAGAGTATCCGATGGGGAGCACAGCGATGCGGCTGTCACGCTGGGTACAAAACATCTGGTCGTAACTGATCGATCGTCCTGCAGGTAGGTCCCTAACAGTGAGTATCTTGATCCACACCTCGGCGATCGGCACAGGATCTCTGTCCCAATCACACAAACGCTCCTCGTAACCAAAGAACAAGGTTCCAATTCGTAACGTATTGTAGTATCCGCTGGCAACTAACTGGGAAAAAGCTAAAAAAGCAGGTGAATTTCCGATATGCACCATCCTTGGTAACAAACCAGTTTTATCTACATCGGTGAGAAGATTTGTAAAGATTTTAACCTGCTGTGCGTTATAGCGATCGCTTTCTGGATCGTCTCGATAGGTGGTGCTGAGGTGACTGAAGATTCCCTCTACAATGATATTGGGGAGCTCCTGTAGCTTTTTCAGTGCGTCCAGAACGCGGCTTGGTTCCATCCCAAACCGTCCCATGCCAGTGTCCACATTTAAGTGCACGCGAGCGCGTCGCCCAAGGAGGCCAGCAGTGTGAGAGAGCACTTCAGCGAACCCTAAATCGGAGATCGCTGCTGTCAACTCATAACTGACTACATCTTCGACACGCTCGAAAGATGTATCAGCAAGAAGGAGAGTAGGAGACTTTAAACCAGCGGCCCGCAATGCCAGGGCCTCATCAACATCCGAAACCGCAAGATAAGAGATACCGCATTCAGTAAGGACGCGAGCAACCTGTGCGGCTCCATGCCCGTAGCCATCTGCCTTCACAACACCCATCACCTGCACGCCTGGAGGAACGTGCTCCAATACGAGCTTGATGTTCTCCCGCAGACGACCAAGGTGAATCTCTGCCACCAGATTGCTACATTGAGTCCGCTGCCGATCCACCTAAAGCTCCTTCAATAACCCGACCTCGTTGTTAAACTCTTCGATCAATTCGTCGATCGTTCTAACCTGCCTGTGAATACCATCCCAATATTCGGGCCAGTCATACCACTGGGCCTGGAGTTCCTCGGCCGATTTACCCATCTGCTCCACCCACGTATAGTACTTCAGGTTATGGACCCTCCGCCGATCCCAATATGTCAGTTCATTCATGTAGTCGGTGGCGATTGCCATTAGGTGGCGGTGATAGTCGATCGCCGCTTGTAGCTCGCCGTAAGGACCATCTCTTTCCTCCAATTCCTTCAAGCGGGTCTGATAGAGCTCCATCGAGTCGGTGAAAGTAGTAAGGACGATGTCCCTTTCTGTCAGCTCATAGTACTTGGCAAACTTAATGGCTCCAAGGAGGTTCCCCACGCTGGAGATGCCAAGGAGAGGAAGCTTATCGATGAAATCAAGCGGCACTCCTTGTTTTTGTAGATATTCACGCCCTGCTGGCTCGTTGAACAGACGGATAAGCTTCATGCACGGCTCGTCGTCGATGGCGATCACCATGTCCGTGTTTTTTACGTTGTGGATCCAGGGGACGTGCTTGTCACCGATTCCTTCGATCCGGTGCCCGCCAAATCCGTTCAACAGGAGAGTGGGACACTGCAGCGCTTCCCCTACAGCAATCTTGCTTAAAGGATAGGCCTCCTTTAAGTAATCTCCACAACCGAGCGTTCCCGACGACCCACTGGTCAATACGACCCCGGCGTAGCGACCATTCTCCCCGAGTTCCTTCTGCAGGACCTCGCACATAGCGTGCCCGGTTACATCATAGTGCCATAGGTGGTTTCCGAACTCGTCGAACTGGTTGAAGGTCATGATATTGTTGCGAGTTGCCTGGAGTTCCTTGCACTTCTGAAAGATCTCCCACACGTTTGACTCACACCCTGGGGTGGCAATCACCTCGCCGGCGACCTGTGCCAACCAGTCAAACCGCTCGCGGGACATCTCCTCAGGTAGGATGGCGATCGATTTGCAGGCCAGCAGGTGAGCATCGTAGGCTCCACCGCGGCAGTAATTTCCAGTCGACGGCCAGACCGCCCTGTGGTAGGTGGGGTCGAACTGCCCGCTGACCAACCGTGGTACGAGACACCCAAAGGTCGCTCCTACCTTATGCGATCCGGTGGGAAACCACTTTCCGACAAGCGAGATAATCCGTGCCCTGACCCCGGTGAGCTCGTGCGGAATCTCCAGGTAGTTCACGCCATCGTAGCCACCACCGTGCTTCACCGGCTCATTCTTCCACGTGATGCGAAACAGGTTCAATGGGTGCAGGTCCCAAAGGCCGATCTCGCTTAGCAGTTCCTTGATCTTCGCTGGGATCTTCCCGGGCTCCTTCATCTGCGCAAACGTGGGAACGATAATTCCCCGTTCGTGCGCCCGCTGTGCCGTCCGTTTCAGCTGCTCTTCATTAACTCTCAGATCGATCATCCTATCCTCCCTGTTTTTACGTTCCTATCGACATTCTTCCCGTTCTACCTCCCAATACACTTGTCAAACGACATCGGTAATGCTATCATACAACCTGGCCAAATGACAAGCAGACACAAAGAGACCGATCACAGGAACTTCCAAAAAGTCCGTCCACGAAAGGTCTCCGCGATCGCCGCCGAGCAGATTGTCGAGGCGATTAAGGCCGGGTGTTTCCCGATCGGGAGCAAACTACCATCAGAGTTCGACCTTGCTGAGCAGATGGGAGTCAGCCGCCCCTCAATTCGGGAGGCGCTCTCCGCTCTACAGGCGGTCAAACTGATCGAGGCAAAACCAGGAAGTGGGAACTACGTGCTCAAAACCCCGACCTCTGAGGAAGAGAAGGAGGCACCGCACCTGATCGAATCCGAGGCCGGTTGCCTGGAGGTGATGGAAGCACGGGAGGCGTTGGAACCGCCTCTCGCTAGACTCGCAGCTCTCAATCGT
>Ga0209121_10005000_pt1 | contig 12170 bp, 8 predicted proteins | sample Cruoilmetagenom3_FD_187292 | JGI IMG/M metagenome (GOLD analysis project Ga0209121, IMG submission 187292) | Oil polluted marine microbial communities from Coal Oil Point, Santa Barbara, California, USA - Sample 3 (SPAdes) (version 2) | ecosystem: Environmental > Aquatic > Marine > Oil seeps ... | reverse complement strand
TGTACCTTTCTTTTCATTTAAAACCCTAACTTTAAAGTCTGCAAGCTCTATTTTAGATATGTTTGGATAGCGGCTTCCAATTGCCTTTCTTAAGGCACAGTCTAAAGCATTAACCGGACCATTGCCTTCACCAGTTTCAATAATTCTTTCACCATTAATACGGACCTTAACTGTTGCTTCAGATAGCATCTCGCCATCTGCTCTCTTTTCATTTAGCACTCTAAAACTCTCCAGAGTAAAAAACTTACTCTTAGCACCTGCTATATCTTTAACAAGCAGTTCAAAACTTCCGTCAGCAGCTTCGAATTGATATCCCTTATGTTCTAAATTTTGAATTTTTGTTAAAATCTCACTTACTTTTCTCATATCATTTTCTAAATTAACTCCAAATTCTTTTGCTTTTAAGATAATAGATTTTTTCCCAGAAAGCTCTGATACCAATACTTTTCTTGTGTTACCAACTATTTCAGGTTCTATATGTTCAAAAGCTCTTGAAATCTTACTAACCCCGCTTACATGCATTCCGCCTTTATGCGCAAATGCACTATGCCCTACAAAAGGTTGATGAGGACTTGAAATTTGATTTGCCACCTCACTTACAAACCTTGATAAGTTTGTTAAGTGCTTCAGGTTGCCCTCTTTCAGACACTTCTTTTTTAATTTTATTTCTAAATTTGGTATAATCTGGCACAAATCAGCATTGCCGCATCTCTCACCATATCCATTTATAGTCCCCTGTACCATTTTTACACTTTTTATTTTCTCTACTGAAACTATTGTGTTTGCAACTGCGCACCCGCTATCATTATGAAAATGTACACCCAGGGGAGTTTTTATTTCCTTACTAATAAAATCAAGTATTTTTAGTACATCTCCCGGGAGAAAACCTCCATTCGTATCACATGGCACTATCCAATCTGCTCCTGCTTCCTCTGCTGCTTTTAAAGTTTTAACTGCATATTCAGAATTTTGTCTGAAGCCGTCAAAAAAATGCTCACCATCAAAAATTACTTCAGAAAAATACTTTTTTAAAAACTCAATAGAATCAAAAATCATATCCAGGTTATTTTTAAGAGTTGTCTCAATAACTTTTTCAACATGTAGAGATGATGATTTTCCAAAAACACAAACACTGTCTGTTTTTGACTCTGCAAGCAATCTTAAATTTTCGTCTTTTTTGGCAGATTTATTTTTATACCTTGTCCTTCCAAAAGCCACTATCTTTGAATTCTTATACTTTCTGCTCTTTAATTCTTCAAACAGCTCTCTATCTTTTGGGTTAGAGGCAGGAAAACCTACTTCAATATAATCTACTGCTATATCATCCAGTCTGTCTATTACTTGTAATTTATCCCTTACCGAAAAAGATATGTTTGCACTCTGGGTGCCGTCCCTTAATGTAGTATCATATGTATATACTTTTTCTTTGCTTACTTTACCTTCACTCATTTTTTTTCTTATATTACCTTTTTTATATATTTAATGTATCCTTCGTTCTTTATTATTTCCTGTATAAATTCAGGAAGTGGATTTATAGTAAAAGTTTTGCCTGTTGTAATATCTTTAATTTCACCCTCACCTAAATCTACCTCCAGTTCATCTCCATCCTTTATATATTTTCCTGCTTCGCTGCTGGTAGTAACAGGAAGCCCAATATTAATAGCATTTCTAAAAAAAATACGAGCAAACGATTCAGCAATAATTAGCTTTACTCCACTTCCTTTAATAGATATTGGAGCATGTTCTCTTGAAGAGCCGCAGCCAAAATTACTTCCTGCTACTATAATTTTTTTATCCTTTACTTTTTCTTTAAAGCCTGTGTCAAAATCCTCAAAACAGTGTTGCGCCAGCTCTCCCTTATCACTGGTATTTAAATACCTTGCAGGTATAATCACATCAGTATCAACATTATCGCCATATTTTATTACTTTTTCTTTTATTATCATTAATCTATAACCTCCTCTGGAACAGCTATTTTACCAGCAATAGCAGATGCAGCAGCTACTGCAGGACTGCTAAGATAAACCTCGCTCCCAGGATGTCCCATCCTTCCAACAAAATTCCTGTTAGTGGTAGATACCGCTCTTTCTCCATCTGCCAGTACTCCCATATGGCCGCCCAGACAGGGACCGCATGTTGGTGTACTTACAGCACATCCTGCTTTAATAAAAATCTCAATATAGCCTCTCTTTAGTGCTTCTAAGTATATATTTTGAGTAGCAGGTATTATAATAGTTCTTACTTTATTAGCCACTGTCTTACCATCTAAAATTTCAGCAGCAATTTTTAAATCCTCAATTCTTCCATTCGTACAGGAACCTATTACTACCTGGTCAATTGAAATATCTTTGAGATCTTTAGCGTTTTTTGCATTAGAAGGAAGATGCGGAGCTGCTACCTGCAGCTCTATACTGCTGCAATCTATTTCATATATTTTTTCATATTCCACATCATGGTCACTTTTAAAAATCCTGTAATCTTTTACATCTATTTTTCTTGCTTTTAAATATTCTTCAGTAGCAGCATCTACTTCCATTATCCCAAACTTCCCGCCTGCTTCAATAGCCATATTAGACATTGTAAACCTTGAGTCCATAGATAGCTCTTTAATTACCTGACCGGTGAACTCCATAGATTTATAAAGAGCGCCATCTACTCCTATCAGCCCTATAGTATAAAGTATTAAGTCTTTGCCAGTTACCCATGGTTTTAAACTACCTGTGTAAATAAATTTAATAGATTCTGGCACCATAAGCCATAATTTGCCAGTTGCCATTGCCACTGCAGCATCAGTACTTCCAACCCCGGTTGCTGCAGCTCCCAGTGCTCCATATGTACAGGTATGCGAATCTGCTCCTGTTATCAGATTCCCGGGCCGTATCAATCCCAGCTCTGGCAGAAGTGCATGTTCTATTCCCATTCTTCCAACTTCAAAATAATTTTTTATATTAAAATTCCTTGCAAATTCTCTTAACAACTTACTCTGCTCGGCAGACTTTATATCTTTATTAGGAGTAAAATGATCAGGTACTATTACAACTTTTTCCTCGTCAAAAACCTTATCTAACCCAATCTTTTTAAACTCTCCAATTGCAAGAGGCATAGTAACATCATTGCCAAGCACAATATCTACACCAGCATTCACAATTTCACCAGCATCTACGTAATCTCTACCACTGTGATATGCTAATATTTTTTGTGCCATAGTCTGTGGAACATTTTTTGCAGCCAACTTCTTATACTCTCCTTTTATTTCTTATTTACTGTGCAATTAATTTTTGTAATTTATCTAAATATTAACAAAATAACCAGGTATTAATTTTTTACTTAGCTACAGTTTTGCATTATTCTATTCATTGCATCTATATAAGCTTTTATGCTTGCCTCAATTATATCTGTGCTGATACCACTTCCCATAGCATCCCTGCCGTCTGCGCTGACTATTATCTTAACCGAACCTATAGCATCCTTGCCCTCAGACACTGCTTCTATGCTGTAGTCAACAAGTTTAGCATTTATTTTTGTTATACTGTCAATAGCTTTAAAAGAAGCATCTATGGGCCCATCTCCATAAGAAGCACCCTGGTGCAGCTTTCCATCAATTTCTATACCAATAGTGGATGTTGCATTAATGTTGGAGCCACTTAAGACCTGATAATATTTTAATTTATAATATTCTGATATTACCCTTATCTCATTTTCTACTATAGCCTTAATGTCCTTATCGTTTATAGCTCCCTTTTTCTCTGCAAGGGTTTTAAATCTTGCAAATGCTTTTTCTAAGTCTTTACCTTTTAATTTAAACTCGAGCTCTTCCAGCCTCTTTGCAAATGCATGCCTCCCTGAATGCTTGCCAAGTACCAGTTTAGAAGATTTAAGACCTATTTTTTCTGGTCTTATTATTTCATAGGTAGTTCTATCTTTTAACATTCCATCCTGATGAATACCAGCTTCATGCATAAACGCATTTTTACCCACTATAGCTTTATTAGGAGCAATAATATATCCAGTAAGAGACCTTACAAGGCTGCTTGTTTTCATAATTTCTGCTATATTTATATCAGTACACACATCTAAATCTTTTTTCCTTGTATCAATAATCATAGTAATTTCTTCCAGGGAAGCATTCCCTGCTCTTTCCCCAATACCATTTATAGAACACTCTACCTGCCTTGCCCCACGCTCTATTGCCATTACTGAATTTGCAACAGCCAGGCCTAGATCGTCATGGCAGTGAATGCTAACAATGACATCCTCTATTCCACTGACATTTTCAAAAACATATTTAACAAGCTCTGCAAATTCATCAGGAATAGCATATCCCACAGTATCAGGAATGTTTAAAACTTTAGCACCACTCTCAATTGCGACCTCAAAAAGTCTGCATAAAAAGTCTTTATCGCTTCTTGTTGCATCCATAGCAGAAAATTCAACCATATCAGTATATTTTCTACTTCTTTTAACTGCTTCTTTCGCAAGTTCCAGTACTTCTTCTCTACTTTTTTTGAACTGAGATTTCAGGTGAATATCTGATGAAGAAATAAAGGTATGAATAACAGGTTGACTGGCACCTTTTAAAGCTTTTCCTGCAGCATCTATATCCCCTTCAATAGCTCTTGCTAAAGCTGCAATCTTTCTATCTCTTATTTTTTTTGATATCTCTCTTACCGCTTCAAAATCACTTTTAGACGATATAGGAAAACCAGCTTCAATAACATCTACATTTAATTTACTTAGCTGCTCTGCTATTTCCAGCTTTTCCTTAACATTTAAATGAATGCCAGGCGCCTGTTCTCCATCTCTTAAAGTTGTATCAAATATATAAATTTTTTTAGACATTTAAATCAAACCAGCCTTAATGTAATAAAAGAACTAATTAATATAGTATAACTACTTTTATATTCTTAAATCCTGAAAGCTTTTTAAAATCTTCTATCATTTCTGGAGTAACTTCACAATCCAAATTTAAACCCATTACTGCATCCCCACTCATTTTCTTTCTCCCTACATGCATCGAGGCTATATTCACATTCAACTCACCAAAAGCAACTCCGATCTTACCAATTTGTCCAGGGACATCCTTGTATCTTATAAAAGCCATATACTTCGAAGGAACCATGTCTATCTCAAATTTATCAATAGCAATAAATCTAGGTTTATTTTTCTTTCCAGCAATAGTTCCCGAAATTGACAGCTCACTTTCTTTTCCTTTACCCTTAAGAGTTATTAAATTTACATAGTCTTTAGATTGTGCACTCTTAACTTCTTTCACCTTAAGACCATTTTCTTTTGCTATTAAATTAACGTTAACTAAATTTACATTCTCCCCGGAATACTTTTTAAGTATTTTTACCAGCACCATTGAACTTAAAAATTTTGTATCATATTCTGAAACCCTTCCATAAAATCCAATTTCTATATTTTCAAGACTGCCTCCAAATAAATCCGCAAACAAACTCCCCATATTTTCACACAACTGGAAAAAAGGAGATATTGCATCCATTGCTTCTGGCTTTGCAGTAAGTACATTAACTGCAAAAGTTGCAATCCTGCCATTCAGCACCGCAGCCATCTGCTCAGCTGTAGTTATTCCTGCTTTATCCTGAGCTTCAGCAGTAGCAGCACCCAGGTGTGGCGTACAGATTACTTCATCTAATTTAAAAAGAGGAGAATCAATGCAAGGCTCACTTTCGTAAACATCAATAGCTGCTCCACTTAGCTGACCATCTTTAATAGCTTCAGCAAGATCTTTTTCTACAATAATGCCCCCTCTTGCTACATTTAATATTATTGTGCCCTTCTTCATTTTATAAAATTCTTCTTTCCCGAACATTCCAATAGTATCCTTATTTTTTGGAAGATGGATGGTAATAAAATCTGAGACATTATAAACATCTTTCAATTTATCTGCTCTTGTTATCCCCAGATGCTTAAATCTATCTTCAGATACAAATGGGTCAAATGCCGCTACTTTCATTCCCAGGCCCATTGCTCTTTCTGCTACTAAAGCTCCAATTTTTCCAAAGCCCACTATCCCAAGTGTTTTCCCATACAACTCTATTCCTTTAAAGGTGGATTTTTCCCACTTGCCAGACTTTAAAGAATAATTAGCTCTGGGGATTTCCCTTGCCAGTGACAGAAGGAGAGCTATTGTATGCTCTGCTACTGTAATAGTATTACTCATCGGAGCATTTACTACAGTTATCCCTTTTTTAGTAGCTGACTCCAGATCCACATTATCAACTCCTACACCAGCTCTTCCAATTACTTTTAAATTATCTGCATCATCTATAATATCTGAAGTAAGTTTTGTAGCACTTCTAATGAGTATCCCATCATAGTTTCCTATTTCCTGCTTTAACTGATCAGGGCTTAGGCCATTCTTCACATCAACTTTAAATTCCTCCTCAAGTTTTTCTATGGCTTTAGGAGAAATTTTATCTGTAACTATAATTTTCTTTCTCACTAAATCTCCTTATCTAAAACATTTAATTTAAATAATTATTTTCTATAAATACTTTTTCTGCCTCGGTAATACCCGAACCTGCTTCAAATTTAAACCCCAGCTCATTTAATGCCATTTCCAGTGCTGAGATAGCAGTAATAGTGTCAAACATTCCAAAATACCCTAAATGTCCTATTCTAAATATTTTTCCTTTAAGTTTGCCCTGCCCGCCAGCTATAGTTACTCCATATTTTATGCGCATTATGTCTGTAAGCTTTTTCCCATCAATATTTTCAGGCACTTTAACAGAAGTTACAGAATATCCTCTTTTGCTTTCATCTTTTACCAGCAGCTCCAATCCTAATGCCTCTACAGCTTTTTGAGTAGCTTTAGCCAATACCCTATGTCTTTCAAAAGCCTTTTTAAGACTTTCCTCAAATAACATATCCAGTGCCTTATTCATAGCTACTATTATGGAAATACCTGGTGTCCATGGAGTTTGTGGCGGTGTTCTAAGTAGGGCTTCTCTTGCACTCAATATATCAAAATAAAAACGCGGCATATTAGATTTTTCTATAAGTTTCCATGCCTTTGCACTTATGCTCATAAAAGCAACTCCAGTAGGTGCACTTAATGCCTTCTGAGATCCTCCAATTACAATATCCAGGCTCCATTCATCAGTTCGCAGATCCGATGCCCCAATCCCACTGATAGCATCAACTATAAATATTGCCGGATACTTCTTTACAATACTACCTATGGTCTTTATATCATTTAATGCTCCTGTAGAAGTTTCGCTAAATTGAAGCATAACCCCTTTTATATCAGGATTTTCATCCAATGACTTCTTAATATCATCAGGGTTTACAATCTCTCCCCATTCATAATCAAGTGAAATTACATTTAGATTGAACTTTTTGCTTATTTTTTTAAATCTTTCTCCAAAATTTCCTGCGTTTGCAACCAGAACCTTATCCCCGGTAGAAAAAGAGTTTGTTACAGCTGCCTCCATAGCTCCAGTCCCAGAAGCTGTCAGTATAAAAACATCGTTTTTAGTTTTTAATAATTTTTTTAACTTTTCTGTAACTTCAACAAAAATCTTTGAAAATTCAGGTGACCTGTGATGCAAAAGAGGCCTTGCATGTTCAAGCAAAACTTCTTCTGATATAGGTGTCGGTCCGGGTGTTAATATATACCTTTTTAACATCTCAAACTCTCCTTTAAATTGTTTGACTATGAATTATTATCTAAAACTATAAAAATTGCATAAAATAACTTTTAAATTTAATTGAAAAAAACTTAAAAATTCAAAAATCATTTTTTAGCTTTTACTGCCTCTGGCGCAAGCTATCTTGCCAGTTCTAATCAGCTCTAAAATTCCATAAGGCCGCAGGAGTTCTTCTAATGCACTTATCTTGCTTTCAGTTCCCGTAATCTCAATTAAAAGTGACTTTTTGCTCACATCTACAATATTAGCTCTAAAAATATTTACTATCTCCAGTATCTCTGCCCTGATTTTAGAATCAGTGCTAACCTTTATCAGTACCAATTCCCTTTCTACAATATTTGAAGGATTAAGCTCCTGGATTTTAATAACATTAATTAGTTTATAAAGCTGCTTTATAACCTGCTCGATACTGTGCTCTTCTGCACTTACAACCAGAGTGATTCTGGAAATTTTATCATCCTCTGTCGGGCCAACTGCCAGACTTTCAATGTTAAAACCTCTTCTGCTAAAAAGACCTGATATCTTCGCAAGCACTCCTGATTTATTTTCTACCAGAACTGAAATAATATGATTCATTTACATCACCTATTTACTATTTACCTTCTAACATTTTGTTTATAGGAGCTCCTGGTTCTACCATTGGAAAAACATTTTCTTCTCTATCTATCCAGAAATCTACCAGTACAAGATTATTTATCTCTAAGGCTTTTTTAATAGTACTCTCTACGTCACATTTTTTCTTAACCCTGAATCCAGCTCCACCATAAGCTTCAACTAATTTTACAAAATCCACACAATTATGTATACAGGTTTCCGAATACCTTCTGTTATAAAATAACTCCTGCCACTGCCTCACCATACCTAAATATCCGTTATTAAGTATCATAATCTTTATAGGAATTTTGTTTGTAACAGCAGTCGCAAGTTCCTGTGATACCATCTGAATACTTCCATCACCAGCTATGTCTATTACCATTCTGTCAGCCATCCCAACTTTAGCTCCAATAGAAGCAGGCAGTCCAAAACCCATTGTGCCAAGTCCACCAGAAGAAATAAAAGTTCTTGGTCTGGTGAATTTATAAAACTGTGCTGCCCACATCTGGTTCTGACCTACTTCCGTACAAATTATTGCATCTCCCTTTGTTATCTCATAAATTTTCTCTACAATATAGGCAGGCTTTATTTTTTCTGAATCTTTATCATATCTAAGTGGATATTTCTTTTTTAATTCTTTTATTTCATTCAGCCAATCACTTCTGTCTGGACTGCCTTCCCTACTAACTAATTTTTTGTATTCATTATTTAAATCTTCCAGAACAATTTTTGCATCTCCTACTATAGGAATATTTGTTTTAACATTCTTACCTATCTCAGCAGGATCAATATCAATATGTATTATCTCTGCATTAGGTACAAATTTAGATAATTTTCCCGTTATCCTGTCGTCAAATCTAACCCCTACCGCTATTACAAGATCTGTATTTGTAAACGCTAAATTCGCATATTTTGTACCATGCATGCCTGCCATTTTTAGAGAAAGCTCGTCTTCTTCTGGAAAACATCCTTTTCCCAAAAGTGTAGTAATAACAGGTATTTTAGTTTCCCTGGCAAATTTTGTTAAAATGCCGCTTGCATTAGATGAAATTATTCCTCCTCCTGCAAATATAACTGGCTTTTTACTGGCAAATATTTTTACTGCAGCCTGTTTAACTTGTTTCAAGTTACCTTTATATGTAGGTTTATACCCTTTTAAATCCATTTTGATTTTTATATTTTCATCTATTAGTCCTTTTGAAATATCTACAGGAATATCTATCAGTACCGGTCCCGGTCTTCCTGTTGATGCTATAAAAAAAGCTTCCTTTATTATAATTGGTAATTCTTTTATATTTTTAACCAGGTAGTTATGCTTGGTAATAGGTGCAGTTATGCCTGTTATATCGGCCTCCTGAAAAGCATCTGTTCCAATTACACCTGTTGCAACCTGACCAGTTATTGCTACTATAGGAATAGAATCCATATAAGCATTTGCTATTCCAGTTACTAAGTTTGTTCCTCCGGGACCAGAAGTTGCCATACAAACCCCGGTTTTTCCAGTAGCCCTCGCATACCCATCTGCAGCATGAGCAGCACATTGCTCATGACGAACTAATATATGCCTGATACTACTATCATAGATAGCATCATATATAGGTATTACTGAACCGCCAGGATATCCAAATATGACCTCTACTCCTTCATTCCCAAGACACTTTATTAACATCTGTGCACCTGTAATTTTACTCATACCCTCACTCCCCATATTAGTAACAACTTTATAACAATTTTGATGATTATACCATCTTTTTACTCATTCTCAACTTAAAAAAGAGCTTGAAATAACAATTATAAAAACAACTTAAATTATAACTTATTACATGTCACAAAATTATTTTTAATCTGCTACAATACTAATACTACTCCAATACAGCCCCTCTTGAGGCAGATGTTACATGTTTTGAATATCTATACAAATAACCTTCTTTTATTTTTATTTCAGGCGGGCTCCAGTTTTTCTTTCTTTTTTCTATTTCTTCATCACTTAAAAGTAGATTTATTTTATTATTTGATATATCTATTTCTATAATATCTCCCTCTTCTATTATACAAATTGGCCCGCCAGACTGCGCTTCAGGAGATACATGTCCAATAGATGCACCTTTAGTTGCGCCTGAAAATCTACCATCTGTAATTAAAGCTACCTTCTTGTCAAGTCCTATTCCTGCTACTGCAGAAGTTGGAGCTAACATCTCTCTCATCCCGGGCCCACCCCTGGGACCCTCATATCTAATTACTATAACTTCTCCTGCATTGATTTTCTCATTTAAAATAGCACCTACAGCTTCCTCTTCACTATCAAATACTCTTGCCCTGCCCTTATGATAGTACATAGATGGATCTACAGCCGATTTCTTTACCACACATCCCTCTGGAGCTATATTACCCCACAGGATTGCAAGGCCTCCATCTTTACTATAAGGGTCTGAAACTCTTCTTATTACTTCCTCATTTGAAATCTCAGCACCAGATATGTTTTCTCTTACTTTCTTCCCTGTAGCAGTTATAACTTCGCCATTAATCAATCCATTTTTTAACAGTTCATTCATTACTGCTTCTATACCTCCTGCCATATATAAGTCTTCTAAATGATACCCACCAGCCGGGCTTAACCTGCACAAATTAGGGGTTTTTTTACTTATTTCATTTACCAATTCCAATGGTAAATCAACCCTTGCCTCATTAGCAATTGCAGGCAGATGCAGTACTGTATTGGTTGAGCACCCCAGTGCCATATCTACTGCCAGAGCATTTTTAATAGAATCAATATTTACTATATCTCTTGGCTTTATATCTTTTTCCAGTAATTCCATAACTTTCATCCCAGCCACCTTAGCCAGCCTTATTCTTTTTGATAAAACCGCAGGAATAGTACCATTTCCGGTAAGTCCAAGACCTATTGCTTCTGTCAGACAATTCATTGAATTTGCAGTGAACATCCCTGAACAGCTTCCACAAGAAGGACATGCTTCTTCCTCAATTTCATATAAATCTTTATCGCTGTATTTCCCTTTCCTGTACATACCTATTGCTTCATAGCAAGTACTGTAATCAATGTCCATGCCTCTAAACTTTCCTGCTAACATTGGGCCGCCACTTATCACTATAGAAGGTATATTTAGTCTCAGGGCAGCCATAATCATTCCAGGCACAATCTTATCACAGTTAGTAACAAGAACCAGACCATCAAATGGATGGGCCATGCATACTGCTTCAATACTGTCAGCTATGATTCCCCTGGTTACCAGTGAGTATTTCATCCCAATATGATTCATAGCTACACCATCACAAACTCCAATGGTTGAAAACTCTTGAGGAGTGCCTCCTGCTATTCTTATTCCTGCTTTTACTGCTTTAGCAATATTATCAAGATGCATATGCCCTGGTATTAATTCATTTGCTGAATTTACAACTCCTATAATAGGTCTTCTTATCTCTTCATCTATTAAACCCAAAGATTTTAAAATAGACCGGTGGGGTATTCTTTCAACACCCTTTTTCATATCATCGCTTCTCAACTTTTCCTCCTTGTTTTTATTAGTACTGTATTTTAATAATCTTTCATTTTTAATATATTCTATTTTTACTACCTTTACCAACCCTTTTTAAAATTACCTACAATTAACTACTAAATAGGTAACTGGATTAAAAAATAATAAACAATAACAGAATTTGGATAATAAAGTAAAAAACGGTAATCACTATATTTGTTATAGTAAGACTCCGACTAAAAGCAGACAGACTAAAACTATAAGGACAATTAAGGAAAGACCAATAATACCTTTATTATCAGTTAAGAAAGTTCTTAAAATTTCTTCTCTACTACTAACTGCGTAACTTTTTCTTATAGTATTCATGCAAAGTGATTATATATTAATTGAGAAAGTATGATAGCACAAT
>Ga0209121_10004999_pt1 | contig 12170 bp, 2 predicted proteins | sample Cruoilmetagenom3_FD_187292 | JGI IMG/M metagenome (GOLD analysis project Ga0209121, IMG submission 187292) | Oil polluted marine microbial communities from Coal Oil Point, Santa Barbara, California, USA - Sample 3 (SPAdes) (version 2) | ecosystem: Environmental > Aquatic > Marine > Oil seeps ... | reverse complement strand
GCACCTTGAACCAGAAGGTAATGTTCTGCCCCCCCGATGCCGGAGACCGATTCGTGATCCGAAGGTCCTCGGTCTGCTGAATATTGGCAACACCAAAGGATATGCTGTCTTGGATACTTGGATCAGATTTGGGGATATCGTGCCAGTGCCCATCAGCATCCTGCCAGGTCGTCTTGGCGGTGAAGGTGCCAGGTTGTCCATCCAACAAGATGGTCTCCTCAAAGACATAATCCTGCCCTGCTCCCACGGTCACGTTCTGGTTGAACTTGTCATAGTAGTCACCGTTGGGCTTGTGGCCCGAAAACCCTGTCCTTTGAAGAGTAACACTCCCACTCCCGTAGTTGTGTGCCTTGAAACGGAAGGTGATGTTCTCCCCACCATCCGTCAGCGAACGATCCACGATGCGGAAATCTTCGATCTGCTGGATGTCGATAGTGGTCTCCAAGCCCATCGGCAATTTCACCACAAAGACATCGCGGTCGCCGCCGTTGTAGCTCGTGTCATAAGCCCCGGGCGTCGTCGGAAAGTCCGATGAGTTGGTAGCCCCCGTCACGTAGGCCATCTCATCTTCGTCCATCTCGATGGCAAAGCTCAGGTCTGAGCCGCTTCCACCTAGAAAGGTGGAATAGGATAGGCTACCCCCGTCCGAGGCCAGTTTGCTCAAAAAGGCATCGCTGTAGCCGCCGTTATAGTCCGTGTCGTAGGCACCGGACGTCGTCGGAAAGTTCGATGAGCCTGTCCACCCCGCTACATAGGCCGCCCCTGTCCCATCCACCGCAATGGCCTCGCCGGAGTCACTACTGCTCCCGCCCAGGAAGGTGGAATAGGATAGGCTGCCCCCGTCCGAGGCCAGTTTTCCCACGAAGGCTTCGTCACCGCCGTTATAGGTTGTGTCGTAGGCGCCAGGCGTCGTCGGAAAGTTCGACGAATCCGTAGCCCCCGTCACGTAGGTTGCTCCACTTCCGTCCAACGCGATGGCGGAGCCCGAGTCAGAACCGCTCCCCCCCAGGAAGGTAGAATAGTACAGGCTGCCGCCGTCTGGGGACAGCTTGCTCGCAAAGGCATCGTTGTAGCCGCCGTTGTAGTCCGTGTCATAACTCCCGGGTATCGTCGGAAAGTCCGACGAGTTGGTAGCCCCCGTTACGTAGGCCGCCCCGCTCGCGTCTAGCACGATGGCAGAGCCCGAGTCATCAATACCTCCACCTATGAAAGTGGCGTAATACAGGCTGCCTCCGTCCGGGGATAGTTTGCCCACAAAGGCCTCTTCACCGCCGTTATAGGTTGTGTCGTAGTCGCCGGGCGTCGTCGGAAAATCCGAGGACCACGTCCTCCCCGTCACGTAGGCCGCCCCACTTCCGTCCAATGCGATGGCCCTGCCAGAGTCACCGCTGCTCCCGCCCAGGAAGGTGGCGTAGTACAGGCTGCTGCCGTCCGGTGATAGTTTGCCCACAAAGGCGTCACCGATGAAAAAGTCGCCGCCGTTATAGCCTGTATCGTAGGCCCCAGGCGTCGTCGGAAAGTCTGACGAAAGCGTCTCCCCTGTCACATAGGCTGCCCCACTTTCGTCCAACGCGATGTCATATCCAAAGTCCGAATCGCCCCCACCAAGGAAGGTCGCATAGTACAGGCTGCTCCCGTCCGGGGACAGTTTGCCCACAAAGACATCCCAATTGCCGTTATAATCCGTGTCATAGTCACCGGGCGTCGTCGGAAAGTCCGATGACCACGTCCATCCTGTCACATAGGCCGCCCCCGACTCGTCCAGCGCGATGCCTCGACCTTCGTCCCAGTCGCTTCCGCCCAAGAAGGTGGCATAGGTCAACCCGGCAGCACCTTGCGGGGAGACAGAGCCAGAGAGAGAAGGCGAAGGGAAGAAGGGAGCAGTGATTTCGGTGCCATTGATTGCGGGCTCGACGGTCGGTAGGTCTAGTGGCGTGCCATCGGCGGTCACAGCCGACCAGAGAGGTAGGGCAAAGTTGCCCAGGCCAGTGGTGATCTGGAGACGGTCAGCGCCATCCAGAGCCAGGGCCTCGGCTCCCTCCACCAGCAGGCGTGCGTCGGAAGTTGGGAATTGAGAGTCGCGAATTGCGAACCGCCAGGCCCAAAGGCCTCGTTCGCTGGTTACTTCCAGGTCTACGCCAGGGTAGAGATCCACATAGCGCACGCCACCCCACACCGGTACATCGGCGTGCCATTGGGCCGGGTTATCCCCGATAAAGTAGGAGACACGAGTGTTCAGGCGGTCGAAGGGTTCCAGACGCGGACGAGGGTTAGCGCCGGGGAATCTCAGTTTGAGGTTGACGCCTCTCCTAGGTTCAGGAGCAGGGGCACGGAGGTGCAGAGGCACTTCTCTTTCCCGTTCCGCTGCTCCCTCATTTGTCTGCTCAATGACGGTGATCCACAAGGCCCCCTCGGTGAGCCAAAGGGCGCCGCTGCCACTGCGTACCTGGAAGCGGACGCGTTCGTCGAATTGGCCCATGTTCTCGATGAACATCATCTGCGCAGGGAGGTTGATCGCTTCCTCGGCAAGAGCCTCCTCTGGCGATTCGGCTGGAGGTGCGACAGCAGTCCTTGATGCACTCAACTTGACCGCAGGCCCAGTGCTCAGCAACAGGCTCAAGAGGACAAACAATGCCACAAAATGGTAGCGTTTCATCGCCAAGCCTCCTTATCAGTCAAAGCTCAGGATAGAAAGGTGCCAGCACTTACCGTCGCCTCGTCAGTAGCTCTTCAATACAGTGGGCAGGTATACCTGGTGGAACTGGACGTCTAGCGACAGCGGGATCATCTGCACCCCGCCGTTGTCAGACCGGATCACCAGACCACCCCGGTACACTCCCGGCGTGGCGTCGGACAAGCTGACCTGGGCATTTACCTGCTGGCTATCTCCAGCAGACACGGTGAAGTCGGTAGGGTCAATAGACAACATGGAACCCAGCATCATCCCACCCAATGAGTCCATCAAGTTCGTGGCGGAGAGGGCAACGTTGTGCAGCGCTTGTTGCCCACCCGTTTCAGTGATTGTGAAGGTCCCCTGGGCCGACGTGCCGACCAGGCCGGCCAACTCCAGGGACTCAGGAATACCAGGCAGCGGGGCAGGCGCGGGAGAGGTGGCGCTGAACTCGATGGTGCCGCCGGGCGCGCTCAGCGTGATCGCGCTGCCGTGCGACTCTCCGGCGGCGATAGCCTGGGTGAAGACTTCTGAATCGGTCACAGAAGCATCCTGCAGCGTCTCGATGCGCAGATGATAGGTGACGGTTGCCTCTCCGGTCACTTTGACGAAGTACTGGCTGGTGTTGGAGAGCGGCTGTGTGACGGTGATGACCTTTGCCGTGCCCAGGTCGGCGTACCAGCCACCGGGGATGTAGGGGATGGAGGCTTCGACGCCAGTGGCTACCAGGTTCTCGTCATAAGTATCCGACGCGGACTTGCCGTTAGCGTCCCGCAGGCTCAGCGCCACCGAGGGCGCGTCTATGGTAATCCGTAGGAGTTGCAGGGTCTCATCGGCGGGTGTCGTCAGAGCCCCCGTCTCGCTCAGCTGTCCGTGTCCCTGGATGTGCTGGTCGTAGTGGCTGTTCCAATCTTGCTCGAAGGCCCGTCCGCTGGGATTGACCTGGCAGACCCCTGGGGCGTGCACCATGCGCAGAGGACGGCCATCTGCGTCCACCTTCGAGACGATGCCCACGTGGTCGGATAGATCGCCGGCGTCCCAGTCGAAGAAGGCGATGTCGCCGGGTTGGTAGGCCTGGCTGTGGGGGAGCCACTGTTGGTTGTGGTGGAAGTAGCGCCGCATGTCCTCGGGATTGCGGGCGGAGCCGTAGCGATAGCGACCGGGGTGAGCCAGGTGGTCCTGGTAGAGGGCATCCTGCAGGTTGAAGGAGGCGCCGGCGTTGTAGGCATCCATCGCCAGGTCGGTGCAGACGCCGTAGTAGAAGCCGTGATACGGCCCGCCGCAGCCGGTGTAGGGAGACGGGCAGCCCCGGTAGGCGCTGTAGGGCATGCCGATGTCGGTGCGGGCTTCGACCACGATACCCCCCACCATCAGCTTCGCCACAAAGACATCGCCAGAGTAACAGCCGCTGTCGTACTCGCCATTGTAACTGGTGTCGTAGGCTCCGGGTGTCGTCGGGAAGTCCGATGAGCTCGTCTTTCCCGCCACATAGACAGCCCCGATCCCGTCCACCACGATGGCCCCGCCGATGTCACAACTGCCCCCGCCCAAGAAAGTGGAATAGGAGAGACTGCTGCCGTTCGGGGCCAACTTGCTTACAAAAGCATCGAGGTTGCTGTTATAGCTTGCATCGTAGGCTTCAGGTGTTGTTGGAAGGTCGGCTGAGAACGTACTCCCCGTCACGTAGGCCGCCCCGGCCCCGTCCACCACGATGCCCCCGCCGTAGTCATAACTGCTGTCATAACCACTCCCGCCCAGGAAGGTGGAATAGAGCAGGCTGCCCCCGTCCAAGGCTACTTTGCTTACAAAGAGGTCGCCGCAGATTAGTTCGTAGCTACAGCCGCCGTTGTAACTGTTGTCGTAGGCCCCAGGCGTCGTCGGAAAGTCCGACGATCCCGTATCCCCCGTCACGTAGGCCGCCCCTGTGCCGTCCACGGCGATGGCCCCTCCGCCGTCACCGCCATTCCCGCCCAGGAAGGTGGAATAGCCCAGGCTGCTTCCGTCCGAGGCTAGTTTGCTCACAAAGGCATCACCGAACCAGGAGGTGGAGGGATCACTGCCGTTATAGCTTCTGTCGTAGGCCTCGGGTGTCGTCGGAAAGTCCGACGATTCCGTATCCCCCGTCACGTAGGCCGCTCCCGTCACGTCCACCGCGATGGCCCCGCCGTGGTCACCGCTGCTCCCGCCCAGGAAGGTAGAGTAGAGCAGGCTACCCCCGTCTGGGGCAAGTTTGCTTACAAAGACATCATTGTAACCACCATTATGGCTCCTATCATAGGCACCGGGTGTCGTCGGAAAGTCCGATGAGCTTGCATCCCCGGTCACATAAGCCGCCCCCAGCCTGTCCACCGCGATGCCGGAGCCAGAGTCATAGTCGCTCCCACTCAGAAAGGTGGAATAGAGCAGATTGCTCCCGTCCGGGGCCAGTTTGCTCACAAAGACATCGTCGCCGCCATTGAAACTCGCGTCGTAGGCGCCGGGCGTCGTTGGGAAGCCCGATGAGAGGGTATCTCCCGTTACATAGGCTGCCCCGGTCCCGTCCACTACTATGGCGCTGCCGTAGTCGCTTCCGCTCCCGCCCAGGAAAGTAGAATAGAGCAGACTGCTCCCGTCCGAGGCCAGTTTACTCACAAAGATATCATAGTAGCCGCCGTTGAAGCTCGTGTCGTAGGCCCCGGGTGCCGCCGGAAAGTCTGACGATTCCGTCGACCCCGTCACATAAATAGCGCCTGACTCATCGACCGCAATGGCAGACCCGGAGTCACTACTGCTTCCACCCAGAAAGGTAGCATAGAGCAGGTCGTCTGGGTTGTCCTGGGCAGACAGGGAAACAAAGGGATAGGGAACAGGAGAGCGGAGGAGTGGCGGAGCAGAGGAGAATGGGGCGGATATCTCAAAGCCGCCCCGTTCTATGCTGAATGTTGCAGGTTGGGTGTCTGGCGCAGCAGGCTCAACAGCCGGCAGTAGAAGAGTGAATTCGCCCATGGCGGTGGTGAGGCGCAGGCAGTCGTCATCCAGGGACAGAGCATCCGCGCCCTCCACCAGCAGGCGTGCGTTGGAAGTTGCGAATTGAGAGTCGCGAATTGCGAACCGCCAAGCCCAAAGGCCTCGTTCGCTGGTTACTTCCAGGTCTACGCCAGGGTAGATATCCACATAGCGCACGCCGCCCCACACCGGTACGTCGGCGTGCCATTGGGCCGGGTTGTCCCCGATAAAGTAGGAGACACAAGTGTTCAGGCGGTCGAAGGGTTCCAGGCGCGGACGAGAGTTAGCGCCGGGGAAGCTTAACTTGAGGTTGACACCCTGGCGATTAGGGGATTGCCATTCTGGATTTTGGACCGGTAGGTCGAGGGCGTCGGTCGTATCGTCTTCACTGACTGATTCAAGCAAAGTAATCCACAGGGCGTCGTCGGCCAGCCAGATCATACGGTCGCCGCCGCGCACCTGGAAGCGCGCGCGTTCATCGAACTGGCCCACGTTCTCGATGAACATCAGAGACCCTGGTGGGCTGATCGGTTCCTGGGCAAAAACCGTCTCATTCATCTCAGGTTTACGGTCAGGGTGAACGGTCGCTGGCAGATCGGCTGGGGACGCGGCGGCACCCCTTGACGCGCTCAACCTGACTGTAGACCCGCTGCTCAGCAGCAGGCCCAGGATGATGAACAAGGTGACGAAAGGATAGTGTGTCATTGCAAACCTCCTATCAAAGCTCAGAGTTACACGGGCGCAAGCATCGAACGTTATCTCATGAACGACAAGGCATAAGCATCATCTCCTGGAATGGCGCTTCGTCCTGGTGATTGGGCTGAATGACCGAACTGCTCCTGCTGCCACCGCAAGCAGTGCCATCCCCACTGCCCCTGGGCAAGGCCCTGGCGAGCCAGGTGCAGGAGTCACGGTCGCTGGCGCTTCGGTAGGTCGCTCCGTTGGGGCGGCCGTCGGCGCGATCATTGGGACGGCAGTCGGCGTTGGCGTATCCGTCGGCGTTGGCGTAGGCGTTGGAGCCTCCTGCCAGGCGTACTCCAGGTCGCGGCCATTCATATAGCCGATGTGAGGATTTCCGGCATCGCCCAAGACCAGCGAGGGGTGTGCCCCTGCGCTATCCACGGTCTCAATCTGCCAGGAGTCCCCATCATAACAGGCATACACCAGGCCACCCTCTGCCCGCATGAAACTGAGACGAGGGTGCCCGGCGCCAGCCAGGGCCAACGAGGATTCTCCATAGCTATCCACCCCTACGGTCTCGATCTGCCAGGAGATTCCATCGTGGCGAGCGTGCTTCAGGTTGTAGCCTGGGGAGCTGCCCGCGTAACTAATGTGGGGGCGACCAGCATCGTCCAGGGCCAGCGAAGTTGGTTGGTCCCCGCCGTCGTCATCCACCATCTCGATCTGCCAGGAGCTCCCATCGTGATAGGCGTACTTCAGGTCATGGTTGGTGAGATCAACATAACTGATATGAGGATGACCTTCGTCATCAACGGCCAAAGAGGTATGCTTGCCGACGTCACCCGCGCCGTCCACCGTCTCAATCTGCCAGGATGCCCCATCGTAGCGAGCATACTTCAAGTCAAAGTTATTGAATACATCCCAGTAACTGACGTGAAGGTTGCCGGCGCTGTCCAAGGCTAGGGAATTGTATGCGCCAACGACGGGAGCGGTGTCGTCAACCGTCTCGATCTGCCAGGAAACTCTGTCGTAGTGAGCATACTTCAAGCTATCGTGAGCATAGTAGCTGATGTGGGGGCGACCAGCATCATCCAAGGCGAGGGAGCTATACCCTTCATAGGTCTCCAATCCTGCCTCCACTGTCTGAATCTGCCAGGAATCCCCGTCGTAGCACGCGTACTTCAGGTCGCCCCAGGGAAAGCCGTCCGTATAGCTGATATGAGGCCTCCCGGCATCATCCAGGGCCAGCGAAGGGTCAACGATTTTATTCTCGCTGCTGTCCACGATCTCGATATGCCAGGGAGTGGTGGCACACGGCACAACCTCGGCGAGAATCAGCGCCACATTGACAACCTGTGGAACTACCTTCTCATCCTCACCCTCAAAGGCCGGCTCTACGAGGACCTGTGTCGTGTACCGGTCCACATCCAGGTCCGAAACGTCGAAGGAGAGCTGCACTGTGCCGGGGGTGGTTCCGCCCGCAGGAGTGATACCCATCCACTCCACAGAGGGACTGACCGTGGCCGTCCAATCCACGGATTCGCCGGTGCAGGTGACATCAAGCGACCAGGGCGATGGGTTACTCTCACCGACTGCTTGCAGGATCGTTATCCGAGTCGGTGCCAGGCGCAGCATAGGCGATACGTGTCCCGCACGGGGCTGCCAGGCCGGATACGTGCCGACGGCGATCTTGTGCGGGTTTGTACCGTCGGTGTTCACGACCCACACCTCTCCCTCTGTCGATGGATCCCATTGAGGTGAAACCCATTTGGGCCAGACAAAGAAAACAATCTGGCTCCCATCAGGCGACCAATCCACGTCCAGGATTTGACCTGCCGCCGTGTACACCAGCTCGTCCCCCTGACCATCCAGGTATCGAACTCGAACCTCTCCCAGGAGCTCATCGTCGTTGAAAGCGCCCCGATTGCGAGCGTACAACACTTTGTCTGAATGAGGGGATAATACGGGCGACACTTCTCGCCACTCATTTGTACCCGTCAGACGAAGCGGGTCACAAAGTGCCAATCCACAGGCATCAGCATGCCAGAGATCGAAATCCCGGTACACGGTTTGGCCGGGCGGCTCCGGGCGAATGACCTCGTACACGACCTGGTCTGACGCCGACCAACTCATCCGGCCAATATTCTGCCCAAAGTCCACCTGGGAAAGGTCAGAGGGGGCTGTCGCACACTGTCCGGTGACATTGAGTACATACTGCTCAGTGTTCTGCCCCCTGGTTACCACGATGGCAACGACCAGGCGCTCCCCATCCGGCAGCCAGGCCAGAGCGTGAACAGACACCACTTCTGGCAAGCCACTCAGGGCTTGCGGAAAAAGCTGAGCGATGCAGTGAGCGTCCGTCCCGTCGGACCGCATCACCTGGATTTCGAGGCGATCCCCGAAATCTCGCACATACGCGATACTGTTGCCATCAGGGGACAACGCTGGTTGAGAATCGCTGCCCAGCGTGGTCAATTGTGTCTGATCGCTGCCGTCGGGGTTCATCGTCCAGATGTTCCCTTCACGCACGAAAACGATGCTCCCTTGATCGGCATCGGCAGCCGCCTTGTCCAGGACAACCACCGGCAATGAGGCCAGAATGAGCAAGACGGCAATGGCCAATCTATGTGCCTTCATACGCGTGAACATTCTACATCTCCCTCCTGCAGATATTCAAGTCCGTACATTCACCCATCAGTGTCTCGGGTGCTTACGTTGTTCTTGTTCCTTGACGTGCTTGCCTCGCATGGGGTGGTCACGGCTCCGACCGCCAGGTTGGCTCTCTCCCATCTGGCGGCCTGGGTGAGTATAGGTCAGTAGTTCTTTAGGATGAGCGGCAGGTACAGTTCAAATGCCTCTACCTCAACTATTGTGGTTGTCCTGGCATATCCCAGCTTCTGCACCGTCACCTGGTAAGGTTCGATTCCTGGAGGAGTGACCCATAAGACTGCTATCCCAGATGCATCCGTTTCACGGTACAGCAGTTCGTTGGTGCCAGAGAGGATCACCGAAGCGCCAGGTATGGGGAGAGCTTGCTCATTGTGTACGGTCACGGTGATTGGTTTAGTCTGCCCTGCTCTGGGACTCCCTTCGATGGCAGGCTGCAACCAACTGGGCTGGCCTGCGCTAAAGGTGGCCTGAGCTTCTGATCCACGCCAATTGAACTTCTGTGCACTGATGTTCACCTCATAGGTCCCTGACAGGATCGGTGTGTCGACTCCCTGGTAGGTCCCCGTTGTCACCTGGCTCATTGTGAGGATATGCTCTGCAAGCGCAGGGTTGATCACAGTGGCGGTAACCAAAGCGTTGGTATCTGTATAGGTGGTATTCATAACTTGCGCCGTCAGAGTCACCGACTGGCCAGGCTCTACTGAGGATGGGCTGGCTGAGACGGTGACCCAAAGCGTGTCCTCGGCGGCAACTAAGAAGAATAGGGTGCGATGGAGAACGTCGTCCAGCAGCAGGTTAACGTAGTAACGCCCTGGCTGGGCATTGGGCAGCACGGTCACCTGCTGGTTGTGCGCCGCTCCTGGTACCAGGTCGAGTGGCAGGGTCCGGGTATAGACAGGCTGGGTGGACTCCCAATCCATGGTGACCAGAGTGAGGGTGGATGAAGTAGCCTGATTGCCGGCGTTGGTGGCGGTGATGAATGTGCTCACGTCAACACCTGAGCCGTATTCCGGTCGGTATCCCACGTTGACAGCCAGGGCCGGGCCGCTGCCAACCACGTACCCGGCTTCCTGGAAGGCCAGTTCGTTCCCTTCCTCACCGATCACAACGGCCTGTAACACGTAGCTCCCCTCAGCCGGTGGCACGAAGCGAAAGTCGGCGTGATGGCTGGCCCCTGCTGCCAGACTGAACTGCTCCACCTTGAGGTTCTCGCCGTCGCTTGAGGCGATCAACAGCCCCAGGTCGCCCGTACTAGTGGAGACATCTGTATTGGTGATGTCCACGCTGGCTTGCAAGGTCTGGCTGAGGGCGAGTTGGGGTTGGGCGATGTGGAGTGCCAGGTCCACTTGTGGTCGAGCGATCTCGAGGGTAGTCACTTCGCTCGTCACACCGAGATGGTTGCTGGTGTGCAAGGCAGTGACCATCCGATAGCGACCGGGAGGCATGTGGAGTTGATTCTGGAGGGTAGTTGTCTCTTGAGCGCCTACATGGAGTTGCTGGGTCAGAACGTCGATAAGACGGCCATCAGCGCTGTAGAGGGAGGTCTGGAACAACGGATTCGCTGGTTGAGTGTGGGAGTTGGTCAAAGTGGACACGAGAGAGATCTGTTTGCCAGTGGTGCTCACCCGAGTTTCGATGTCACTGAGGGATACTCCGCTAGCACCGCTGATGAGATATTCCAACGCATCAAGACCCTGGTCGTGATCGTGGGTAATCGCTGGAGCAACGATGTGCTCGGTATGGAAATCCATCACCAGTGCGCAAAGGACAAGGAGTATGGCTGTAGCGAATCTTGAAGCGCCAAGTACTAATGGCTTTAGCCCAGCCAAGCTGGCGACAAGAGCGGGTATGGTCCACCCAAATGTCCCCCAGATAGCAAAGATCATCACTGCAACGGCAGCGAGGATGCCCAGCCAACCCAGAAGCCCACCTAGTGTTTTGTAGATAATGAAAGTGGTCTGTTCGTCCCAAAGAGTGGTGCGTCCGATGAAGAGGGGAGGCGTTGACAACCCCCAGAATCGTTTGGATTCGACCCGCGTTTGCAGTACGTCAAGGGAGGAGCGGGTGACATTTTCCATCTCAATACTCCATCTGTCGAAATCCTTGGTCAAAACATATTTGTCAAACTGGTCCTCACGGTCTTCAACCTTCTGGCGCTCAGTGGTGAGATAGGCATCTATCTGCCCGATGGCCCACCTCTCCACTTCAGGGCGATGAAGCGCGTGGATCACCTCCTCCAAGGCAAGCAGTTTGGCCGATATCTTGTACTCCGCCTTCCAGATCTCTGAATAGGGAACGAGGGCCGCATAGCCAACTGGAGTGATCAGGCCTACGACTTCCCCAACAATAAAATTGATGGCTTGCGCGGGCAGATTGGGGACGCTATCTTCGTACGCATCTACCACAATATCCTGCGCCTGCTGGAACTCGTGCAGCGCCGCCCGGGTAAACCGCCACGAGGCATCCATCGCCGCCTTATGCGCCAGTGACGGCACCACCTCGACAGTATCCGGCACAGTGAGCAACAACATTCCTTCTGCCCATAGTTCCCCCACCAGGCGATAGGTTCCTGGCTCTTGAATTCCAAAATCGAAGGTGTATTCAGCTGTGCTGCCAGCAGGGACTGGAAGGGTGTGGATTAACAACATCTCCGGGGTGTCGCCCTCTTGGGGCAGTTGGAGGTAGACAGTGTAGGTGATGTCCCAGGCATTTGGGTTGTAGACCTGGACCAGACAGGTGAGGGGGTCTGGCAGGACATAGGTGGGCATCGTGTTAAGGTAGAGGAAGCCGGAAGGGCTGTATCCCATCATACTGAAGGAAATGCTGTCCCGAATGCCCGGGCTGGCCTTGGGGATGTCGTGCCATCCCCCGTTGAGGTCTTGGTAAGTTGTCTTGGCGGTGAAGGTGCCTGATCGCTCTTCTAGGAAGATGGTCTCATCAAAAGTGTAATCCCCTCCTGACGCCACCGTCACATTCTGGTTGAATCTGTCGTAGTAGTCACCGTTGGGCTTGTGGCCCGAAAACCCTATGCGCCGAAAGGTGACGCTACGGCCTCCATAGTTGTGCACCTTGAACCAGAAGGTAATGTTCTGCCCCCCCGATGCCGGAGACCGATTCGTGATCCGAAGGTCCTCGGTCTGCTGAATATTGGCAACACCAAAGG
>Ga0209121_10004998_pt1 | contig 12174 bp, 9 predicted proteins | sample Cruoilmetagenom3_FD_187292 | JGI IMG/M metagenome (GOLD analysis project Ga0209121, IMG submission 187292) | Oil polluted marine microbial communities from Coal Oil Point, Santa Barbara, California, USA - Sample 3 (SPAdes) (version 2) | ecosystem: Environmental > Aquatic > Marine > Oil seeps ... | reverse complement strand
AAATTTTCTCATTAAGATCCATCGATACCCCCTGGATTAAAACTCGTCTAATTTATCTAAAGCACTGGTATCTATTTTTACTTTATCTTCTCTTGGTTTGACCTCAACACTCAGCCTTTTTGACTCCTTTATTTCTCTTCCCTCTATATCTTTATAGCTAAGATGCAGATAAAGATTTTTTGTCGAATCGCGTGGAATAAAATCAAATGCGCAGTCTGCCTTTTCTTTAGCTTTCAGCTTTTGCTTGAAACTTTTCTCTCCACCGGAATCTAATTGCACAGTCAGGCTAAACTCGCCCTCACGATTGCCTACATTCTCTATCCCTATATTTACCTTGTTAGGTTCATCTTCGAGAACCTCAATAATTTCCTTAGGAAGTTTCATCTCAATCTTTATAATTGGCTGGGTTAATTTCTTTAGTGCTATGCCGGGGACTACCATTTCATCAAGTGATATCCCACCATGAGAATAGCGATTAAACCTACCCCGCTCTCTACCGAACCACTTCCTCCCACAAGCTACAGTAAAGAAATCCCTTTTGGCATACTGGATTTTAAGACCTGCAGGATGTTCCAAATCTTTCAAGTATCGGTAGGCAATGAGATGCTGATCTTCAATCGCTCCTGATTCAATTTTGATCTCGTTTTTTCTATCAAGTTCAATGAACCCATGGTCACTTGTTATAAAGATGTAGTCATCATCGCCTATTCGTCCTTCTAAATCAAACAATATATTTCTCTCTAATTTTCCTTTTATTTCCTGATTTAACTCCCAAACATCATCCCTATAACTATGGATCCAATCATCGCTTAGATTATAAATTAATACATTGTATGGTCTCAGTTCAAAATTGAGCTTTCGCTGTGCATAATCAGTCTCACTTGCCGTTATAATACGCAAATCTCGCTTTCCTTCCTGTCGAGAGAGACCCAATAGTCTGGAAGCCAAAACATTATGGTCACTAGTCCAATCTCCTTGATAATTCTTCCATTCTAAAGGAAGATCTCCTGCAAGTAATGATATCCGAGCAATATCTGTATAAGAAGGCAGTGGACATAGATACAACTTCTCTTCACTTATCTCAAATTTAGAAGAAAGTATTGGTTTGATTACCTCATTCCAGGTATCAAGACGCATGCCATCAAAGATAAGAATCCATATCCGAGATTTATCTAAAGGCCTTATACCCTTCTTCAAGATAAAGTCCCTTAATACATTGATAGAAAGGCGAGGATGAGAGAAGTATCCTTTCATATCCTTTGCAATCAAATCAGCAAGGTTCAAATCTGCCTTCTCAAGAAATCTAAAAATTTCACCCTTCAGAGTCTCAAGCCATTCAGCAAGTGAATTCTTCAAGTTTTGATCACTAACAATCCTTAGATGTCTATTTGACTTGGCTAAGGCTAACTCTAATCGATAGGCCTGTGTCTTCTCATACCAATCAAGTAATGAAGCAATCTCTGTTTTAGATTCGAAAGATGTCCCAACAATCTCTTGTATAAATGCTATCTCTTTAAGAAACGAAAGCATTTCTTGGGCAGCAAAGGTAAAATTAGTCATTGGTGCATTCCCTTGAAAAATAGGATGTAGATGCAATCCCTTCGCCCAAGAAAACGATTCCCTGTTAAGTGACTTATCACTAATAAGTCTATTTAAAAGATGAACAACAAGTCTTAAGACAAAAAGCGGCGAAGACTCTTGTAGAATAGCCTCAGCTATTTCCTTATTTTTCTTAAAGGGAAGTTTATTAATGAGTGTATCCATATCTCGTTCACCGAACTCTCTTTCGGCAATTCTAACAACATTGTCTAAGAAGGAATTATCATTCTTTAACAAAGCAGTAACTTTATTTAGTTGATTTTTCAGCTCTTCTGGATCGAAATCTAACATCCCCAAACCCTTTAAGAGAGTGATGGGGTTGCTTACTTCATACCTTTTGAGAATGGAATAGGAATAAAGGAAAATGGCAATTTCATAATCCTTCTCCCTAATCCAGGGAATAATTTGTCTTGTATCGACCTTACAACTCTCTAATACTAAGGTTTTCAATAGTCTTATATCTTCTCCCTTTAAATTATATTCCCAGACTATCTTCAAATAACGCTGGATGATAGCAAGGGGTTCTGTCTCTTCAAATATTATCTCATTGATTGAGAGAGATGGGTTCCGACAAGCTAAAATGACTGCCTCAATGTAGTTCTTATTAAGTGGGATAGGAGGGCGTATCCCATCACGTAATTTCTTGTAATGAGAAGAGAAGTCGGATAAATTTCCACCTATCTCTTTTTCAAATACAAAAATATTATCTGGCCAAGTCTCTTTAGGAAATAGCTCACTCAATACGCTTTCTATACCTAAATCAATCATTTTATCTGCCCTGGAAATAACATCTGGAATAAAACTTAAATTGACCTTCTCTTTGCCTTCTGGCAAAGTTACCCAGATAATAGAGGCAAAGTCCAAATCAGAAGGTCTTTTCTCATACTCCCTCCTGAAAGCAAGGTCGTTTTCATAGTAATGATAGACCTTCCAAAACTTACCGATCGGGTCTTTGTATTCTTGCCTTAAGTTTAAATATCCTTTGGGATCAAGGACTAACAAATTAGTAGATGCTGCAGAATCAACGATGATTCCCTCAAAATATTCAATTAAATGATCTGGTATTTTTGACATTTTCATCTCGCTTTCTGCTCACAAACCAAACCTATTTTTCTAACTATATTGTAAAAGTCAGAGGAGACCGCATCTCTATCTATCTTGCGATAGATAAGACCACCTTCCCGATAAAGCCCAAGGGTATAGGAAAACCAGACCCAAAAACCCAATTTCTCATTGTTGGGATAAGGATTTAAACTACCTTTTAGAAAGCTCCTAATATCTCTCACTTCATTTTTAACCAAAGAGAGTAGCTGGTGGTCTACAATTTCACTAAAGCCTTTTGTTTTGGGAAGCCGAGTGACCTTCCCAACTCTTCTTGGTCGAATCTGACTGACATCAATACCGTAGCGCTTCGCCCATCCAACAAGACCAAAAAGATTGGGTCCAACTTTTATAAATCTCGAACGAGGGCCATTGTCACGGACATTACAATGAAGAGATGCGGCCATAGTGTAAGCTGGAGTCTTGCCTTTAGTTCTTAACAACCCCAAATCTAACGTTCTCCGAGTAATGTCCTCTGGTTTCAAGGGCTTACCTTCTATTTTCAAAATCTCGTATGCAGCATCTAAAAAGGTAAATTTGGCCATATCTACTCCGATTTTATTCGACATACCTCTGCTATTTTCTTAAGTTTCTTATAACGATTCAGCTCTACATAATCTTCTCCAAGCAGGTTAAATATCTGTGACCCTTCTTTATAAAATTCATTCTGGTAGCAAAATTCAACCCAGTTAGATAGCTCTTCTGTCTGGGGTATGCGGTCAAGTTTATCGTCCAGAAAGTGTCTAATCACCCGAATTTGATATTGTGCAGAGATGTCCTGCATCCTCGTCTGCTCCACGGGAGTAGGAAGGCGTACTTTGCCCTCTTCAACTTTAAAATTTTCTTTTATTAAGTCATCAAAGTTTCTCTCTAAGGGTATGTCAATCTTTCGAAGATAAAATTCTCTCAACTCGCTATAAGGAACTCGCTTATATCTCTTCAAAAACTCCTGAAGCTGTAAAATAACCTCCTTCTCTGGATGCTCAGGTGGTGATTTTTTAAGCCAATCCATCTGTTGTTCGCCTTCTTGCTTTCTGGTAAGTAGAGTTCCAGGGGCGTACCATTCATCTCCCACCTTACGGAAGAAGTTCTTGAGAATTTCATTAAGATCAAATTTCTGAATCTGTACCGTACTGAAAAGTTGCTTTATTACCTGATCATAGATATAATCTCGGGTCTTACCTGGTTGTTTAGTAAGAAAATCCTGGATCACTCGAATTACATCATAATCAATATTTTCAGACTTCTTTATTGCCTTCTTTTTGGCATCTTTAGGCTTTTTGAAGTTGATGACGAGGAAGCGTTGTTGAGCTTTATCGAATACCATTTGTATTGCCGATTTGGCTTTTGAATTCACATGTAAAATTTCTCCCTCATCTATAAAACCCGCATTATGAGCTATTCTTTGAATAGTCCGATACATTGAAGGGTCACTATAGCTATAAACCATAGTAAACCATCTACCTGGCTTTAGAACTCTAAATGCTTCTTTCATAGCATCGAACAACATATCTTCATAAACTGAACGACTTTTATTCTGATACTTATTTTCAATAATTTCTTCATCCAATCTTGTTATTTCGCCCAGCCACGATTCCCACACGACGTTAACTTCAGAATACATAATATTAGAACCATAAGGAGGATCATAATAAAGATAATCTATAGAATCTTCAGGCACACCTCTTAATACAGTTGCAGACATTTTTTTACAGAAAATTTCTGATTTTTTATGTTTCTTGAAAGCATGTAATTCTCTAAATCCATTTACTAAATTTCTTGCTTTTGTAGAAATAGCAAAATTTGGATTAACATCAATTACCAAAGATGGGATATAGAGAGTTCCCTTTCTTGTTCTCATTCCCGTTGAAACAAAGTTATATTTATAATGCCACCTTACCATTAAAGAAACATTGTAAAGAAATGATGTGAATAGAAGTTTCATTTTATTTTTTATCTCAGGATTTGTCCACTGATTGATGTGCTGCCATATGATAGAAAGAGCTATTAGATTTCTCCGTGAGAATAATTGAAAAATATGCTTCAATCCCATATCTCTATGATGCTTCGCATTGGCCGATTTAAGCAAATGCCCAAATAATTTAGTAGTACGCGGATACCAATATACAACTTTCATAGGTTCTATAAATGATCTTCCTGATTTTTCCTTTAAAGTTTGATATACCTTATCTAATTTTAATTCGCAAAACTTGTCTAATTGAATAAGTTTAAATTCCCAAGGGCCATGTTGGATGTATTCTGAAGGACCTCCATGAATTTCTATATACCTTTTGCAATCATCTTCATTTAATTCCTTTGCAATTTCTTTTCCTTTTAATTTACATCGGTTGCATGAAATTCTTAATTCAATTGGCTCTAAATGAACAAATTTTCCATCATTTTTATCGAATTTATATCCACAATATTCACAGATAATTATCTTGAATTTCTCACCTTTTTGCATTCTTTTCCAACGCTCTTTATTAGCGAACAATATTTCTTCATTACATCGAGGGCAACGAATTACATCAGATAAAACTGTGTGTATTATATTTGCGTTCTTGTTGCCACATTTATGGCATTGTGTTTCGTACATCCATTTAATTTTTGACCCTATCTTTGCAAGTAACTCGTTGAAGGCTATTCTTATTTTATCTGGATCACAAGGAGTCCCATAATTATTAGAAATATGAATACAGGCAGGTGAGATTTCACTAAGTACTGCATGTCTACCACACATCATTGCCGCAACCCCTGTCATCCCTGTGCCGCAGAAGGCATCAAGTACAATATCTCCAGGCTTTGTATAGTGCTCAATGAATTGCTTTACTACATAAGGGTCCTGCTTTGTCCAGTACATGTGCATATTGTAGATTTTCGACGACTTGGAGGCATTATCAAAACTCTTCTGAAACGGTCCTGTATCATAATCGTCCGTCTCTGGATCATAAGGTTTACCGTATTTTTTTATAAATTCAGCTATGCTTTCGCTCATTTTTACCTCAGGCTGATTCGCACTTTTTTACCAACATGTTTTTTCTTTGCCTCTTTGAAGGCTTTATCCAGTTCCTCCTTGAAGGCACTTACTATCTCTTCAATTTTCTCTTCTTCGATTAAGCCATATCTCTTACTTATATTTTCAAATACAGGATAGGATTCAGTCTTAATATTTGCCTTCTTCAGAATATCATTGACCAAGGATATCAATTCATCATCAAGGATTTCAGCAAATTTTCTTAAATCTGCTATCCCAGCAACCTTCATCAATTTATTAAGCCTATCCTCTTTAGCCTCCTCGAGTATCTTCTTACTCAATGCCTGTGCTAGTCTTCTACTCCTCCGTTCTAACTCCTTATCTATTTTTGAAAGGATGACTTTTGTTTCCTCCTTTGGAAGTTCTCTATCCAATTCCAACTTACATTCTGAGCAGAGAGGGCTTGTCTCAACAGAAACGGGGTCTGTATTAGGACAGAGTTCTGTATTCTTAAGGAGATTCTGAAACTGTCCAACTAACTCTCTCTCTTCAGAAAAATGTAACTCCGTAATCTTGCTTAACCGAGAGATAGCCTCTATCCTCACCATGGCAGATTCCAATTCTTCCCTTAATTTCTTGATCTCCTTAAAATAGTCTCGGTGAAATATTTGATAAAGATTTTGATAGCTAGCCTTAAAACTCTCAAATTGTGCTTTTATACTCCCCATAAGCGAAGGGTTACTCAATAAACTGGAGAGTTTCAACCGTTGCTGTAAAAGGAATCTGTCTACATGAAGCTTCTCCTTCTCTGGCAATACTGCACCCTCAAGATAGGATTTCATATTTATTAGTTCTGTGCTCTCTTTATCCAAAGCATCCACTTTAGTAAAAATCTCAAAATCGTCTTTAAGATCCTCATAATCCTTAGTTAATGAATAAAACTCTGTAAAAGTACTGGCTTCAGTTATCTTCTCTAAACCTTCCAGTATCCTAAGAGTTTTTTCTTGAATAGGTTCACCAAATTTATCTGAAAGGATTTTGAGATCTCCTTTAATGTGAGGAATTCGATCCCTAATTGCCTTACAGGAAAGTAATAACTGCATCTCCTGGGCTTTTATTCCATCTGGCTTTGCAACAACCTTCAAATTCCCATTTATTACCCGTGCTAAAGGGAGAACATCTTTATTCCAATCAGGCCCAACACTACGATAAAGATTATCAAAATCCTCTTCGAACCGTCCCTTCCATTCAATATTGGCAACGTTAAATGAATTTATACGATTTCCAGGCAGGCCTAATCGGTTCATAGGCTTGAGGCTAATTTCACAAGCAGGTTTTCCGTGGCGAATAAAGGCTAAAAGCTGAAGAGTAACTATCCCCTTGATTAAGCCAAAGGGATGATTTTGTAAATCTCGATATAACTTCCAGATATGAATCTCATCAGTCTGGCTTAATTTATCCCTGATAAACTCAAAGACCTTATTCTCTTCGGGTTCAAATTCTCTCGGATTCTCCGAGCGAACGAGACCCAAACCAGGGGCGAAATTATCGCAGGCGCTGGTAGCACTCGAACTTTTATTTCCTTTGAAAAGCCCCTCGAATACCTTTTTGGCTTCACTGCTGGTAAACTTTCTCCGGAAACTGGAGGCATCGATAAGGGACTTTGTGTAAGCATTGGATAACAATAATGGAATAAGAGTATTCAAAACCCTATCCATCTTTCCTATTGAGAATATCTTCTTTGTATCTATTCCTATGGACTGCTTAGTAAATATCTTACCTCCTCTGTACACCCCAATCTGTTTATTTAAAAGATTGCTAATTACATCTCTTTTCCTTGTTTTTATCCATTCCTTTATCTTCTCAGCTTCACTACCCGCTTGAGGAAAATATTCTTCTTCCATCTTCGAGATTGCCAAATAATCCCACGCTGCCTCAAAAGCAGTGTTAGTAAGTGGCGAAGGGACACAAACAGCAATACGTGGATCCTCTATATCCTCAGGGTTTAAACCTGAATCTTTCGTCATAAAAATGACCCTAAAGTGGGCCTCGTCGAGCTTAGCACTATATTCTTCTCGCCAGGATCTGACTATAATTATTTCTCCAGGATATTCTATCCTTTTATGTTCAGCCTTTCTTTCAATTCTATGCTCGAACTCAAAACCATTAAAAAGCCCTTCTCCTACTCCGCCTGTACGGTGTAAGTCAAGAATCAAACCTTCTTCCCATTTATTCTTGATCTCATATTCATCCTTAACCTTCTTCTTCGTCATGCCAAAGATTTGAGCAGGTCTGGTTTCCCTCTCTGCTACCTTAAAACATGCTCCTTTTTCTTTGGTATAATAAACTTGAGGTAGATCTCGGATAACATTTAATACCCTCAATACATTGTCTTCCCCTTCCTTCAGGATACCCTTAGAAGTTAGCGTTGCTTCAGTAAGCTCCTGGACAGAAAGAGACTTGGGGGTATCTTTATAGGCAATAAACATAAGAAAAAGGGTCTTTATTATCTTATCAGCAAGGTTTTTGTCTTCTTCATCTAAATCATACTCCTCAAGGTTACTGATAGCCGACTGATAGGCTCTATGAGCCTCACAATAGGCTTCTGTCTCCATTGCATCATAAAGGTCTTTTGAGACCATCAGATCACTGGCTGTGACCAAGGAATCTCGAGATAGAACCTCGGAATTACCTATCACCTCATAAATAACACTGATACCTAAGCGAGCAGTGGGAAGATCTCGAGCAATCGTAGTAATCCTACGGATGGCTTCGAAAGTTCTTGGCTGAAAGGGAAAGATAGAGTAAAAATACTCCTTTGGAATATTTTTTAGGAACTTAAACTCACTGTAGTAAAATTCATAATACTGATCTATCTCAGGCTGTTTCTCTTTAACCAACTCTCGAACCCTTTCTGTAACAATCTCACCGTATTCTCTTTCATCTCTGAGCAATACGACGTTAGTAAAACGATCTTCTTTTTCTCCTCTTAATTTTGCAGGAGCAGGCGCCTGGGAGGCCACAATAGTGAATATTTCTAATCCTAAGTCTTTAGGAAGAATCCAAGAGAGAGTTTCTAAGACCTCCTCATCATAGGCATAGGCTGCTGAATCAAGGGGATGTCTTCTTTGCCAGGCTTCAAACTCATCAATTACGAAAAGGAGACCCTGATATCCTTGGTCTCTAATTTGATGATAAATATGAGAAATTCTATCCTTAGTGGAGGTAGTTATCTCTGGGCGAAAACTGGTAGCTTTACAATACTCTATAATTAATTGCGATAATTCCTTCTTTTTGAGGTTCTCAGGATTTATATTGGTCTTCCCTCGGATAAAATCATCGATTGGTGTTCTAAAAGTAGCAGGCCGTGTTTTGTACCAAACGATTATCTCATCTTCAGTAGTTATGGATATTTTGTCTTCCAATCCTTCCTTCTCAAGAGATTCTTCAATCTTATCTTCAATAACCTTTCGGAGATTATCCTCTTCATCCACACCGGCTTCTCCTTTTAGGCTTAAAATTACCGGGAATAGTTTTATCTCTTCCACGCGGTGTCTAAAGTTTTTGATTTCCTCATCCTTTACCTTATCCCATAGCTCTTTTGATGTATTCAGTAAAAGGCAGGTCAATGCTGCTAAGAAATGTGTCTTCCCAGCACCATATTCAGCCTGAACCCAATATCCGCCTCCTCGGCTCGTGGAAACCTTCTCTAAAATCTTTTCGATCCATCCCCGGATATTAGCAGTAAATCGATAAGTACTAACCGTCTTCTCCGGAGTCCCAATTGCTCTCGACAGGAGAATAGTCGTCTCCGGCCTCTCAGGAACTCTTTTAATAAGCTCACCAATAGGGACATTAATCATCGCTATACCTCCTCAATAACATTAGATCTGTGTTCCTCCGGTAGAACTTCCTTAAGATATTTTAATGTGGCATTATCTTCAAAGGAAACATAGTCTGGGAGCCGAATATCTACTTTTCCCTTGAGAACAACCAAAATTACCATCGTTTTATCACTAAAATATATCTCGTAGAAAGAGATTAGAGGAACTTTGTATCGAGCCAAAAGATAGACATTTGATACCACCAAAATCTGTTGTCCTTTCAAATTTAAAATATACTCTTCTAATTTTTGGGCTATCGCCTTCTTAACTCTCTTTCGAATCTGGGTAGGCTCATCAATTCCCTCCTGAGGTGCTATTTGAAGGATATCTAATTCTCGGATGTTATCCGCTGGAAGATAACCCAGTAATTTCTCTTTTGAGCCATGCCAGATATAAAGTTTTCTTCCAGGAAGAGGTCTCTCTTTAAATTTTGTAGCTATTTCTTTTAATTCCACAATGGTCATAATTTTATTTTCTTTTGCAAAAACTCGTTCAATGTATACTTGGTAGTTATCTGTTCTAATTGATCGGCAACTACATACTTAGCAATTATTTCTTTCGTATCAGCTTCCTTCAGGATCTTCTTTACTGCATTTCGGTCTCTAATTCCCAGGTACATCCAAAATTTATGAGTCAGTATCTCTTTCAAACTCACTGTTTGAGGCGTTAAGGCGAAGAGATAATGGACCAAAATGGTAAAGCTTGTTTTTGGCAATTGCAAATTACACACGATTATCGTTGTTTTATTGCAATAAGTAAAACCTAAATCACGAATTGCAGTGCTGAGACACTTCAGAGGGTCCTTCTTAACTCTCCCATATTTCTTTATCAAGAAATCCTTAAGATATTCTGATTGGATAGTTGTTCCTGGTTCCAGAGGAATTAGGTATTTGCAGATAAACTCTGCTACTATTGGCTCTTTTTCAAGATAAAAATAACGCATAACATCTTGAAGAATCTGATTGTTTTTATAGCTATGCCATACCTTGGCAGGAAGATTATTGAGCGATTGGTCTGAAAAAAACCAACGAACTATAGAAGAAGTATATCTTTTACGAACGTAACTTGAGTTCTGTGGAAGGTGTTCTTGAAGATGTTTACGGAAATTTTTGAAGTTTTTAAATCTTATACTATCTTTAACTGCTTTTATGCTCTCTTTCCATAAAAGTCTTTGGAATATTAATGACTCTTTATTTTCCATAAGTACCTCTTACATATAAAACCTGAAGGTTATCTCCAAAGATTAATTTATTAGTCCACCCACCGTAGCCATTACCAAAAGTTTTTACAGGTTGCAGAGGAACCACCATAGTGTCTGCCAGTATATCTTCCTCCCGCTCTTTGCCATCATAGGTAAGTTCATATTCCTTCTTTGTTTCAAAAGGAATAATATATCTATAACTCTTAGGAAGGGACTTATCTTTCTTTAAGCATTTGGTTATGAACTCGATCTCATCCTCGTTTAGTTTGCTCATATTTTATTTTCCTCTCTTCAAGCTCAAAAAATTTAGATTATATTCTTCAATTAGTCCCTTATCTGCAAAGCTAAAATACTTATTGTCACCTATGATAATATGATCCAGGACTCTAATTTGCATAAGATTACCGGCAAAAACTAAATCTTTTGTTATATTCTTATCACTCTGAGAAGGGTCTGGATCTCCGGAGGGATGATTGTGGACAAAGATAAGACTAATAGTATTGTTCTTGATCGTACTCTTTATGATCTCACGAGGATAAATAGATGATGTGTTCAATGTACCTTCAAATAAATCTTCAATATTTATGATTTGATTTCTTCCATCTAAGAAAATGACCTTAAACATCTCTTTTTTGAGATCACGCATAGAGTGACAAAGATAATCGAAGATTTCTTTTGATGATTTGCAGATGGGTTTTCGAAGAATCCTTTTCTTGAGAAATTCTCTCGCTACCTCCTGAACAAGTTTTATACCAAAAACATTGTGAGGTCCAATTCCTTTAATCTCCTGAAGTTCTTCCATTGGTGCTTCAAGAACACCCCGAAGAGTTTTGAACTTTCTTATCGCCTCCTTTGCTTGTTGCTTGCAGTCTTTCCGAGAAGTTCCAAGCGCTAATAGCAATTCAACTATCTCATAATTATGGAATCCCGAAATACCAGATCTTATAAATTTCTCCCGTAATCTTTTTCTGTGACCTTCTTGGCTCTTGAGACTCATTTGCTTTGGTCTTCCCCGTTGCCCTTTGCTCCCTCCATTCAGGTTTCCATTATCCATTTATCAATAAAATCTTTCAGTAGAAGAAAAAGTTTATCTAATGTCAATATCTATCATCTGAAGAGTATCTTGTCCTAATATATTCAATAGAATGGAAAGGCATAACTGCATTGGCTACCTCTTCGTTTCTTCCATTCCAGAAAAAAAATACATCCTCATCATCCCTTGCCATCTTATACAACAACTCTTTAGGAATAGTTTTTACTTCTCTGATTAGGTTTATCGCTTGCTCCTTTTCCTTATCTGATAAACTGTTTTTATCTTGCAGCATTTTTCACCTTTCTATTCCCTTTTTAAATGCTAACAAACTTTGATGCAATCGTTCCTTAAATCCTGGTGGAATATTTGTAGCTCTTTCTAA
>Ga0209121_10004997_pt1 | contig 12174 bp, 13 predicted proteins | sample Cruoilmetagenom3_FD_187292 | JGI IMG/M metagenome (GOLD analysis project Ga0209121, IMG submission 187292) | Oil polluted marine microbial communities from Coal Oil Point, Santa Barbara, California, USA - Sample 3 (SPAdes) (version 2) | ecosystem: Environmental > Aquatic > Marine > Oil seeps ... | reverse complement strand
GATATATATATATATATATATATATATATATATATATGCCTATGTATCTAACAGGTGATACGGTAGCTCATAAGTTCACGCTACTGTTCACGGCTCCCCGCCGGGAAACAGGGAAATTGGAAACTTTAAATCTTCAATGATTTCAGGTAGTTAGCGCTTTCAAAATGTCGCAAAAGAAAACTTTAAATTATTTTTTTTCTTCATAACCTCTTGGAATTATTACGCTTTTAGGGATTTACTATTGGCACGATTCTTGCGAGAGGGAAATTCTTTTGTAAGTCTTGAGAATCGTTAGGCTTTTTTTCCAAAAGTTTTCTTATGCAAGGACTGTGCCAGAACAAGTGGCACAAGTTTTGCATAGGAATTTAACGGCCTTTTTTCTTAGGGACTTTCTTATGCAAGAACTGTGTCAAAGGCCTTTTTTCCAGGAGCTTTCTGCCGGCCTTACTTAGACATCCGACAAGGGAACATCTTGATAAAAAGTTGCCCGACCTGCTTTATAAGTTCATCGTGATGAAGTTATCAGGTACATCGACACCCGACAGGCTGTTCATCTGAAGGTACGCAGATACCCGACAGGCGAGCATCCTAATAAAACGATGCACCGAGCTTATAAAGATGTGGCATGATTTCTGCATATGCAAAAAATGTTCCTGATAGTGGTATGAATTTTGCATGATATAAAATTCTTGTTGAGTCGTGGTACAAGTTTTGCATGAAGAGAAAGTGAGATTCGGCCCTGGTGTCCACCTTTGCCAGGTTTGTCTTATTTTTTTTGTACTTTTGTCTTGTTTGTGTTACTTGTGTGAGGTTCTTTTTGTAAGTACTTGTTTTTCTTAATTTTTCCTGCCTGGCACAAGTCCTGCATCCTATAAAGGTGCCTGGAAAATTTAAAGGGAGGTAAAGGAAATGAATAAGTGATTCGTTATAGGTTACCTGGAAACGGGAAAGAAGGAACTTAGGTCAGTTGTATCGGAAAAATATTAATTCTTAACTTAACACAAAAGGAGAGGAAAAAACATGAAGAAAATCACAGTTGAAACGAAGAATGCAGGAAAGGTCGAGGTCTCTGTTTATGAAAGTTTGGAAGAGACTATAAAAGAAATCGGTAAAGATGAAACCTTGAAGTTGATAAATCGCATGGTTCGTGTGGATGCGATAAACTTGGCCAATCGCAAGGAAAGTGATCTTGCCAAATTAAATGCCGCTCGTAAGGCAGACCCTGCTGTTGAAGCGGCATACAGAGGGTTATTGAAAAAGTATATTAAATAGCGCTGAGTGTGTGAAAGGGTGGCTTAACGGCCGCCCTTTTTTTATGGGCGTATTGCTGAAAAAAGTCTTGTGCAGTTCCTGGGAAAGCATACTAATTGGAGTGTGCTTTTCTTTTTTGTTTGGCATAGAAAGTGTATCATGCAAAATCTGTGCCCTTTCTTTTTTATGCAAAATCTGTGCCGGTGTGCAAAATCTGTGCCACCTTCTTGGCACAGAAATTGTATCATGCAAACATTGTGCCATTATCTTTCCTGCTTGCAAGGTTTGTGCCAATATGCAAAGTTTATACCTGCCTGCAAAGTTCGTGCCTGCATGCAAAATCCAGGCCTGAGAAAAATTTATGAAAAAAAATGCAGAAATTTCTCTGTATGATAGGGTGCGCCCCCCTCAAAAAATACCTCCCAACTTTTAATAGCAGCTACCATAGCTACCAAAAAATTCAACTTTTTCCTTGACAAAACAGGAAAAACCCCTATACTGAAGTAAAGAAGATACCAGCTTTTTGGTAGCAGGAGCTACAATGCCATCTGAATTGCATAGACTCATAGAAAGATTAGAGAAAGATTATAATGTTAAAAAAGCTAACTGCGAAACATCGGAGAATGATTCGAGACTTAGTTACGGGTCGAGACCCAAAAGACATAGCAAAAGACCTCAAGATCTCTTCACAAACAATTTTAAAGCTGCAGAGAGATGATCCTTTGTTTAAGAGTGAGATTAAGAATCTTGAAGTCTCCTTTGAAAATCGTTTAATAAAATCTGAGGAAAGAATCTCTGTAATGGAGCGGTTAGAGAGCATAGCTAACAGTGCTGCAACTCTCTGTGGAAATATTGTTGACGGCTCAGAAGAAGATGCTCCTTTAGATTTGAGAGTTAAGACTGCATGGGACGTTCTTGATCGTACCGGAAATACAGCTCCTGAAAAAAAGATTGTTGGTGTCGTTAATGCGGCCGACATGATTATTGCGGCCTACAAAGCCAAACATAAGGAAGAAGTCATTGATACCTAATACTCTTGAAGTTTTTCAGTTTTATGAAGAAAATCCTATATCTTTTTGTGAAGAGGTGTTAGGTCTTCAGCTTGATGAATGGCAAAAAGAGGCTTTTCATAATCTTATTGAATATCATTTTGTTGCTATAAGGTCAGGCTCAGGTGTCGGAAAAACTTTTTGGCTCAGTTTGGCTATCGTTTGGTTTTTGGCAACTAAACCTTTTAGTAAAGTTCCTACAACAGCTCCATCTCAGCACCAACTCTATGACCTTCTGTGGAGTGAGCTTTTCAAGCATATTTCAAAGTCTCCTTTTCTTCAGGGCCTTCTTAATTGGACACAAACAAGACTTGGTGTTAGAGGTTACGATGCAACATGGTATGCTGTCGCACGGACAGCCCAGGTTTCACCATCAGGTGATGTTGCAGAAGGCATTCAGGGCTTTCACTGTTCCTCGTATGACACAGATGTACTAACTTCTTCAGGCTGGAAAAACATTGCTCAGATCGATATTAAAAGAGATAAACTTTTAACGAAAGATCCCGAAACAGATGAGGCTTTCTATGAACACCCCTCGGCAATGTTCAAAGGCTTTTATCAAGGAGAAATGTATCATTCAGTTCATCAAAGCCTTGATTTTCTTGTAACTCCAAATCATAAAATTCCCTATCGATCAAAAACTCGTAAAGGTTTTAGTAAAATGAAACTTGATGAGATTCAGAATATTACTTATTCAAATTGGAGGATTGAAGATCAATTTAAATGGGAAGGAAATGATGCAGAGGTTTTCGAGCTTCCTCCTTATTTTTCAAATCGAGGGCTCTTTCCACATTTATCTTTAAATGCAGAAATGTGGTTTACATTTTTAGGTATCTTTGTAGCTGAAGGGCATACAAGAAAAGATGGTCTTAGGACAATGATTGCTCAAAAGAGTGTTGAGACAACTCTTCTTTTTATAAAACTTATTACAGCTCTCGGTTTTAAGTGTACTGTATCAGCTCCACGAGATGATATCTATATGATATCTATATATTCTATACAGTTGGGAGATCATCTAAAAAGTTTTGGGTCTTTAGCAACAAATAAAAAACTTCCTAATTATGTACGAAATGCGTCTCCTCGACTTATCAATGCTTTTTTAAACGGTTTTTGTTTGGGAGATGGAACTATCAATAAAAACGGTGCTCGTGTTTTTTATACATCTTCTAAGGAACTTGCAGGGAATTTGCAGGAACTTATTTTTAAACTTGGACGAAAAGGTTCTGTGCTTAAATATGAAGTATCAGATAGTATTATACGAGGAAAGTTAGTTACTGATTGTGCTGATCGATATGTTGTTACTGAGTATATAAGAACAGGTCTTGTTAGTATTGATCCAAAAGTAAATCTTGAAAAAGTTCATTATGAAGGTGATGTTTATTGTCCTACAATGCCTACTCATCATCTCTTCTTTATGCGTCGAAACGGTTTCTGCATGTGGAGTGGAAATTCAGAAGACAATCTACTTTTCGTCGTTGACGAATCTTCAGGCGTGCCAGACTCTATTTATCCAGCTATGGAGGGGGCACTAACGGGTTCAAATGCTTATGCCATTTTAACGGGTAATCCTACTCGTACCAGTGGTTACTTCTTTGACATTTTTAATAATCCGAAACTTGGAAAGATGTATAAAAAGATGCATGTTTCTTGTCTCGACAGTCCGAGAGTTGAACAGCGTTATATTGATATGATGAAAGAGAGGTATGGGGAAAATCATCCTATTTACCTTATTAAAGTTCTTGGCGACTTTCCTACGGGCAGTATCAACACCTTAATTCCTTATTCCCATATAGAAGCAATGATGATGAATAAGAAAGACGTATCTATGTCTCCTAAACTTTCTCCTCAAATGGGTCTTGATATTGGACGTTCTCAGGCTTCGAGCGTTTTGACGGTTCGGCAAGGTTTTAATGTTTTAGATATTGCAGAAAAGCATAAACCAGGAAAAATTACTGATACTGAAGAAATCTGTCAATGGGTAGGTGAATATATTAATGCTTATGACCCTCAATTCGTAAAAGTTGATGCTATTTTTAATCCTGGTGTTTTTGACCTTTTGAAAAGTTTTTGGGGAAATAAAATTGTGCCTGTTATTGGTGGTCAGCGTTCAACTCAACCGGAACGTTTCATCAATTTAAGAGCAGAGGGATATTGGGATTTACGAGAACTTGTTCCGAAGCTTTGGTGTGCTGAATGGCCTCAGAGGCTGATTGCAGAAATGTCTGATATTCGGCAAAAAGAGAATGTTAGAAAAGATATTATTCAAATAGAATCTAAGAAAGATATGATGAATCGTGCAATGAGGTCTCCTGATTTTGCTGACAGTTTGATGTATGCTTTTTTAAGCCCTGAAGCTTGTCTGATGAAAGATGTACTTCGAGATTTTACCTTTTCTCATGAGACAGTTGCAATAAATGATAGCTTCTTGAAACAAGATATATGGTCTATACCTAAGACATTTCAAAGGTCAAAAAACAGATGGAGGCGTTTAGATGCCTAAAGATTTGAGACTTTTAGAGATAGGAAAGACAGGTATTAATTTCAATTACGGTTATGTTCATGAAGACTTTTTAACTGAACTTCATGGGTCTCGGGGAGTAAAAATTTTTAGAGAGATGTCTGATAATGATACTATTGTTGGGTCTTGTCTCTTTGCTATAAAACAAATTCTAAGAGAAGCGAGATGGGAGGTACGTCCAGGAGATGCTGATGTTGCAGAATGTAAAAAAGATGCTGAGTTTCTGAAGAAGAACATTCTTTTTATGACACATTCTTGGACAGATTTTATAGTTGAAACTCTATCAATGCTTACTTATGGTTGGAGTTATTTTGAGCAGGTTTTTAAGAGAGAGCCTAATGGAGATATTGTTTGGAAAAAACTTGCTCACAGAAAACAATCTTCATTGGACAAGTGGGACTTTGATGATGTTGGAGAAGTTTTAGGCATGTATCAGAGACCTGCACCTAATTATGGGCTCGTTTATCTTCCCTTGAAAAAATCTTTACTCTTTCGTACTGAACCGGCAGGGAACAATCCAGAGGGCCGGTCAATTTTAAGAACTGCATATAAAGCGTGGTATTATAAAAAGAACATTGAAGAAATTGAAGGTGTAGGAATTGAACGTGATTTGGCGGGGTTGCCCATGTTGACACCTCCTCCGGAGTTTAAAATAGAATCTGAAGATGCAGAGACCCAGACAGCTATTAGTTGGGCTAAAAAACTTATTTCTACTATTAGGAGAGATGAACAAGATGGAATTTTGATACCTCATGGATGGAAATTCGAGCTTGTTGGGTCTCCTGGGACACGTCAATTTGATACAACTGAAGTTATTAACAGATATAATAAGGAAATAGCTGTTACAGTTCTTGCTCAATTTGTAATGTTGGGAATGGAAAGGACAGGGAGTTATGCTCTTGCTAAGGAACAAACAAATATGTTTCTGTTGTGTCTTGAAGGATGGATGGATACTATAGCTTCAACCTTTAATAGGCAAGCAGTACCGACTTTGTTTGGTTTTAATGGTATATCTTCTAAGGATCGTCCTTTACCTTATGTAGTACATACAAATATTCATCAGTATAATCTCAGAGATTTAGCTTATTATGTTAATACTTTAGCAAATATTGATGGCCTTGTAATAGATGAAGATGTTCAAAATTATTTAAAGAATTATGCTCGACTGTCAGAATTTAGAGACGTAAAGAAATAGGTTTGTAACTTCACCGCATTGAAGTTATAAAGATAAAATAAAGACTGAGAGGTTTTGGGTATGGCTGTTTTAGTGGCTTGTGAAGAGAGTCAGGTAGTTACGAAGGCTTTTAGAGATTTAGGCTATGTTGCTTTTTCCTGTGATCTTGATCCTTGTTCAGGTGGTTATCCTGAATGGCATTTACAGCAAGATGTAATTCCTCTTCTACAAGAACCTTGGGATATGATTCTTGCTTTTCCTCCTTGCACTCATCTTTCTTCTTCAGGTGCGAGGTGGTTTCCCGATAAGATCTTGGACGGTCGACAGCAACAGGGAATTGACTTTTTTATGGCTTTTACAAGGGCTCCTTGTAGTTATATAGCGATAGAGAATCCCGTTGGAATTATGTCTACTGAATGGAGGAAGCCTGATCAAATTATTCAACCTTGGATGTTTGGACATGGAGAAACAAAAGCAACTTGTTTGTGGCTGAAGAATCTTTCCTGGTTAAAATCTACAAATGTAGTTAAGGGGAGAGAAAGCAGAATACATAGGATGTCGCCAAGTAAAGATAGGGGAAAATTAAGATCAGTTACTTTCAAAGGGGTTGCTGAAGCAATGGCAGATCAATGGAGTATTCATTTAAATAAAGATTGAGGAGGTAAATTGTGCCCTATCCGTCAGAACATAGCGCAAGATTAAAAGATCCGGATCAATATGATGAGTTTCGGAGACAGAATGATAAATTTGGCTCTGGTATTCATGCTGTGTTCGGTATAAAACTTAAACCAAAGCGTGTAAGTGAGCTTCAAGCTATCCGTTTTGATAAAAATAAATTTACTGTTGCTGAAGCTAAAAAGTGGTTAGATGACCATGATTATAAACCTATAAAATTTGAACCTGCAAGAGACGCTGAAAATATTTTTCCTATAAGTGGTGTCATTGGTTGGGAAGTAGAACCTAAAGATGTAAGAGAGTTCTTAGACCAAGCTGACGGTAAGGATATTGAGGTTCAAATTTCAAGTCCTGGGGGTTACGTTTATCCAGGTCTTGAAATATACAATCTTTTGAGAAATTATAAAGGCCGTGTAACAACTCGACTTATGGGACTTGCAGCATCAATGGCATCTTATATTGCTATGGTAGGAGATTATATTATTGCTGAAGACAATGCTGTTTTTATGATTCATAATGCTTCAGGTCTTGGTCTGGGGGACCATAAGACTCTTCGTAAAGTGGCTGATGTTATTGAAGGTATTTCTAACATGATAGCTACAAAGTATGTGGAGAAATCGGGTAAGAGTTTGGCTGAAATAAGACAGCTTATGGATGATGAAACTTTTCTCTTTGGTGAGGAAATTAAAGACTTAGGTTTTGTTGATGAAGTTATAAAAACGAAGGTAGAAAAAGACAAGACTTCTGCTGTTACAACAGCGGCTGCTGTAGTTGCAGAGTGTCTTTTTAAGATGAAAGTTGCAGGGGATAGTTCAGCAGATCTCGAAAAGGTAGCGGCTTTCTTAGACTTAGAAAAATTACAAGGAGGTGAGAAAAAGACGCAAGGTACATGGAAATATTGTGTCTGCGGAGAGTGTGATTATTGGGAAAATCATATTGCGGGTGAACCTTGTGGGGAATGTCCTAAATGTGGAACGCAGATGCATGGGTCTGACAAGAAAAACAAAATGGAGGTAAAAAGTATGAAGACATTGAAAGAGATTCTTGCTCTTGAAGATGCTGAGGAAAGGCAAAAAGAATTTGATCTTTTTCTTAGTGAAGATTTTTATGAGAGTAATAAAGTAGAAGTGTTGGAAGCTCTCATGGAATCGGGAGAAGTCATAAATGTTGAATTGACTGATACTATTAAAACATTGCAGAGTGAAGTTCTTGCTTTGAAGGATGAAGTTACTACAAGTAAAAAGGATCTTACTCAAGAAGTAGAAGCAAGGCGAAGGTTGGAGATTCAAAAGACTTTTAATGAGTTTGATATTTCTGGAGACCTTGAGAAGAAAGTTGATTTGATTGTCTCTTTGGAGAAAACTGATCCTAAGATGGCAGAAGACATGATGAATCATTTTAAATCTGTTTCTGAACAGCTGAAGGCTGCGGGTATTTTTTCTGAGCTTGGGTCTGCTAAAGACGGTGAGGCATCAAACGCTTATGATAAAATGAAGAAGATGGTTGATACAAAGGTTGCTGAGGGCTTAGACGTTTCTCCAGCTAAAGTTTGGAAAGACATAATCAGGGATAATCCTGAACTTTACAAACAATATCTTAAGGAAAGGAGGTAGATGGAATGGCTTTTGAACAAAATATTTATGATATTTCTCGGCAGGCTGCTGCGGATTATTACACTACGAGTAAGCAGTTCTATATTATGAAGCTCAATTCCAGTGCCTATGCTGAACTTGCGGGAGCAGCAAATGCGGCATCTATAGGCGTTTTGCAGAATAAGCCGAAGGAAGGTGAGGCCGCTGAGATAAGGCGTGTTGGTATTAGTAAAGTTATCTGTGGAGATGACATTGCTATCGGTGCTAAAGTTACTGGTAATGCTGACAGTGAAGCTGTTACAGCAGGGGCGGGAGAACGTTATATTGGAATAGCTTTAGAAACAGGAGCTGATGGTAGAATTATCAGCCTTTTAACGGAGTTCGGCTATATGCCGGCAGCTTAATAGTAAAATGGAGGTAATGAAGAATGGCGCAACCAACTGGAAGAGATTTACATATTGATAGACTTCTTAGTGATCTTAGCGTTGCATATATGAATGAACCTGGTTCTTATATTGCCGATCGTGTCTTTCCTGTGGTTTATGTGAACCGTCAGACTGACAAATACGCTATCTATCGCAAAGGAGATTGGTTTAGAGATGAGGCAGAGAAAAGGGCTCTTCTGACTGAAAGTGCTGGTGGAGGTTTTGCTTTGGCAACTCCTGGAACACTTGTCTGTGATGAATGGGCTTTTCATCAGGATATAGCTGATGAAGACATAGATAATGCTGATGAAGTTTTTGATTTGGAAGATGATGCTACTCAGTTTGTTATAGAGAAGCTTCGTTTAAGACGTGAAGCAGAATGGGCCTCTAACTTTTTTGGCACTGGTATTTGGGATAAAGACCTTAGTGGTCAGACTGATACCCCAGGAACTGATGAATTTAAGTGTTGGGATGAGTCTGGGTCTACTCCTATTGATGATATTGAAGATGCAAAGGCTATTGTTAAAGGTAATACGGGCGTTATGCCTAATACTTTGGTGGTATCTGAGCGTGTTCATCAGGCATTGAAGAATCATAGTGATGTTGTTGATCGTTTTAAATATACTCAGGCAGGTATTATTACGGCTGATCTTCTTGCAAGGGTTTTTGAAATTGATCGTTATCTTATAGGTTCGGCTCTTTATGCAACGAATCCTGAAGATACTGTGGCAGATACAAATGATGATTTGTCTTACATCTTGACACAGTATGATGCCTTACTTGTTTATTCAGCCCCTCAGCCTTCTAAGAGAAGGCCCTCTGGAGGATATACTTTTAGATGGAGACGTCCTTCTCAGGGAGGTTTAGCAGGTGATCGTCTTGAATCAACAATTCGTAAGTTTAGGATAGAACCTATTGGAGGCACAAGGATTGAAGGTTCAGTTTATGAGGATTTGAAACTTGTATCTTCTGCTTGTGGAGTTTATTTTGATGATGCAATTTCTGCAGGAAGAACTATAACTTCTTAGGGAAGGAAATAGCATGTCTTTTACTTATGATCCAAACAATTTGAGTATTGAGTTGAACAGGCTTCGTTTGGAGCTTGGTGACACTGATGAAAATGATCCTCTTCTTTTAGATGAAGAGATTGTTAAAGTTCAGGAGGAAAAAAGTACTTTTTTTCTTCGTGTTGCTGAATGTTGCAGATTAATCTGTGCGAAACTTTCCAGAAAAACCAAGGTAAAAATATCTGGTTTTTCTGAAGATCCAAGTCTCCTGTATGATCGTTATAAAGAGATGCAAAATAAGTTTGTTCAACTTACCTCAGTTTCTTATCCATGGATTGGTGCTAATCAAATTTCGGAGAAGGCTGCTATTGAAAATGATACCAGTCTTGTTAAACCTAAGTTTAAAAGAGACCAATTTAGTAATGTGTAAGGATAGTTATGAGTAGTATCAACAAATATTTAGTACATACTGTAGATATAGTTCATGTAACAATGACTAAAGGTGTTCGTTCGATGACGATAACAACAGATGTAGCAGCTTTTCTTACTGAGAAAGAGGTTCTGTATCGAGATGCTCAAGGTGACCATTTTGGTACACGAACAATCGTTTTTCTGCGAGGTGATACGGATGTTGAGGAGAAAGATGAACTTATTATTGAAGGAAAACAACGTCCTATCGTTAATATCCACGCTGCAAGGGATTTAACGCCTATTGTTCATCATTTAGAGGTTGAAGTTAGCTGATGAAGGTTTCTGTTACTACAGATGTTACAGAGTTTAAACAGCTTTTATTAAAACTTCATGCAACTGTACCAACTGCTTCGGTTGAAGGAGTTAAAGTAGCAATGGAGGAGTTGAAGCATGATTGTCTTGAGGTTGAGCCAAGAGTCCCTTATGAATCAGGTTTTTTGGCTGCACACCATGAGATTTTGCCGGCTAAGTTGGTAGGGACTCAAATTGTTGGAACTTTAAGAGTTCCTGGGTTGTATGCAGCTTCAATTCATGAAGGAATTAGTAGATGGGGAACACCTTATAAGTATAAGACTCCTGGAACTGGAGCTAAATGGATACAGTCAAAGTTACTTAAGTATGGACCTAAATATGTTGGAATAATGGAATTGGTGGCAAAGAAGGCTTTGAAGTAATGTTTATTTCAGATCTTGTTTCTTATATTGCAGATAATACGACATTGGTTCAGGATACAAATCTCTTTATTGGTGCTGATGAACCTGATGCACCTAATAAGGCTGTCTTTGTTTCTGAATTTGCAGGAGGTGATGAGACTTGGTCAGGTTTGATAAGTCATCCTGTTCAAGTGCTTGTAAGAGATTTAACCTATCTTCTTGCAGAAACTTTAGCTTATGAAGTTTATGATGTTCTTGCAAATAAAGCAGGTTTTTCTGGTGGAGTTTTGGACGTTTTCTATTGTGAAGTTTTAAATCGTCCTTTTGCTGTGGGTCGAAATGAACGAGGATGTTATATTTTTAGTTCTAACTTTTTGTTTAGGATGACATAATGGGTGCTAAAACTTTTAGGTCAAAATCAAGGGTGTTGGCTCTGGAGTCTATCAAGAGGAATAAAGGAGATGTTTTTTCTCTTCCAACTTCAGGAAAGAGAGAGATTTTTACATCTGTAGGAAATAATTTTATTGCTTGGATAGGCAGAAGTATTCCTAAAGATAATTTATATGGTTTTAGAAATATAGATATTTCTGAATCTGATTTAAGTATTCTTGTTGATGCAAAATTGTTAGTTGTTGCTTATATAAGCTGTTTGGGGAAAGTTGAATCAGCTGTCAATTTTGCTTATGAATATGGAATACCTATTCTATGGGTGAATTCTTTCTTTCCATCGAAAGAAAAAGCATGGTTTTTTGACAACACATCAAAAACTATTTGTTGGGAGTTAATATGTCAAATGGCAAGATAGCTGTTAGATTTTCTAACTGCATGGGTAACTTCATTTTAATGACATCAGCTTTAAAGATTTTGAGAGATGTTCATGATAAAATTGATTTAATTACTGATGATTTTGTTTTGGATCGATATCTTGCTGTAAAAGCTATGGCTGAAGAATTTTTTGACGATATTTTAATAAAAGATCCTCCTGAAGGGATTTATAAAAAGGTCTATACAGCTGTTTGGTCTCGTCCTTCGTGGCTTTTTAAGTTTTCTTATGATTGGCATACAGGAATTCCTGAAGTACAGATTTATCTTGATATGATTGAAAAATCTAAGGAGGATTTTGAAGGTTTTTTAGTAAAAGTTGCAGAAAAGCCCCTTTTAGACGGAGATCATCCTCGGATAGTTTTAACTAACTCTTCCATATCAGGTGGTTCTCGAATGGGGCGTATTGCTGCTTGGGATAAATTTCCTCAGTTATCAGAAGCTCTTATTGATCTTGGTTTCGATGTTATTCTTGTTGGTCAGGGTAGTGTACTCGATGGTTGTAAAGGACAAAATTTTGTTGATAAACTTGATATT
>Ga0209121_10004996_pt1 | contig 12175 bp, 11 predicted proteins | sample Cruoilmetagenom3_FD_187292 | JGI IMG/M metagenome (GOLD analysis project Ga0209121, IMG submission 187292) | Oil polluted marine microbial communities from Coal Oil Point, Santa Barbara, California, USA - Sample 3 (SPAdes) (version 2) | ecosystem: Environmental > Aquatic > Marine > Oil seeps ... | reverse complement strand
AAGGTGTCCGGATAATTCCGGAATGCTGTCCGGATGTTACCGGAATGCTGTCCGGATAATTCCGGAAACAGTGTCCGGATGTTACCGAAATATGCACAAGCTCCCCAGACTGTAACATAGACAGAACTTTTACCTCAACATTCTACTTTCCACAAAAGGTCACTAACCCAATAAAATTAAACGCTTATACAGAAATCCAATTTATTTAGCTAAAGAATACAAAGAAATTATTAATTCAGGAGAAGTAAAGAATCAAACAGAAGTAGCACGTAAACTTCTTATCTCAAGAGCAAGAATTACACAAATTCTAAGGTTATTAAAACTCGATTCATTGATCTTTCAAGAATTAGAAAAACTTGGTGATCCACTTAAATCGAAAATTATCACTGAACGCATGTTGCGACCATATGTTAATAAACCTTTTAAAGAACAAATAAAGATTCTTGATATTTTATAAACCTTAGATTATCTCATACCCCTTTCGAATACTATCAAGAATATGCTAAAAATAAAGAGCGAATATTCACTTAAAATTGTTCTGCTTAATAGGGAGTATTATAAATGCGCCACATAACTTAAACCATTATAATCTTTATTCAGGCAATGCATAGCCCTTATTGTTGCATAGCTATAATTTACACACTAAACAGGGGGCGGTTTTCCCGTAAGCAACGAAAGAGAATATCTTAACAATGTCAACGTAAACTAGGAATATTCTTTCGATGAAAATCCTTATATCTTAGCTATCTTTCCTTATTTCAATTGTTATATTATTCTTGTCACTCATAATCATTATCTCCGAGTTATTCGCAGTATTCAGTTTTGTCAGCCAAATAAACATTACTCATGAATCTTAATATCGTTCATCCTCTTGACTATTGACACACTTTTATGGTCAATGAAGGGTTTCCCTGTGTCCAAAGATTGGATGGCAGCCATATCCTCTTCGCTAAGCTGGAAATTCCAGACATCATAGTTTTCTACGATTCGTTCCTTATGAACAGATTTTGGGATTGCAACAACACCACGCTGAATGTGCCAGCGCAGGATTACCTGTGCCACAGTTTTGCCGTACTTGTCACTAATGGCTGAGAGGATTTCATTTTTAAAAATGTCGTTTTTCCCTTGTGCAAGGGACCCCCAGGATTCAATTTGTACTTTGAATTCTTCCATAACCTTCTTTACTTCTACCTGCTGGCAGAATGGGTGAGTTTCCACCTGATTGACCGCTGGAACAATCTCATTATACAGGATCAAGTCGACCAGGCGATCGCTGGCAAAGTTAGAAACGCCGATAGCACGGATTTTCCCAGCTTTATACAGTTCCTCCATCGCTCGCCAGGAACCGTAGTAATCGCCAAAGGGCTGATGAATCAAATATAGATCAAGATAATCAAGCTGCAGATTTTTCAATGATTTTTTAAAAGCTTTCATTGCATTTTCATAACCTGAATCCTGGATCCAAAGTTTCGTGGTGATAAACAAATCTTCTCGGGGCACTCCATTGCGCTTGATGGCTTTGCCAACCGCTTCTTCATTTAAATAAGCAGTCGCGGTATCAATCGAACGATAACCAGTTGTAATCGCATCATAAACACATTGTTCACATTCCACCGCATCCGGAACCTGAAAAACACCAAAACCTAAAATAGGCATCTCAATACCGTTGTTTAAAATTACATTTTTCATAAACTTATCTCCTATCTTTCATTATTCGATGCAAATTTCGTTAATATGATTTTATAATCGCCTCTCTTGGGCTTTAATTCATATATCTTTTCCCATCTCATAAGCAAGGTTTATGGCTTTACTTTGATTGATGCCACCGATATGCCATGCCCCTGTGCCAAGGATCACCCTTTTTCTTTTGCGCCTTTCAAACAATAGGTGAAGGCTCTAAATCCTTCAAGTGTTCTGTTTATTAATTCAACATTCTCATCGGCCGCCGTTATGATGAAATAAAACTCTTTCCCATTAATCTCAGTATACCTTAAACAGGTTCGATCAATCAGTGTTTTAATTTGTGCAGACATTGTGTAAAAATACACTGTAAGCTATTAGGCAATTTTTGCAACTTTTGCTTTAATGATGGAATTGTAAATACCCTCCAAAGTTAGAAGAAATAATTTGTACATGGTTATTTTAACACATATTGATAAAATATCAACTAATGGGTATAGTCCCTTTTATATATACAAAAATAGATTCCTTATGATAATCTATCAGATACAGATAAAATATTTATATCAAGAAGGCCCTTCAGCAAAATGCCAAAGGGCTTGGGAATTGTCAAACTCCCCAGATTGATGTCTGAAAGCTTACTAATATGGGATAAAATTAAAATAAATATTCAAAAAGCAAGATTTGGAAAGTTTAGAATAAAAACAATTTAATAGTTCATGTCCAATTGGAATTTAAATTATTTTATTTTCTATATAAAACAATCCAAAATCTTTTCATTAAATATGTTTTTCTAAATATTTATTTCAATAGATATGGAAGAAAGGTTACAATTTTAGGAAAACAAGTAACTAAAATTAAAGTAATAATTAATGGAATTAAAAATGGGATAACTGCTTTTGTCACTCTTTCAAACGATATTTTCGCAATACTAGAAGTTACATATAATAACATGCCCACAGGTGGGGAGTTCTTGATGGATTAAAAACTATTTAATCGCTCCAAGTGTGATTCCTGAGATAAGTTTTTCACTCAAAAATATGAATATAATTATTGTAGGTATAATAGTTAAAAAAGAGGCAGCAAAAATTGTAACCCAGTCACTTGTATATTGCAATGCTGAATACAAAGAATATAAACCAAGAGATAATGTTCTATTTTCAGTTCCCGTAGTAAATACAAGAGCTAACATATATTCATTCCATAATGCAGTAAAATTAAAAATTCCTGCAGTCACAATACCAGGAGTAGCCATTGGAACCATTATTTTTAAAAAGGTTTGAAATTCATTACAGCCATCAATATAGGCTGCATCTTCCAACTCTGATGGTATGGATAGAAAAAATCCAGTAAGAAGTAAAACTGTGAAAGGTATCGACAAAGCTGTGTAAACAACTATCAACCCGTACAGTGTATCTATAAGATTTAAAGATCGCATAATTTTAAATAATGGAATAAGCAATAGTTGAGCAGGAACTCCCATACCAGCAAGATAAAAAAATGTCATAGGTTGCGCAAACCTCATTTTCATCCTGGTCAGTGCATAAGATGCAGGAGCTGAAATTATTATTATCAAGGCAACTGCAGATATTACCACAAATACACTGTTAAAGGTGTACCTCGCAAAATCTAAGTTAAACCAGGCATTTAGGAAATTAGATAGATTTAACTTTTCTGGTAGACTCCATAGCTGCCTAAATACCGTTCTGTTTGTCTTGAATGAAGAAATAATTATAAAGTAAAGAAGCATTCCAACCGAAATACTCCAAATAATTAAAATTGTATGTGAAGCAAATCTTCTAAATAAAAACTTATTTGACTTCATATTCTATCTTCTCCTTACTTTGCTTTTTTAAAAATCATTATCAATATTCATAAATTTCTTTTTTGACTAATCTTCTTATAATAAGCGCAAAAATGATTATTAATAACAATGTGACAACACCTATGGCACTGGCATATCCTAATTGGAATATTGGATCTCTTTTACCAAAACCTATAATATAGAGATAAATAGCATTAGTCCATAAGGCCCTGGGTGGCAGTATTCCCCCAAATGCATAGAATAATTCAAACATTTTAATAGCATTGATGCCCCAGAAGATCATTGCTATTACTAAAACTTCTTTTATCAAAGGTAATGTAATCTTAAAAAAAATTTGCAATTCAGTTGCACCTTCTAATCTAGCTGCTTCATATAAATAAGGAGGGATCCTTTCAATTCCTGCCATTAACAATATTAAAAAAAAACCAACTCTTGACCAAATGGTTACGAATAAAACACTCCAGAATATATGGGATATATCAGTAAATACAAATTTTGACAGTACTTCTATATGTAATAACTTAAAAAATTGCGTTAATATTCCAACCCTAGGATTATATACCAATAATCCCCAATATATCGAAAGAACCACAGGAGCGATAATATACGGAAAAAATATAATAGTCCTATATACCTTTTTACCCTTAATACCAGAACCCAAAAGGAAAGCAAGAACAAATGCAAGCAAGAAGATACCTATACCACCAATAGTTAGCAGTAATAAAGTATTTTTAAGAACTCCTAAAAAACTAGTATCACTTATAAGCTTTGAAAAATTCTTGAAACCTACAAATTCCATATTTATAGCAAAACCTGACCATTTATAAAAACTTATTTTAAAAGATTCTATTGCAGGATATACAAATAAATAGAGATATAAAATTAACGAAGGTGCTAAAAATACCCAAGCAATATACTCTCTTCTTTTTTTCATTATGTATAATCCTTCTTTATATAATTGTGTGTACCATCACAATATAAATAGATGGTACACACAATTTTAATTAATCATCTATTGTTCTTCCCAATATCTTACTGTTTCTTTTTTCATCAACTTAATATATTCATCAGGTGTAATTTTTCCTAAAAAAGCAAGATCATGATTTTTTAAGTAAATATTCTTATAGTATACGGGGTATTTTCCTGCGAGCCCATCATGACGATCAAATAAAACTTTTGAATCTAACAGTGCTTGTCCTAAACCTTCCAATGCTGTGGGCATACCTGTTCCTAATATAGCAGACATATTCCATGTCTCATCTACAAAAATCTGCTGATTATCAACAGTGGTGCAGAATTTCAAGAAATCCACAATTTCAGGACCAACTTTGGTATCATTAAAAGCAGCCCAAGCATTTAAACTAGATTCCATATCACTGATTTTTCCCACTCCTCCAGCAATTTCAGGAAAGGGGAAAGATCCCCATTCAAAATCCTCACTAACTTGATTTCTTAACTCGTTAGGAAGCCAGCTTCCATTTAAATTCATAGCAGCTTCCCCTGATGTTAACAACTGTTGACCAGCAGGCCATGTAAAACCTTTAGCACCTTCAACAATATAACCTTTGTCGAACAACTCTTGCTCCATTTCTATAGCTTTTTTAAAAGCAGGATCTCCCCAACTTTCACCTGTTTTATCTTCCACTGCTGATAGTAACGTTCCAGGCCCTTTTAGCCTGGCCATTATTTGGTAATTCCATATATCATTATAGAAATCTACCCCGCAATCATGAGTTATAGGTGCAATATCCGATGTAGTTTTTATAGTTTCACATAGCGCAAGAAATTCATCCCAGGTTTTTGGAACAGCCCAACCATTATCCCGCCACAATTTTTTATCATAAAAAAAACCACTAGTCTGTAAATTAAAAGGAATGATTGAAACCTTCCCATCATCAGCGGCATATTGCTCAGGTGTCCCCGGAAGAAAACTATCTTTCCAAAGCCCTTCTCCTTCATAAATTGGTGTATCTAGTGCTTCATCCATTACTAATGATATTCCTGCCTTAACCAAAGCGGCTCTTAAAACAAAGCCTTCCATACTTATAAGGTCAACTACTGTGCCACCATTCCTAGCAGCCATAACTTTTGTCATAACTTCTCTGCCTGCAAAAGTTACATCTATGTTTATTTCTGGTTTTATTTTTTTATACTCCTCAATCCATTTTTTAGTGACAATAGCAGCTGGTTCCTGTTCATTAAACATCGACCAATAAACTATTGTTTTTGTTTCTCCAATTGCTGCTCCTACTACTAGAGTTGCGGAAACAGTAAGCGCAACTATCACTAACCAAAAAAATAATTTTTTCATTTTTGTAATCTCCTTTAGATTATTTTGTTTATTTTAATTTAATTTTTTGTAAAACATTTTTTGAGATTTGTTTACTATTCAGATTTCTGGAATAATTTAACCAACATAATCAGATTTCATCTATTTTTATTTTATAGACCTCACCTCCTCGCATGTTGAAATGATTTAATTGAAACTCCCCCAGCAGGAGCTGGGGGCATCTTTTGGCTACAAGCGAAAAACGAGCTTGAGCCCTTCGAGCGGTCGCTAGATCTCCAGACAGGAGTCTGGAGTTTTATGCGGCTTAATAAGTTAATGATACTTAGACATATTATTTATAATCCTACAGATTATAAATTTTTTCCTGACATTTAGTCACCCCCCTTATTATAATTATAAGGCATATTGTTCTTTGATAACTCAACATTATTTTTCATTTGAAATAGGAGGTCTTCCATAAATGAGCCATGAAAAATTCACCTGCACATATAGGTTGGACAGTTAACCACTGCATTTCTTCCAATTTACAAATAGCAAAGAAATATGCCTAACATAATTACTTTTTTTTAATATAGATGCCTAACCCTATCAAAATACTTTTCTAAATACTTCTTATTTGCCTCATCTCCCCCGGGTACATTTGCGCTCTTCCAAACTGGTGGAGTAATCCCTTTTTGGACCAATTTTTCAATTACCAGAGCTGCAAGACAATTAACTATAAAACAAATGGCAAGGGTAGAACTGGCTGCAACTTTTAAATCAAATCCCTTAATTTCTAAGACTGCATCCCCAACAGGTATATGGGCATCTATTACTATATCTCCTAACTCATATAAGTTCTTGTTGCTGGGATGCCTAGCTGATATCCCAAGTGGAACATTTTTTGAAAACTCCGAGGAAGTTATAGCTATTACTTTTGCTCCCCTTTTCTTGGCCTCCAAAGCTGAATCTATGGTAATAGCATTTATTCCATTTACATTGCTAATAATTATTATATCATCTCTTTTTACTCTATAATAATCTAGCACGGACCTAGCATATTCTACAAGACGCTCTGTATTAGGATGACTATCCATAACTGACAGTCCGGGAGGAAAAATAGGATTTATGCAAGCTAACCCCCCCGCCCTGTAAAATACCTCCATTGCTGCCATAACTGAGTGAGCACCTGTCCCAAATACATGAATTAATCTATCCTCTCCCACTGCTTCACTAATAAGCTCAGCAGCTTTCGCAAGATTATCCTCTTCTTCTTTTCTTATCTTTCCAAGAATTTCATCTATTTTACTTAAGTAATTGTCTATTATATTCATAATCTTCTCTCCTTTAAATTATTTCCTCAAATAACCATAACTTTCCCCCTGCTTACTTCCAAAAAATTATTTTTTCTCTTTCTTGAAATTTGATTCTCATACACTATCCCCCCCCAACTACTGTCAAAACCACATTAGAATCTTCATCAAGGATAACTATATCAGCGGCCTTTCCTTTTTTTAGGCTTCCTTTTTATCGTCCATAGGAGAGATAAAGTGGTAGGAACAATGGAAGTTGATCCTCCTTTTGCATAGACAATTAAAATTTTATCCATAGCCTCCTGCATTGCATCCATGGTATCCGCCTCACCTCCACCGTGAAGATGAATATCAATTAACTTTGGTAGATATTCTTTTGCTAGTTCACATTTTTTTATATAAATTTCTAACATGTTTTTCATTAAATTCTTTACCATTTGGAATATGCCCACTTCTAAAAACCGGAGGCTCTATTCCTCTACATATGAATTCTTCAGTTACCGCAATAACTAGCATATTGGCAACTATCAACTGGGCTACTCCTGAAACTGGTGCCACTTTTTGAGGACTTTCTTTTAAGTCTATAACTGCATCTCCTGGTGGTTGCTTACAATCAATTGCAATATCTACTACATCACACAAATTTTTCTTACTTGGATGTCTTGCATAAAAATCTAGCGGCACCGCTTCAGAAAATGACCTTGATGTTACACCAATTACTTTCATGCCTATTTTTTTACATTCTAAAGCTACTTCAATTGCGCAACAGTTTATTCCATTAGGATTGGCTATAATTATAACATCATCTGAATCCAAAATATGTTCTTTCATTAGTTCTTTCCCAAAACCAGGTGTTTCTTCACAAAATAACACAGTATAAATATTTTCAGTTGATGCGATAGCTGGATTTAACCATGGTCTTATTGGTACTAAGCCCCCAGCTCGAAAAAACATTTCATCAACAAACATGTGAGAATGACTTCCGGGTCCAAACACATTAATTAATCTATCTTTGATAATTACATCAGCTAATATTAAAGATGCTTTCCTAATATTTTCTTTTTCCTCTTCAGCAATACGATTTGTAATACTACTTATTATTTTAGAATATTTATTAATATTATCCATTTTTTGTTACTCCATTCATTGAAACATAATTTATAATAATGGGGTCAAATGACCCCAGATCATAATTAAATATATCATATTTCAAATTAATAAACTGTTATATTCTATTAAGTTCTGAATTAAACTTACATTTCGAACCCCCCTTTCCTGCAGAATTTTATATTTCTCATGAATTACATGAATATCTTCAACTTCTCGTTTTTCGTTAACTAAGTTTACTAGTCTAATATCCTCTACCAGACTAGCTACGTAAAAAGTCAAACTGTCGAGGTCATATTTTTTTAATATACCAGGCAATAAAGAAGAGTAAGAAATCTCATAATCTATATCGTTAAATACATTTCCATAAAGTGAGTTATAGTCTGTAACAGTTAATCTAACAATATCTTTGTCTAGAAATAGTGCTGTGAAAAGTGCAATTATACCCCCCTGCCCAGTACCTACCAGTTCTACCTGATAGTTTACATTTGTTTTCTCTAAAAAGTATTTAATAACATACAATGTATGTTTTATTCTAGTAGCGATAATAGATTCACCATTTAAAATAGAAAGCAAATACAGCTGATAATCCTCATCATACCCAGTTTCATTACTAATTATAGATTCTATACTAATGTGCTGTCCTGGTAAATGGATTTTTAAAATATCACAGTTCTCTGTTTTATTTGTAACACTTTCCCTACTAAAACACTCATTAAAGTCTAACAAAACAATCAACCTGTTATTCTGTCCATTCCAAAACTCACAGGTAGAGCTATTTTCATCATCATCATAAAAAGTCATAACACGATAATTACAATTAGTGGCTAAACTATTTAATTCTTCGAGTATTGTATCATACTTAAAAAAGTATTTCTTGTGACCGAGCAATTCAATTGTTTCGTTAATAAATTCATCTTTAGAGATTTTATTACAATAATTTTTCTTCAGTTTGTTGTACTTATCTATGTTTATCTGAAAAACAGTCTTGCCCAGTTTTGCCATATTTCCTTCCTTTGTACAGAAAAGGTCCTTCTCTTCTAATACTTCTATTTCTGCCTCTCGAGCACTTTCTTTTCCATTACCAAACCATTTGTTCACCCAGTTGTAGCAAGATTCTCTAATTCCCTTTGAAAATTCATGTCCAATATTAAATTCAACCTTTGCTACTTTTCCCTCTTGATTTAATATGGAATACATTTTATTCAATTCTTGATAAACCTCACGAGCTCCTTCAATAGGGAAAAAGCCGTCCTTTATTCCAAAATTTAATAGTAATGGTTTTCCAATAAAGGGCCAATACAAATCGGTAATATCTAATCCTTTTTTAATATATCCAAAAAATGTTTGTTCAACATCCCCTGGCGAACCTTTCTTTAAAAGCCATTTGTAGTTTGATGTACAGAGAGTAGGTATAGCCAGTTTTATGCGTTCTTCAATTGTACATAAATATGCAGTATTTGTTCCCCCACCAGACATACCAATAGCACCTATTTTATTAGAATCAATTTCATCCCTTGTTAGCAAGTAATCAATTGCTCTTTTACTATCATTTATAAAAAAATATGACAAATTATTACCCATTAAATAATTAGGGTTACCTGCCCGCATGTGTTGTTCTACACACCACATATCGTTCTTGAATCTTTCTTTTATTCTATGCGGTAATAAATCCCTTTCACCCTGTCCTATTGGATCATAGACAAAGGCAATATATCCTTTTTTCGCTAAATTACCAGCAAGTTTCTGATATTCTTGTGTTGCTTTTCCTAATGGATAATGCCCAACAGGCAGGAGTAGAGCAGGCCGGGGATTCCCATATTTTTTCTGGGGCAGATAAAGATTACCAGGAACAAAGTAATCAGGTAAAGCCTCATAGATTATCTTTTCTATTTTATAATCCCCCTGATCTATTTCACCAACTACTCTTGCACTAATCAGTTTATTGTCTTCATACCCACTCCCGGTCAACTCTAAAAACTCTTTCCTTACCTTTTTCTTTCGCTCCTCAACTTGGGTAAAAGAGCTTATACTTTTAATTTCCTCTTCCCTTTTAATCATTTTAATTAAAACACTTTTGTAATAATTATAATAGATCTTTTCTTTTTTCATGGAAAACATTAAAGAACACTCCCCTTCCAGAGTTAAGTATCCAAAAGTAAGTTCGATTCCTTATCAAGAAAAAAATAGTATCTTTCTTTTTATTTCAAAATAATCTCCAGTTTATTGAAGTCACTCCACCATCACTAAAATACTCTTTTATCGCTTTTACTTTACGTTTACCCGGTACTATACAAATAATATTATCCAATTTCATAATTTAGGAAATAAATATGGATATTGCCTGTTCAGGTACTTCTTTGAGAGAATCAAAGCGTCCTTCATTGACCTAGTATTATCTACAATGCTTATCAAGCTGAACAATTATATAAGGATCTTCTATTCCAAAATCTGATTGTGCTATAATTTATTTGCAAATAAATTATAATAAAAGATTTTACAATATTAACTAGAAAAACAAGGATAGTTAAGCCTTGGAAAATAATCAAATCCTCATGAAATTTAATGTAAATTAATCAATATTATATACCAATTAATCTACATTTATCCTGCCTTTCTGTTAGTATGCCAAAATTAAGAAAAGGGTTTTGCATAATACCTTAGTCGGAGGTGTCAATTCTATTTCTTCTGCCACTTCATACATGAAATTAGCACAAGCTTACGTATATTGTATTTCTAACCAGTAATCTGTTGAGCAAACGCTTCCGTATGCATAGCGGTAGGGAAGAATTCCAAAAAATATGGGTTTAATTTTTACAATCCCTCTTTTTAATACGTTCTTTTTTCCCATTTGAATTTACTCCCTATTCTTTTATAAAAATAATTTTAGTAGTTTTTAAATTGAAAAGATACAATAAGCAAATATTTCGTTAATTAAATTGGAAAATCAGGTATGAGCCGGATCTCTCCACAGGGATTCAACTTATTATTTATGGTACCTACTTTATAAGATATCGGTTCAATACAAACAAATTTTTTATCTGTATTGTTAAAAATAACAACTGAATCAAAGACTTCATCAGGATTTCCTTTAGCCATAAACTTAGTTAAAAGGTTATATCGGCTTGTTTGTAATAGCCAATTGGAAAAACCATTATTATCTACAATGGGTATAAGAACATCATCATGATTCTTATTGAGGAATATCATTTTTGTTATATTTTTTCCATTATATGCATTTAAAGAAATTGTGGATCTCTCATCTACGGAATCGTAATAGAAATGAATTCCGAATGCTACGGGCATTTTTCCGGAAACTTCTAATACAATACTTAAATAATTTTGAAATAATTTATAGATTACTTTACCACTAAAATCAAATCCGTTTAAGTCTTTTAAGCTTATATTATTAATTTTATCATCTCCGGATATTTGGCCTATAATGGTATTATTGTTTACCTGGTAATTCCATGAAATATAACGTCCAATACCATGTTGAAATGGATGAAAAATCCCAATTTCTTGTAAATATTTAATATGTGGAAATGCCTTATATTTTTCATCATTTAGATCAATATTCTCAAAGGTAACTGGAGAGGTTTGATTAAAATGTGGAAGAATGATTGGTCCTAAGCCCTTTCTATATTTAAAAAAATCATCCTTGAGATCTTGATTTAATATACTTCTATTGTAAACTGTAAAATCCATGAGTGCCATTCCCATTTCCGGAGAGATACTTATCTTTATTTTTTTATTTTCCAATATAATCATTGCGTTATCCTTAAATTATTCTAAATATTATCAAACATCTAAGTTAATACTGAAATAAAATAATAACTTAGATGTTTAATACTTACCATTACCTCCCTCTTCTCACTCTTCTTTTGGAATATTTATAACAAAGACAGAACAATCACCAAATACATCATGCTCTTGGGGAATACTCCAATTGGCTGGATTTTCTACATTATATTTTTTCAT
>Ga0209121_10004995_pt1 | contig 12176 bp, 15 predicted proteins | sample Cruoilmetagenom3_FD_187292 | JGI IMG/M metagenome (GOLD analysis project Ga0209121, IMG submission 187292) | Oil polluted marine microbial communities from Coal Oil Point, Santa Barbara, California, USA - Sample 3 (SPAdes) (version 2) | ecosystem: Environmental > Aquatic > Marine > Oil seeps ... | reverse complement strand
CCAGTTTGGAACCTTTAGCAATAAGGATGTCTGTTTTGCCAGCTTCATTTTGGAAGGCAAAGATTAAACCGTGGTTTCCGTTGAAACGTTGATTACTGTGCACTCTTCCTCTGAAAAATCGGTCACACACCTCTTCTGCTCTATCTACAAATCCCCGTTGATTTTCATAGCCCATTTTTGCGAAGTCTTCTTCACCCGCTTTGACAAGCTGTTTCTGTATTTCTTGTGTGTCTCCTAGCATTAGAAAGGGTTTGTTTAATCCTTTTTCAACTGTTCTGCCGATAGCGCCTTCGTCAGTTTCAACTATGGCGTCTAGAAGCAGTTTGCCGTGTCCATGAAATATGTAGCCTTTCTCTTCATCATCTAGCTTTATTGGGATAGCTAAGGTGTTATCGCTGATTTCTATGATTCCTTTTTCTGTTTTCCACAATGTCATGGCTTCAGTTGTTTTCGAGACGGCGTTACATAGTTGATAGTTTTGTAATATCACTTCTGGTTCCCTCTTTCAGTAAATCTGGTGACTCGTCTTGCCATTTTATATGCGGTTCTGCCGGGTATGGTGATGAGGTAACGTCCTCTGACTTTTTCTTGGACTACCAGTCCTGCTTCTTCAAGCACTTTGAGATGGCTTGAAAGCGTGCTTGTAGTAATCTCGGAAAGCTTTTCTTGCAGCTCGTTGATGTATTTTCCACCGTGCATGAGTTCTTTTAATATTTTTAGCCTGTGCTCGTGGCCTAAGGCACTCATGACTTCCGCTGCTTTGGGAAGGCTAACTTCCATTTTATCCTCTCTTCTGCGGTATGGTCTGTCTTTGAGGATTTTGACGCCTCTTGGGCCGATAAAAATGGATTTCTCAAGTTCCCCATGTATACCTTCAGCAACCCCTTCCATGACATCCTCAATGTAATCGTGCACGCGGTCACCAACATCAATGTGAATCCCACATCTTCTTTCCCGTTCTCTTTCCATAACATCGTTGATTTGTTCTTTCAAGTCTGCAAGTTCCTCTTTGAGTTTTTTTATTTCGTCAGTGAGATCTTCAGGCAATTTGATTCTTATACTCCTTAACTCTGTATTTATCGTTTTTAATTTGACATTTATCTAACAGAAAACGACATATATAAACATTATGCGCACTTATGCGCTATTAGTGCTCTCTAACTCTCTATTACCTTTAGTCAAACAGAAAACACAGACTCTGCACAAACGTGAACTTCTTTCGGTGCGTACTTCTCTATGACACTGCTGATGTCTGTATCAAATGCGCGCCTCGAATCAAAGTTTTTCTTTTAAACGTTTTCGGGTGGAGAGTCCAAGAAGGGCCGGCTGCTCTCCAAAAATAACAAACATTAATATTTTGAGTGCGCTCATCTTCATTGAGCTAAGATAATTCTTCCCTACGGATTCCTTCTCTTTGGAGTAGTTTTCTTTGGTGTTGTGGCGGTGGCAAACCTTGTTAAGGGTTACCGGAAGAGGGAGAGGATTTACTACTTGAGTGGTGTGATAAGTTCTGTTATGGTTGTTGTATTGATGCTAGTAATTTTTGAACAAATCTTCCTTATGTTCGTTCTCTTCTTTATCGCAGGTGTAGTAAGTTTTGTGACGTTGCCGAAGATGAGAAAGGTTGTTGACCGAGAGCTGGAAGAGGTGGATGTTTTAAGCCCGTTGAGAGCGAGAGATTTCTTGACATATTGTGGATGGTTTAAGCTTGCATCGAAATGGGGTTCAGGAAGGGCCATATGTCTCTACTTCCTCATGTCTGTGGCGATTATCGGAGGAAGTCTCTTCGCTTTGAGCATATCTTGGGGGTTCATAGAAGTAGGTGTTATTCTGGTTTACACGATTGTCTTTTCAACCATCCCCACGATGCTGTTCTACCAGCAAATTAAAAGAGCATTGAAATCCAAGATGCGTGCAGAGTAGTTAGGGATAAGAGCCTTTTTTTTAAAAAAAAGAACTAAAGGATACCCTTTACACCAATCTTACCAAGACCTAGACGATAATTCTAGTAACAGAAACGTTTGAGGATTACTTCCAGTATTTTTTGGGCGCATTGTTCCGGCGTGTGTCTTGTGGTGTTTATTGTTATCTCTGGGTTTAATGGTGGCTCGTATGGTTGTCCTACGCCCGGCACGGTTGGAGCTTTGCCTTTTAGGGCTCTTTTGTATATTTGTTTTGGTGCTTGGTAGGTTTTTCCTCTTTTTGTTTCGCGTTGGATGCACACGTTCAGGGGGCATTCCAGGTAGGCTTCTATAAAGTGTGGGATTTGTTTTCTAGCGTTTTCTCTGTAACGTCTCAGGTTGCCTGTAGCGTCTATTATGACGTTTACGTCGTTTTGTATCAGGAGTTTGGCTACGTAGACGAGTGTTGCGTAGACTATATCGCGTTCCTCAAGCGAGTAAGTTGGTTTAGGAGTTAACACTTTGCGTAAAGCATCAGAAGCTAACAGTTGGGCGTGGATGCCTTTCTGTTTGAGAAGTTTGTGTAGGCCTTGGGAGACGACGGATTTGCCGCTGCCAGGCAAACCAGTAACCCAAACACACCAACCACTGTGCAACTTAACCCCGCTTCCTAACACTCTTCTGCGAAGCTACCTTTTAAAAATCTCGCCTTTCCAGTTTTGGTGAATCTTTTGTGTTATGAGCGTTTAGTTTGCGCGTGGTAAAAACTCGGTGATTAGGGACATATAATAAAGAATTTGTGAATTAAATGTGGATGACTTCTATGTTAATATCCTCTAGAAAATGGGAGATGAATTTTCTGTGGCAATGTTCAGTCTTTTTCTCCATACACATTATCACGGCGGTTTCTTTCTCGATCAAATCTAGAAGGCTCTTAAAACCATCCATGAATTTTATTGTATCCATATGTTTTTCAAATCCATCTTTTCGAAAACCCCCTAACTCATCTCCCAAGAAAATATACTCTATTCCATTTTCAGGTAACGAAACTTCTAAATTTTCTTTTTTAAAATCTGGGTTTTTACTGTTAGGAAAACGTCGTACATCAACCAAGATTTTTATGTTATGTATCTTCAAAAGGTTAATGAAATCGGGAATTTTTCTCCCTCCATAGCCAATAGTATAAACTATCGCCATTCTAATTCTCCTCAAGAATTGTTAATTACACCGACCTTTTTGTATGGAAATAGCGGTTTTGTAATTTTTCCCTTTTGAAGCCTAATGACGCTTATGATCATGTATCGATTTGGATGAAGAAATAAATTGCCTTCTAACAAGTAAATTTCGTATTTCTTTGAGTATAAAAGAAGATTTTCCCAAACTTCATTGATATTGTTTGGATGCTTTCTTATCCATTCGTATACTCCCCATTCTAAGACTTGTTGATCGTGCCACCCCATCACGGTTTTACATTTGGAACATTTGAATCGTATTCTCGGTTGATAGTGATAGTTCTTAATGGTTTTGGTTGCTTCTTCGCCATATAGTGTTTGCTGAATACCTTTATCATAGCCCCTTCTCTCTGCAAAATAGGTTTTTTCAATTGTTGGCTTTATTATTCCAAGACTTCTTCCTTCTTCTCGAATTAGCTGGACACAATCGTCTGTAAGATTTGCAATTAAATTAAGGCGTTTTCTAGGAGAAAAATTGTCTACTATCTTTATTTTTCGGCTTAGCCTTAACCATTCACTTTTTGAGCCTTCAATTTTCCAACTTTCTAGTCGATGATCACGATTATCACGTTCTACTGGGACACTTACAATATTCCAACGAGTAAGTGGAGAGTCGAGTCGGGTGGGGTAGATGCGAATAAAACCATGAGTAGAAGAATAGCCTGCGGTACAAATTGTTATGCGGCCGTTCTTTATGCGATCTGGTACTGCTCTCCCTAACACAATTAAATCGTCAATTATCACAGTTAACCCTTCTCAAAATCTTCAGTTGTATTAGCCATTTTAATAAAAGTTTGTCTGATTTAACACAAACGATAAAATAGCAAAATTTAGATACTGCTAGTATTAATATTAATTAAAACGTGTTGAAAATGGCGAGAAAAACCGAGCGGAAAATTATTTCGATTGATAGCTATGAAAAGTTCAAGAAGAAGGTCAAAGAAACGCTGGAAGAAGCGGGGAAGCCACTAACTTGGACGGAGATAAAAGAAAAAGCAGGCTTTACACAGAGATTCCCAAATAACTTATGGGTTAGAAACATGGAAAAGGACATAGGATTAGTTCGTGAAAGGATTAAAGGGAAAACATATTGGAAATTAAAATAATGGAACATGATGTGGGAAAGAGAGAACAGTGGTTTATAAAGTGGTGAGTCAAGGTAATGGAATATACTCTTTGGACTAGAAAAGCAAAGCCTGACGAGTTTACAGCTAAGATGATTGAGAAGATAAAGAGAGGAGAGAAGACAGCATTTCTAAGACCTAAGCCTATAAACCCGATAAAAAATAAGTCTGATTTAAAAGAAGCTGAGAAAGAATTTCCTTTCGAGATGCCTAACTTTTTTAAAGAAGTAGCATATAAAGTTCTACATGACGAAATAAGTTTGCCTGTACTTTGCGTTGAGTACAATAAAGAGTGGACAAATAAGTATTGCACACATTGTAGATTTTGGGCAGGTGTATGAAAATGTCGGAGACAAGGTTAGAGATAAAGATGTTAAGACTGGATGAGATAAGGCCAAACCCTTTCCAGCCTAGAGAATCTTTCCCGAAAGAGGAAATCCAGCAACTAGCGAGGACTATAAAGGAAGTTGGACTACTTCAACCGATTTCGGTCAGAAAGAAAGGGAAAACGTACCAGATAATCTCTGGAGAGCGTAGATGGAGAGCCTGCCAGTTTGCAGGACTAAAAGAGATACCGGCTATCATCAAGGATGTCAGGGATAGCCAGCTGATGTTAGAATCCTTGATCGAGAATGTGCAAAGAACAGACTTAGAGCCATTAGAAAAAGCAAGAGGTTTGGCAGAAATATATCGCTTATCAGTGGGGTTTGAACCCACCAAAGCAGCAACGCGACTACATATGATCTCACGTAAATTAGAAGAACCTGGAAAATACCGCGAACTAACAGAAGAGGAAAGGGAAGTTAAAGAAATTGCTGATATGATTGGCTTGTCATACGACTATCAGTATCGACTTCTTTCCCAACTTAGGTTAAGTCCAGAGGAACAGCAGCGAGTTACGGAACTGAAACTAGGTTATGAGAAGATAGCCTCTCTTTCCTCTATTGAGCGAGAAGAAGATAGGAAGAGATTGATTGAAATAGCTCCAACCTTAGAAAGAGCTAAGATTAAAACTGTAGCTAAGATAGTTAAAAAAGCACCGAAACCAGTAAAAGAGGCGGTTTTAAAGAAAGAAATTGAGCCAGAGATCGCCGAAGAGATTTTAAAGGTTGAAGAGCCTAAAATCCAAGAACAAGCTCTTGAGATAGCAAAGAAGGGTGTCTACACAAAAGAAGGATTCCAAACAAGACTTATACAACTTACAAAACCAAGAATAGAATTACCACAGGAAAGTATAGACGTACAAATATTCAATAAGACTATGTGGAACTTGAACCGTGTTGGAGACTTTAACTTTTACACGGTTGGGTACGAGAAGAAAACTATCGAGCAGTTCCTTGAGCTATTAGAGGCAAAGAAGATTGGCACAGTGGTGGATGTTCGAAAGAATCCAGTAAGTCAGTACAAGCCAGAGTTTAGCAAGGAGAACTTGAAGGAAACTCTAAGTAAAAATGGAATTAGATATGTACATTATCCAGAGTTGGGCGTTCCATCGGAGATCCGCAGGAAACTGGGGGAGACAGGAGATTATGATTGGTTCTTCAAGCAGTATGACGAAAACGTGGTTCCAAAGCTGACTGAAGTGGACCTTGAAAACCTTGGCTATCCTATCGCGATTATGTGTGTTGAGCTTGACCCCACCAAATGCCACCGTCATCGAATAGCCTTGGCGTTAGAGAAAAAAGGACTGAGAGGTTATGACTTATGACGGAACTGGAGGTTAAGGAGAACAAATTCTACGTGTTGACGGTGAAGCAGGGACAGAAGAGAAAGATAACAATTTATAACGCCATGGATTCGCCAACTCGCAGAGTGAAGAAGTATCTGAGAAGTGGAACAAGCCCTGATGACGTTGAGCTTGTAGCGGTTGAGATAAAGGCAGACAAGTTTGAGATTAAAGGTGTTCCTTGGAGCACGATAGCCGTAGGGCTAGTTAAGGAAGAATAAGACGAGGCACAAGGTTCGCGCGTGGATGGAGAATTTCCAGGCGAGATGAATACAAGAGTTTACGTAATTATGAAGAAGTAGTGGCTGGCTACTTTGAAGTATAAGGAGTTTAAGGAAGAAGTAGAGCGAATCCTTTTAGAGAAGGGAAGACCAACCTCGTGGAGCGAGATAAGGGACTCTTCGGAAAGGCTGGATCAGAGGGCTCCGTACCACGGGCACGTTCAGAAGCTCCGTGGCGATATAGGGCTGATAGAGATAAAGGACAAGAAGACGGGGAGGAAATTATGGGCTTTACAGAGATGGTTCAAAAAAGGAAAACAAACCTTTTTCGCTCCACCTGAAGAAGTCAAAATAATTCTCTTATGCAAAGCTAAGGAAGTGTTCAGTAGAAAATACGGGCTTACTCACTGCCTAGCAGGCCTCGATGAAGATTGGAATTGGAAACGGCTTTATCCTCTGAGCGCTAAAGTAGGACTTGAAATTGAGAAGTGGGACGTAGTAGAGGCAGCTGTGAAAAAGTTCTTTGCTGAGAAGAACAGACCTGAAAGCATTAAAATATGGCCAAGTGATGTGGAGACGGTAGACAGAATCGAAGATGTGGAAGAACGGAAGAGGATTATAAAAAGAGTGATTGAAACAGGTGATTTTCTCCACACAGATGTATGGAAGGGGAAAACTCTCGGGCTCATAAAACCGAAGCGTCCAAAGTTTTACATCGAGAATGGCGATGTTAAGTGTCACTTCTATTGTAACCAGAAACGGTGTAACGGCCACACGATGGTTGTATGGGATTCTGAGGTTAATGAGAAGAGAGATTTCGCGATGTTTGAAAGCGGGGAACCATATTTCCTTTTAGGGACACATAAATATCATCCGAACAAATTTCTTCTTATCTCGGTAATCAATTTATCCAAGCCTACTCAAAAACGACTAATTAACTCCTAAACATATTATATGTGATATTTGGAAAGTTCCGATATTGCGCTGTGCTACACATAAGTGGTTGTTGATTTCGATAATAACTTTGGCTAAATCTATTTCTCAACTCATCTTAAGAGCCCCGCTCCTTACTAAGGTAATATAAGTGAAGAGATGCGTAAATGATGCGTATTGACGAACTTTTAGAAACACAAAGTGAAAGTGAACCCATGTGGGCAAAACGCATTGAGCCTATAATTGTTCTAGCGAGAGGAGTATCCGCTAGGAGCAGAACCCTCGGACGCTGGGCCTACTGCGTTGCAGGCATAGGAAAAAAAGGACAGTGGTACAGATTGTATCCTGTCCCCATTGAAAATGGAAACAGGGCAATCTATCCATTCGATGTGATAAAACCCTTTATCATCAAAAGACACGAAAATGGTCGTCCTGAAAGTTGCAGAATTAATTCATGGCTAATATGGAAAGCGGGTACAGTTCCAAATTCTGAGAGACAGAGTTTCCTTGAAAAGACTAGGGAGCCGGCCTCTTTCTTACATGACGACTCGTGGCGCAATAAGACCCTAGGCCTAATCAAACCATTGTCTATGCAAATTGACATACGAGAAAAACCCATAATAAAATACTTTTGTAACTATCCTGAATGCAATGGTCACACTGCCACTTTTTTCGACGTTCTCAAAATAGATGCAAAGGGAAGAAGACTAATCGCGCCAGCTGAACAACTTGTAAACCTACTTTCACAACTTGATGAAGAAAAATTATGGTTTATAGTTGGAACTATAAGAAAACATCCACAGAGCTGGATAGTAGTAGAAGTGTTAATAGATTTGGATGAAATCGTTCTTGCATTACAATCGTGGTTGATCTCCAAAATAAAAAGGAGGACATCGTTCGTTTAATGAATTTCTTCGAGTACCGGGCCACCTTCGCTCCATCTGCTCAACTTATATGCTCGAAGTTTCTCGCTTGAGATAGACTTCAACATCTGACCAGCAAAAACCTCATCCTGTGTAGCCACAATTACTTGGATGTCCTCCATAAGAGCATGAAGAACCTCAACGAGCGCTTTCTTATGCTCTAAATCTAAAGATTGAGAGGGGTCGTCTAGAATCACCAGTCTTGCGGGGGAGCGTTTTGCCATTGCAAGAAATAAAGATATAGCGACTAAGTTTCTCTGGGTTTGACTAAACCTTGTCCGCACATAGGTAGTATATGCCTCGTCTTTACTCTGGGCTTTGATACGATAGATATGTGTTCCTCTCTCTTCTTCAGGTATCAGTTGCAATTGAATGAAAAATGGGTGACCTAATAATCGTGAATAGATAGCATTGAGGTCATCACGTATAGTTGATAAAATTTCCTCTAAAGCCTCCATTTTTACAGAATTAATAGCATCTCGTATATCTGTTAAGGCATCGATCAATTCATGTAACTTCTGTAATTTTTCTTGTTGAATAAGCAACTTCTGATCTATCTCTTTTAACGATTTATTTAAACCATTTAACGAAGCACTTCGTCTGAAAAGGGTAGCAATATCTTCAAGCAAGTTAATTTTTTCATCAAGTTTCTCAACTCTTTCGTATATTAAGCGAAGTTTTTTGAGTTCTTCCCTTTCGGATTTGATATTTTTTAGAAGAGCTTCTGAAAGCTCAGTGCTGCTTCCCGACACGCCAAGAGCGTCGCTTATTTTTTTCTCAACTAAAGCGAGATTTTCAATGATCGACTGCGCACGTTTCAGCTGATTTAAGCGTGCATTAAATTCTTCAATTCTTTGTTCATTCTCCTCAATATTTTTTCCTAACTCACCAATTTGACTCTCAATTGACGAGAGTATAGGTTCTACGAGTTCAAATCCTGTAATTTCATAAAATTGTTTCTTCGCTTCATCTAACTTTACCTTGTATCCTTCAAGAGATTCCTTTAATCGTTTAAGTTCTTTGAGAGCTTCCATCAATTTTCCTTTGTCTTCTTTAACTTTTTGCTGTCGTTGGCGGAGCTCTTCCATATGCTTAATCAATTTTTCTGAAATCTTCTTCTGAATAGAAGACAAGATGCTTTTATATTCGATGGGTCTGTCACAAACTGGGCAAATGTTTTCTCGGGTAGCCTCAATATAGGTCCTTGCCAAATTAAGAAGATTATTGTAAACTCCAAGTCGGTCCAAATCTTGCTTAAGATTGTTTTCCTGTTCAATTAACATGCGCTGCTTTTGTTCAATGGCATCCTCATCTCCGTAATTCTCGACAATACTACAGACTTCCTTTGACGATTCATTAATACGATTCAAAACTCGGTTAACGTCATCCTTCAAATCCTTTAATCGACTTTCCTTTGACCGTAAACCTGCTAATTTTTCATCCAGCTCCGTAAGCTCAGAACCAACAGTCTTCATCTGATTATCGATTTCTGCTTTATCCTTAAGCTTCAACTCAGTAAGTTGACTTAAGTATGAAGTATGCTGCTTTTTTAACAAGTCCAATTCGACAATCTCATTTTGCGTTCCACTCACCAATTTGTGTGCAACGGAAGAAAGCTCGCGTTTAACATCCTTTATTTCATCAAGACCCTCTTCTATTTTATCCGCTCCTTCAATCAGAATCTCCAGACTCGAAATACGCGGTACAAGCTTGTCGATTGCTAATTCTTTAGCTGTTTCATCCATTACTTGCTTCGTCTCGGAAAACAAGGAACTTATTGCCTGGTCTAACTTTTCTACGTTCACTCCCTTTTCGACAAGCCTAGCCCTAGTGCTTTCTAAAGCTCTTTCTTCAGCAACTTTAGTATCATTGATGGTTTTTCTCTCTACACTTAAATGCTCAACAATTTTTTGTATCGCCCGAAGAGATCTGTTTACAACAGAAGCTGAATGTAACTGCTTTGTAACGATTTCTCCGAAATCGCTTAGTAAATCTATCCCTAAAATTTTATTGATTGCTCTGCTCCTAGCCTTCTCACCGCCCTCAACCAGCTCTCTTATAACTTCTTGATGAAGGTGAATCGTTGTGCTGTACTCCTCAGGAGAAAATTCTAACAATTCTACTAGCTTCGCTTCAGCACTTTTTGCCTTATAGCCTTCCCCGTCCACATTGAGAACAATCGATGACCTTCCCTTTGTTCTAGACAGCCTTTTTCGTTCCCGTACCATTTCTAGACTTGCTCCCTTCTCATCTTTAATTGCAATTTTTACACCAGCAACTCCATTCTCGTTAAATAAATTAACTAAAGCATCTTCTCTTTTGAACTCGTCTCCCTCAAGAAAAGCCACCTCGCCGAGAAGCCCCCACTCTATACCTTGCAGGATACTCGTTTTTCCTACACCATTTTCTCCAACTAAAAGAAGTGATTTACCATCCGTACCAAATCTTAAACTTCTGTTAATTCCTCTAAAACCACTGATTTCTAAACTCTGTATATGCAACTTTATTCCTCCTCTATATTTCTCAAAATCTCCTTAATTTTAGCCTCTAAAGACCCGCTTCCACCTTCTTTAAAGGAATCAATCAGTAATTCTAGAAGCTCTCGATGGTTCTGTTGCACTTTACGACTTACCATTTCAAAGAGTTCCGGAACATCTCCCATAGAAAACCCTCCTGTTTACTCTCTATTATTTTCTAAGATAAAGGTTGTGTGTCAATGTTTCCTACTTCTCCATAATGTTTATTAGTTGTTGTTTTGCTTTGGTTTGAGAAGCGTAAAATAATCATTTACTCGTTCAAATTTCAGACGTTCACTGCGGACCCATGTTCAACAAGCAAACTTTCCGCACAGCCATCAAAGAGATAAACGCCATGTCGCCTGACGCAGTGGTCGTAACAGGCGACCTAACAGAAAGCGGCGTACAATCCCAACTCAAACAGGCGGCAAAAGAGTTCAAACAAGTAAAAGCCAAGAACATAATATACGTGAGCGGAAACCACGACTACCGAGCCACAGGCTATCTGCTCTTCAAGGGATGCTTCCCATTCAACCAAATCACAGAAACTAAAAAGATTTTGAAAGAGGAATGGGTAAATAAAAGATATAGCTACAAATTGATACAGGGTTACGAGTCCAAAAATGATAGAAATCAAAAATTTACCTCCCCAACTAAGGAAAACGGGGTTAGAAGACAAGCTAGTTAAAATCTGCGAAGAAAACGACATATTATTTCTGGCTATATTTGGCTCATTCGTCAGAGGAGAACAAAAAGGCAAAAGCGACGTTGACATAGCAATAGAGTTTGATAAGAATAAGCCCAAGAGCCTTCTAGACTTAATTCATGTAGAAAATGAATTGAGCGAGATACTCAAGAGAAAAGTGGACCTCGGAATTTTCAGCAGCATAAACCCATACATAATTGAGAAAGTAAAAAAGGAAATGCGGGTCATCTATGAAAAAAGATAAGGCATATCTTCGACATATACTGGATGCAATTTCTGATATAGAGAAATTCGTAGAAAACGTAACTCAAAACGAATTTTTTAAGAATAAAGAGAAGCAGTACGCAGTGTTAAGAGCGCTTGAAATAATTGGGGAAGCAACAAAGAATTTGAGTAGAGAGTTGAGAGCAAAGTATCCTGAGATTCCTTGGAGAGATGTCACTGGAATGAGAAATAAGCTAATTCACGCATATTTTGGTGTGAAACTTGAACTGGTCTGGGAAACCGTTAAGGATAGGCTTCCCGAACTCAAAAAGCAAATCTGCAACATATTAGAGGAAATCAATGAAAAAAGCTGAAAGAAACTTATCGCACAGCCATAAAGGGAGATTAACTTCTCACAGTTCCAATAAAACTGTCAAGAGGACTGCTATGTTAATAGACGATCATGTTCACACGGCGATGTCTGGAGACGCGAAAGGCGAACTCACAGAGTATCTGAAAATCGCAGGCAACAGAGGTCTAACCGAAATCGGTGTCTCCGACCACTATCACCCAGAACAACCCAAATACTCAATGAGCAATGAAAAGCTGGCCGAATACGTCAAAAAAGTGCAACAGTTAAAGAAGAAAACCGATTTCCCACTGAAGCTCGGAATAGAAGTAGACTTCATT
>Ga0209121_10004994_pt1 | contig 12177 bp, 10 predicted proteins | sample Cruoilmetagenom3_FD_187292 | JGI IMG/M metagenome (GOLD analysis project Ga0209121, IMG submission 187292) | Oil polluted marine microbial communities from Coal Oil Point, Santa Barbara, California, USA - Sample 3 (SPAdes) (version 2) | ecosystem: Environmental > Aquatic > Marine > Oil seeps ... | reverse complement strand
CAGGATGAGTCTAACAGTTGCTCTGCCTTTTCTATTTTTACCGCAAAACAAAGCTAAAATATGCCCTATTATTGTGACCATGCCAACAGGTTGTGGTGTCCAAGACATAACATAGAGATAAGGAGTCACAAAACGCTAGTTTGTTACCTGTATTCTTAGGGCATAATACATAATTTAGAGTAGGCTTGATTGGTATGGTGTCCGTGGAATTCGTAAGGTATAAAAACTATTGCAGTGTTAAAATGTCAAGGATTGTGCTCGGTAGCCTAGGATAGCACAAGTGATCGTGCCTGCCACCACATAGTGAGCACGACGCCAGTCCCAACCAAAGAGGGAGCGGTCCAGCCGCTCCCTTTTGCATTCGTTCAGTCAAGCTCCTGTTGGTTAAGCCATCGCCCGTAGCGCATCGCCCAATCGTTGTATCTCCTCCACTGTGTTGTAATGCACCGCACCGATGCGCACCATACCGCCCTTGCTCTCCAAGCCCAGGCGCTCGGTGACCGCCAACGCGTAATAATTGCCATCCCACACAAAGATCCCTTGTTCACCCAAGTAAGCTGCTACATCTCGCGGATGATGACCTTCCCACGTAAATGACACCGTGGGCACGCGCTCCTTCAACCGGCCACGGTCGGTAATGCCGTGGATACGGACGCCGGGCAGCGTCTCCAATTCGTCTAGAATCGCTTTACTCAATACGTAGTCATACTCGCGGAGCACGGTCATCCCCGTTTTGAGGCGCAATCGGCGGTCCGAAAAGGTGGGAAAAAGATCCGCATAGTCCCTGCCATACTTTTGGCCGATCTCGGCCAAATAGTTGACCGCAGCCAACATGCCCGCGATTCCCTCGTGATTCTGAGTGCCTGTCTCGTACTTGCCGGGTGGTTCATTGGGCGCGGGCCGTACCTTGTACGCCTGCAACCGATCCAGCAAGTCATACTTGCCATAAAGCGCACCCTCGTGACCACCAAAGAACTTGTAGGCAGATATAGCAAGCAAGTCACAATCCAGCGCCTGGACGTCGATCGGCCCGTGCGGTGCGTACTGCACGGCATCGACAAAGGCCAGCGCTCCAGCCTCGTGCGCCCAATTGACAATGGTTGCTACATCGTGCACGGTGCCTAGGGCGTTGGAAGCATAGCCCACGGCAACGATTTTGGTTTTTTCGTTGATCAGTCCTTTCAGTCTCACCATATCCAGCGTGTAGTCTTCGACATCAAAGTCTGCCCAGCGCACGGTTGCCCCCCGATCCTCAGCCACTAGCAGCCAGGGAGAAATATTGGCATCGTGGTCCATTCGCGTGACGACGATCTCGTCCCCAGGACCGATCTCACGCGCCAACGCCCGGCTGATGCCCAGGGTCAACGTGGTCATATTGGGGCCGAATACAATCTCGTCAAGCGACGCAGCATTCAGCATATCGGCCACTGCGGCGTGTGCCTCGTGCAAGATCTCGCCAGTACGCTGGCTGGTGGCAAACGCCCCGTCTTCGTTGGCGTTGTGATGCAAGTAGTAATCGGTCGTCGCGTCGATGACCGACCGGTGTACTTGTGTACCTCCAGGGTTGTCAAGGAAAACGACGGGACTTTTTTCGTGATGCATTTGTGCCAATGCCGGGAACTGGGCACGGACCTCATTAACGTCAAACGAGTCAGACATATTTCCCCTCCTGGCTTGCCGATATTCTGTTCCATTTCGCAGCTTGCATAGGAGCATTTTACTCGCAACCCAGGCAGGATGCAAGAAAGCAATCACGACCGATCTTGGGCGCACCACTCTTATCTGCCATTTGATTGCGATTTATTCATCACTGCCTCATGCTCCTATCAAGTCAATCGACGGGTAACCACCCATTTGTTGAGCCCTCTCAAAGAGTAACTTTGCCACAGCTATGTCCTCGATAGCAATTCCAGTGGAATCGAATACAGTAATAACCCTATTATCTGCTCTCCCTTTTTTCTTGCCCGTAACTAATTCGGCAAGTGTTCCATAGACTTCACGAATAGTATAGATACCTTTCTGGATATGAACGTTAATCTCCCCGCCGGCACTTGCCTGTTTGAGGTCGTCGACAACGACAATTGCATCCTTAAGTATCGAGGAGTCCAGTTCTTCCTTACCCGGTGCATCAGCACCGACCGCATTTATGTGAGTACCGCCGATTATCCACTCTTTCTTGATAATAGGCTCACGAGAAGGGGTCAAAGTGCATATAATATCTGATGCCGCTGCCTCTTGTATGGAACAATGTTTAATCGAAAATCCTGGTAAAGAATTGATTAGTCTATCCACAGCAACTTTAGATATGTCAAAAACATTTATTGAGATGGGGCTAAACAACTCGGAATGCGCTAATATCTGTGTGTATGCTTGACAGCCAGCTCCGATAATTCCAATTGTATGCGAATCTCGTCGCGCCAGATACTTGGAGGCGATAGCCGCTGCGGCTCCGGTTCGGTAGGCTGTGATTTCGGTAGCATCCATTATTGCCAGTGGATATCCTGTTTCCGGGTCATTGTAGATCATGGTGGCCATAACCGAAGGCAAATTACGAGATGGATTCTGAGGATGTACATTTACCCATTTAATCCCGGCACACCCTGGTAAGGCAGCAGGCATTGCCCTAAAATCACCATGCCCCACAGGTAAATATGCTTTGGCTGGCATGTTCCCCTTACCCTCACCCCATATCCTGAAAGCCTCTTCAACCACATTGATAACATCTGCCATCCTAATCAGAGTGTTAACCGCGTTCCTATTCAAAAAAAGTGTAGACATTAAGTTCGTGACCCCCAGCGTTATTTTAGGAATTAACTACTGAATGTACCCCACCCTAGTCGCATTGTCAAGGAAAAAGACACTTTATGGCTTATTGTTACCTTAATACTTTGAACGTAATCTGCTTCGACTCAGTCGTGATACAATGTATTCAGTAGTCTATCAATTGTTAGGCTATACAAAGTAGAACAACTGGCCGTGAAAAAGAAAATAGGCAAGAATGACCCGTGCTGGTGGTAGTCCTGGCCTGAAGTACAACAACTGCCACATGAGCCGTGAAAAGCAGAAGCCACTTAATATTTCGGAAGTAGCCAGAGAACATAGAGAGCTCTTTAGCACTAGGAATTGCCTAGCGCCTGACCCTATGAAGGTAAATTGTTCTGGGAGCATTATCAGAGCCCATACCATCACTAAAAACGAGAGCCTGCGACAAATCCGCTCGCGATGGCCATGTTTACAGTTTCATCCCAAGCATTGAAAGCATGATCAAGTATCAGGGTAGATTGCATCCCGAATTGGTAGGTATAAATAACGCTTCCACCTTCACAGGTTTCTGTTCAGAACACGATAACACTATTTTCTCCAAGGTCGAGAAGGAGACTTTCCTTGGTTCTCAAGAGCAGTGCTTCCCAGTTGCTTATCGAGCTCTAGCGAGAGAACTTTGTACAAAAAAGCTCTGGTGTCTAGCTCAAATATTCGCCGACAGGCTGACTGGGGTAAGTCTTTAGAGCAGCAATATACTATCCAAGAGATGATCTTCTTAATAGATATTGGTGCATCTGCTGGGCTGCATGACATCGAGTACTACAAAACAATATTTGATAGAATTTTGCTAAGCGGAGATTTCACTGGTATTCGCGCATACATAATTGAACTATACTCTCCGCCTTCAATAATGTGTAGCGGGGATGTATACCCAGAGCAGGACTACGAAGGGAATAGATTACAGGATGTAGCTGACTTGTAAGTAATACCACACCCCGTAAACTTCAATTCTTTTTACGGAGGAAATCGTGGTTTCATCGTCTTCACATGGCTGCCAGAGTGCGACCGTACCTGTCAGCCATTTATCAACGGTTTTAGGGCGCTTCCCCTTATAGGATGACAGATGGTCTCATAAGATTCTTTTTTAAGTTCTGTGAGAATCTTCACATCCGACCCGAATGGTGGGAAAACCTTGGAGACAACAAGAGAGACTCTATTATTGGCAAACTGTCTGGTTTGGCAAATCCAACTATCGCTAGAAAATCAGGTTACCTCGCTGACGACGGCATCAAATACGACAACTGGCCTGCCTCAGATTCAAAAACTATCGGCTTCTGAGAGCTAATTTCTAAATAGGCTGGTATCTCATTATCAGACTGCACATTTCGATAAAAAGTTGGCTTTATCAGCTCTGTGTGCTAGTTTATATACTGTTTCATGGCTCGCTGTATCTTCCATATTGATTTGGATGCCTTCTTCGTTTCTGTGGAGCAGGCGCTTAACCCAAAGCTAAAGGGAAAGCCGGTAATCGTCGGCGGAGACCCTGAGAGCCGCGGTGTAGTTGCCTCTGCTTCCTATGAAGCGCGACCTTTCGGCATCCACGCCGGTATGCCGTCATCCAAGGCGCGCCGCCTCTGTCCCCAGGCAATTTTCATACGGTCTCACTTCTCTCGCTATAAAGATGCTTCAGCTAAGTTTATGAAAATTCTAGGCGATTTTTCTCCCTACATCGAGCCTTTAGGGCTTGACGAAGCTTATCTTGATGTCACTGGATGTGAAGAACCTTATGGTTCTCATCGCCAACTGGCACTGGCCATAAAGGAGAGAATATATAAGGAGCTCAATATCACAGCTTCAGTGGGTATTGCTACCTGCAAGGTAGTGGCTAAGATCGCCTCCGACCTATGTAAGCCCGATGGGCTGCTAGAGATAGCTCCGGGAGAGGAACAGGCTTTCCTTAATCCACTCCCAGTAGCTAGATTACCGGGAGTTGGCAAGAAAACGGAGCAGGCATTAAAAGAGATGGGTATAACCACAATAGGAGAATTAGGCAGCATTCCTCTGGACACGATAAAAAGACAGTTCGGAGCAACTGGAGCAGTGATTCATAGCTATGCCAGGGGAATAGATGACCGGCAGGTAGAGGCGCCAGGCGAAGCTAAATCCATTAGTCAGCAGCTCACTTTTACCCGCGATACCGTGGACCACAATTTCCTTGAGGCTAGCCTTCACAATTTATGCCAGGAGGTCTGCCAGGATTTGCGCAGTCAAAATAAAAGGGCAAGATGTGTAGCCATAAGGCTGAGGTATGCTGACTTCAAGACAATCACCCGCCAGGTCATCTTAAAAGAAGCCAGCGGCGTTACCCAAGTTGTTTTTGCCGCAGCTCAGCAGTTGCTGACGAAAGCTCTGGCACAACAAGGAAAACCAGTGCGACTCATAGGTATTCGAATATCAAGCCTGGTTGGCGGGGAAAAACAACTCCCCATGTTTGATTCCGGGACGGAAAAGCCGGAGCACCTGGATAAAGCTATAGATAAAATTCGTAGGAAATACGGCCCAACGGCGATAAAAACAGGCAACGGCATTTTTTCTGAAGGCAACCAAGGAAAACTCTAAATACTAATTTCTAAATCCCAAACAATATCAAATGACCAAAATCCAAAGGACTAAACGGTTTTGAAATTTAAAAATTAGAATCTGTTTAGTATTTAGTGCTTAGGATTTAGGATTTGGAGCGGAGCGCTTGTGGGATTTGGAATATAGCCCGTGGGATTGCCACGCCCCGACAAGTCGGGGCTCGCAATGACAAAAGAGAGGTAGCTTATAATGGCGGAGAGGGCTTGTTTTGGGCTTACAATACGAAGTATAATTAACTACCTTTACCTATCATAGAAAGGAGAAACATGCCGGATTACGCCTTTTTCCATAAACAATTTATGCCGCTATCCGAAGCCAAAATCGGAATCCTGACCCATGCCCTCCACTACGGCACCGCTTGCTTCGAGGGCATCCGCGGTAATTGGGATAGTGCACAGGAAAGGTTTTGCATTTTTAGAATCCAGGACCACTATAAACGCATGTTTGATAGCTGCCGCCTCCTGAAAATGAATCTCCCCTACCCTATTGATGAGTTTTGCCAATTGACCGGGGAGCTTTTAGTAAGAAGTGGCTACCAAGAGGACGTATATATCCGTCCTTTAGCCTATAAAAGCTCCGAAGCTATAGGGGTTCGTCTCCACAATCTAGAAGAAGATGTTTTTATTATCGTGACCACGTTGCCTCCTTATCTTGATATAGAGAATGGTGTTCGTTGCTGCACTTCATCGTGGCGCCGCGTGGATGATACCATGATTCCTCCCCGAGCCAAGATTTGCGGCATTTATGTAAATAGCGCACTAGCTAAAACCGAGGCCCAGGAAAGTGGCTTTGATGAAGCAATATTGCTAACCCAAGACGGACATGTCTGCGAAGGCAGTGGTGAAAATATCTTTCTTGTTTCAGGGGGGAAACTGCTAACTCCTCCGTCATCCGATAACATTCTTCTGGGCATCACCAGGGACACAGTCATGAAGTTGGCGAAAAATGAGTTGGGCATAGATACAATTGAGAGACAAGTTGACAGAAGCGAACTTTATTTGGCCGACGAATGCTTCTTCACCGGGACGGCAGCCAACATAGCGCCCATCTTAGAAATTGACCATCGCCCTATAGGCACGGGCGGCATTGGCAAAGTAACCGCCAAATTGCAAAAGCTCTTTGCCAATGTGATGTTAGGAAGAAACCCCAAATACTCTGATTGGTACCACATGGTTTCCCTCAAAGCCCCGATATAATCGGGGCATAACCGACTTTCCTAACCAGGAGTTATCCCGGGCTCTACCTGTAAAGCCTTCAGGAGATAGAGCAGGCGGCAACTCTGCTCCAATGCAGCAGTATAGTAATAGGCTTCCTCTAATAACTGGCTGATAGCAAAGCTTCCATGACCCCGCACCAAAACCACCTTATACTCGTTTAGTAGCCTGGCTATCTCCCCGGCAAGGTTTTCAAGTTTTGCTACCTCCTCTGTGCTTAAGACAGGCACCTTAGACAACAAAGCCCGCCCTTCTAGGTCACAGGGCATAATCTCCTTTTCCGTGAAAGACAAGGCAACAGCGTAAGGCGGGTGCGCATGAATTACTGCTAATGCTGAAGTGTTTTTATAGATACAGCGATGAATTTCCAGTTCCTTGGAAGCCAGGGGGGTAGCCCGATTGTTTTTATTTATCCCCGTCTCTACCAAATCCCTTGCCTGAATAGAGCCCAAAGTGCTACCTCGATGGGTAATAACCAGGTGCTCTCCAAGCTTGATGCTAAGGTTACCTCCTTGGGACAAAACCAGCCCCTGAGTAAAGAGAGCCTGCCCTACCGCTTGGAATTGGGACAACATCGCACTAAACTAAAAACAAAAGCCAAAAAACAATCCAGTTTTTGACTTTTCCTTTATCATGTTGCATTTCTCAAGCTATGGAACACGCCGAACCACAGCCACCACCCGTCCCTGAATCTCGACATTATCAGGAGTAGTATAAATGGGGGTCATCCGCTTATTCGCTGGCACCAGGCGGATGCGATTTGGCTCAGCGAAAAACCTCTTAAGTGTGACCTCCTGCTCTTCTTTAAGCCAGACCGCCACCATATCGCCATTCTCAGCACTGTTTACATAGTCCATTAGAACTATGTCCCCATCTCCTATTAAAGCATCTGACATGGAGTCGCCCTTTACTCGCAGTGCATAAACATCTTGCTTGCCACGAAGTAATTCCTCGCTCACTTCTAATCCCTCAGTGGCAAGAACATTTCCTGTATCAGAAGCAGGCACCGGAATAGGCTCACCGGCGGCTATTACCCCCACTATGGAAATATTAACAAGTTTCCCTCCTTTCTGCTGTGGAGTCAAGAACTTAATTCCCCGAGATATGTCACTGTGGCGGCGAATATATCCCGCTTGTTCCAATTTGTTCAGGTTATAAGCTACCACCGAGGTAGAACTTATCTCACATCCAGCAGCAATATCTCTGATGCTCGGAGGATAACCTTTATCCTGCAAAAATTCAGTGACAAAGTTGATAATGCGTTCCTGCTTTGCTGAAAGCGACTTAATAGCCATCGGTTATCAGCCAGCTGCTCCCTGTCCCTTATCTAGATTGTGCATTAAGAGGGATTTAATCCTGGCGCCTTTATTCCTATGAATAATCCCTTTACTCACCGCTTTATCTACGCTGCTTATAGCCATCATTGTTTTCTGATATGCCGATTCTTCCTTGGCATTAACTGCGCTTTTCGCTTTAACCACATAGGTCTTGACACTACGGCGCACTAAGCGGTTCCGCAACCGTTTTCTCTCCGCTGCTCTAGCAGCTTCGTTATTCCGCTTACTACTTGACACTTATACCTCCTTTCTCGTTACACTTGCTACGTTCCACACTGAATAAATTCTAGACATTATTTTACTTAGCTGAGCAGCACTTTTCACCTCCAATGCAAAATACAATGAGACGCTATCACCGTGGTGATTGGTCGTGCTTACTTCGGTGAGGTTTACTCCCTCCTCGGCTATAATAGCACTAATATCCCTGACAAGACCAACTCTATCCCAGGCATCAACCTGAATCGTCACGGGATAGACCTGTGCCAGTTCACCCCATTCCACCTCGATTAATCTTTCCCTCTCCTCTTCATTGATAATATTAGGGCAGTCCCTCCGGTGCACAGTGATACCCCGTCCTTGAGTAATATAACCAATAATCTTATCCCCGGGCAAGGGATGACAGCAATTCGCCAAACGAGTAAGTAAGTCTCCGACCCCCAACACATTCATGCTTACAGGGCTAACCTTCCGCGGAGGCAGAATTGCAACTCCCTCGCCAGGGGACTCCAGGTCTCCACTCAATTTAAGCGCTACTTGAGAAGCATTTATGCTGCCACTGCCCAGCGCAGCAAAAAGGTCATCCGCATCGCCGTAGTTAAGCAGACGCGCTAATTTGTCAACACCGGGCAAACCGACGACCAACCTCTTAAGCTCTCTATCCCAAATTTGCTTGCCAGTTTCAATGCATTGGCTGCGTTCTTGCTTTTTAAACCATTGCCGAACCTTGCTTCGCGCATGAGACGTCTTAATATAACCAAGCACAGGATTAAGCCAGTCCAGACTGGGGCCTTTATCGCCTTTGCTGGCCATAATCTCCACCACATCACCATTCTTAAGAATATAATTCAAGGGTCCAAGCCTGCCATTCACTTTCGCTCCAATACATCTATAGCCCAAGTCCGTATGAATTCGGAAGGCAAAATCTAGAGGAGTGGCACCCCTGGGCAACTCCTTTATCTCCCCTTTAGGAGTATAGACAAACACCCGTTCCACAAGAACATCGGTCTTAATAGATTCCAGAAAGTCTTCGCTATCAAGTTCCTCCCTCCACTTAGCAAACTGCCGCAGCCAAGCCGCTTCATCTGTAGCATGCTCACTTGCTTTCCCTTCTTTATAGAGCCAATGAGCAGCCACCCCATATTCGTTGACGTGGTGCATATCATAGGTCCGGATTTGTATTTCCAGAGGTGTGGTACCTTGACATATTACCGTAGTATGCAACGCTTGATAGCCATTATCTTTGGGATTAGCAATAAAATCGTCAAATTCTTCCGGTATAGGACGCCAAAAATTATGAATTACCCCTAATGCCTTATAGCAATCTGAAACCGAGTCCACCAACACGCGTAGGGCAAAAAGGTCATGGATATCGCCAAAATCTTTACCCTGCTCATTATACTTGCCCATCTTCTGATATATGCTGTAAATATGTTTTGGCCGGCCAGAAACTTTGGCTTTTATATCGGCCTTCTCTAATGCCTGGCACAGAATCTGACTGAGTTCAGCTACAAAGCCTTCCCTCTCAGCTCGCTTTCCTGCTATTAGGCGAGCAATTCGATGGTACAAACGCGGCTCCAGATAACGAAAAGCCAAATCTTCTAATTGCCATTTCGTCTTCCTTACACCCAAACGATGTGCTAGCGGAGCATATATCTCCAAGGTCTCTTGAGCGATAGCATGCCGTTTCTCTGTGGGTAAAGCCCCTAGTGTACGCATATTGTGCAAGCGGTCTGCCAATTTGATGAGAATCACCCGCAAATCTTCAGCCGTAGCCAGGAGCATTTTGCGTAAGTTTTCCGCCTGAACCTTCGACTTTGTTTCTTCCGTTCGAGTTCGACTTGTGAGCTTGTTCAGCTTTGTAACCCCATCAACCAGCTTAGCTACCTGCGAACCAAAGGTGACTTCGATTTCGTCCAATGATACACCACAATCTTCGGGAACATCGTGCAACAAGGCAGCAGCTATGGTATCAGCATCAAGGTGAAAATCAGCCAAGTCCGTAGCTATACTTAAAGGGTGTTCTAAATAAGGCTCCCCTGTTTTGCGCACTTGCCCTTGGTGAGCTCGAGCAGCGAATTCACAAGCTGTTTTGACCACAGCTACCTTATCATCAGGCAGGTAAGTGCTAACCTTTTCTATAAGCGCATTCACTTCCATTTAATTCATAATACTGTAAGAGCAAAAGTAACGCAAATTATAGTCAAGAGCGTGTTTCCCAATGTCATTCTGAGGGACGCCGGATAAATCAGGATGATGAAGAATTTTTAAAATTCTTCGCGGAGTTTACCCCTTCGACTTGGCTCAGGGTAAGCCTGAGCGGAATGGGATTCTTCCTCCGTATTTAATACGGGGTCAGAATGACAAGAGCAGGCTTAATAGTTACAATATGGTAAACTAAAAGATAGGCAAGGAGGATTTCTTTGTACAAAGCACCCCGGGGAACATCCGACATTCTACCGGAAGAATATGTTTACTGGAAATATATAGAGGAAAAGGCTGCTTTCTTGTGCCAGCTCTACGGCTACCAACCACTGAGCACACCCATATTCGAAGATGCCCAGCTTTTCACTCAAACTGTAGCTGGGGGAACAGACATCGTGGACAAGGAAATGTATGTCTTCGAAGACAAAAGCGGACAAGAACTGGCTTTAAGGGCAGAAGCAACAGCACCAGTTTGCCGGGCTTACCTAGAGCATGGGTTATTCAACTTAGCACAACCCGTGAAGCTTTATTACATGGGACCGGCCTTCAGGTATGAGCGCCCCCAGTCTGGGCGGTACCGCCAGCACCACCAAGTTGGCTTTGAGGCTTTGGGTGAGGCCGATCCAGCTCTTGATGCTGAAGTCGTAGAAATGGCCTGGCAATTCTTCCGCTCTCTGGGGCTATCCGGGGTTTCTATTCAGCTCAATAGCATTGGCTGCAAGCTTTGCCGACCCGGGTATTTAGATGCGCTGAAGCAATATTACTCAAGTTATACAGACCGTCTGTGCCCTGACTGCAAAGCCAGGTTGATCAGAAATCCGCTCCGCCTGCTTGATTGCAAGAAAGATTCCTGCCAGAATATAGCTAAAACCGCACCGAAAATTCCGGATTATCTCTGCCATGAATGTCAACTCCACTTCCAAACCGTTCAAAAATATTTAGGGACATTGAGCATCCCTTTTCAATTGAATCATAGATTGGTCCGTGGCCTGGATTATTACACCAGGACAGTGTTCGAGGTGGAACCTCCAGAGAAAGAGGGGCAAAGCACGCTCGGCGGAGGCGGTCGCTATGATGACCTCATCGAGGCATTAGGAGGAAAACCAACCCCGGCAGTCGGCTTTGCAGCCGGGCTGGAAAGAATAATATTAAATTTGAAGGGACAGCATTTAGATATTCCGCCATTGCCCAAGCCCAATGCTTTTATTGCCTACTTGGGGCAAGAAGCCAAGATTGAAGCGATGAAGATTGCCGCGGAGTTACGCAAAGCTGAGATTGCTACCATCGTGGCTATAGGTGACAAGAGCCTGAGAGGGCAGATGAGACAAGCTAATGCCCTGGGCAGTGCCTACGCTCTTATTCTCGGCGAACAAGAGATCAGCAACCGGAATGTAATATTGCGAGATATGAAGAGTGGGGAACAAAAAACCATCCCTTCGGCTGGAATAGCCAGCATAATTAAACCCCGATTTCATGGGAGTCAAAAGTAGCACCAGCAATGTCAGATATGGTATAATAGACGTAGTGCCATCACTATTAAGGACAAGTGGAAACTCGCACTCTTTCCTGCTATCAGCTATACGTTTGTCTTATGCCCATAGAATGACATGAATAACCACACAAATCACGAATATACCGCCCAAGATATCCAAATTTTAGATGAAATCAAGGCCGTACGCTTACGGCCAGGCATGTATATTGGTGGCACCGATCGACACGGATTACACCAACTCCTCTACGAGATAGTGTATAACAGCATAGACGAAGCCATGGCTGGCTACTGTGACCAAATTGAAGTAACA
>Ga0209121_10004993_pt1 | contig 12177 bp, 8 predicted proteins | sample Cruoilmetagenom3_FD_187292 | JGI IMG/M metagenome (GOLD analysis project Ga0209121, IMG submission 187292) | Oil polluted marine microbial communities from Coal Oil Point, Santa Barbara, California, USA - Sample 3 (SPAdes) (version 2) | ecosystem: Environmental > Aquatic > Marine > Oil seeps ... | reverse complement strand
AGGACCATAGGTATAAGTTGAAGGAATCCAGAAGTATTCTCCATCATATTCAAGACCATAGTTATAATCAGGTGTTCCCATGAAGGATTTAAGCACAGTTCCGTCAGCTGTATCAATACAGTAGACCATTCCATCATAGTAATCTGCTACCCAGAGATGCTCCCCATCGAATGTGAGCCCCCGTATATCATATCCACCGTTGTGTCCGGGTAGAGGGAGCGTTTTTACTATACTCTGTGCAGAAAGTTTTTCTACTATGAATAAGATAGATAAAATTAATAAGACAGATTTGATATATTTCATTGGTTCTCCTTTTTTTGCTTTACTTAAACAATAAGTGAATCTTTCTGGTTTGTCAATATTTTTTATAGGGACTCCGAGTGGCTTTATTTAGAAGTTCTGTGTATAGTGAAGGATATTTAAGTTTCCTGTTGACAGAACCACTTCCTTAACTACCTTATTCTTTATGAACATTGTCATAATACTTAAGGAGAAGGGATGATAGAGCTTGAAACCCAGGGTGCTTTCATAATTCTCGAAATACTGGATAAAATAAAGAAAAAGATTGCAGTTACCAATGAGGATTTCAATAGATTTAAAGAAAAAAATGATTTTTTTATAGGGTTTTATGGAAAGAAAGAGGGTATGGATGAGGGGAGGATTGCAAGGACTCTTATTAATTTAAACGAGAATGAAGAAAATTTTCTGTTAAAGGGTTTAAGACAGGGATTCTTAACCGCATATGAAAATCCGGATAAAATGAAAAGAACCCTTAGAGGAATTAAGGATATGAATCTCTACGATGTGGAGAAGGAAGTACTAAAATACCTACCTCCCAATACCCCTCTGGATTTTAAAATGCACACTACAGTGGATGGATACAACAGGAGTTTTCACTATAAAGACGAGATGGGAATAAGCATTATTTTCACTTTAGAACCGCAGATTTTCAGAGGTAAGTTAACTCACGAGTTACATCACGTTGGAATCTCGCACCATCTGGAGAAAAACACAATAATCGCGAAGATAATGGCTCGGAAAAACAGTTTCAGTATTTTCATTCAATTTATCCTACATCTTCTTTCAGAGGGGCTGGCAAATTATTATTGTTATCCTGGATTGGATATATTTGGGATATCGAAATTACCGGATAAAAATCTTTCTGAAGGATTGGAAAAGAAAATAATGGATTACAAAAGTAATGAAGAAAGGATTTTTAGAGACCTTGAAACAAGATTGTTGCTTTCCCTTGTTGGGAAGAGTTATGATGAGAGCCTGAAGCTATATAAAGAAGTCGCTATAGATGAGAAGGGTATACTTCCCGTCCTTCACTATACCGGGGCGAGAATGATAGAGACTATGGATGCATTCTATTCCCTGGAAGATATAGTGGAATGTATAGTCCATCCGGAGGAGTTTATTCTCAAATATCAAGATGCTGCAAAAAATGTGAATGATTATGTTTTTAGCGATGTATCAATTAATGCGTATTTAAAAGAGATAAAAATTAGATTTCATTCTACCCCAAATGACCGATAAACACAAAGGGAGTCTTATTAGATGGCTTATGGAAGAAAGTAACCTTCGGTTCGCTATTTTACACTTAGAGACCTGTTAGGTAGAGGAGAAGATGATCCTCTCTTGCAAGCTGCGAGGCTTTCGATTCCCACATCAAAGATAGTAAGGAAGATATTCTCCATGCAGAAGCCGGGAGGATATTGGGAGAGTGCGATAAATCCGTACCATCCAAAATATAAATCCTCTTACCTCTCATTCACCAATATATTTTGAAGGATTGCGGAATAGTATCAGAATTTAGGTGCTGCCAAGATGTCTCTTTATCCGCATCAGTAAAATTTTACCCTTTACAGATAATTTTTTTTCTTTTATAATATTAACATAAATTTTAATTGAACCTTTAACCTGGGAGAACTAATGTTTCCTTCTATCAAGGGTTTTTTATTAAAAGGAGGTAATATGGGACCATTTCATACACCGTGGTTAACTTTTTCAGCCTGGATTGTAGCGCTTGTGTGTGTCATATTCAGTATCATCTGGGCAGTATGGATCTTTAAAGTTGATGAGGATACCAATGAATAAAGCATTTATCTACTCGATAGTTCTTATTGTCTATCTTGCCATTCTAATTTTTGTTGGGTTGATAACCAGTCGAAAAACTAAAAGCGTTGAGGATTTTTATATAGGCGGTAGGCAGATTGGCCCATGGGTAACAGCATTGTCCTTTGTGGCAGCCTATTTCAGTTCTGTTGTCATCATAGGTGGTGGTGGTTTTGGCTATATGTTTGGGATGTCCACGCTCTGGATTGGGGCGATAAACGTACTCCTGGGGACCACAGTCTGCTGGATTGTCCTTGGACCGAGGATTAGAAAATTCACACAGCGACTTAATACAATGACCATACCGGGTTTTCTTGGGAAAAGATATAAGTCACGTTTTGCCCTGATGTTTTCTGCTATTATAATTGTCTTATTTATGATTGTATATAATGTCAGTATCTTAAAGGGTATGGGCCATATATTTGAAGCATTGATGGAAATTCCTTATTCTTATGGTGTTCTCTTGTCCTGTATTATAATTCTTTTCTATGTTTCTATTGGTGGATATCTTGCTGTGGTCTGGACGAGTTTTATTCAGGCCTGGATAATGGGCATTGGATTGATTCTTCTTACGATATTTTCTCTTAAGGCAGTAGGAGGAATTACCGTGGCAAATCAGGCACTTCTCGCAATCAATCCAGGATTGGTAGAGACACCGGGTGTATGGGGGTGGCCTGGTTTGATATCCTATGCTTTAATAGTAAGTTTTGGTGTCTGGGGGATGCCCCAGTTGGTTATTCGGTTCTACTCTATTAAGGATTTAAAGGTTTTGAGAATTGGAACCGTTGTCGCTACAGTTGGTACCTGTCTGGCACTCCTTCCGTATTTTAATGGGGCAATTGCGCGTACCCTCCTACCAAATCTAAGTACCCCGGACCTCGCAATACCAACTTTAGCAAAAATGGTTCTCTCCCCATTCGGTTCCGCAATAGTCCTGGCTGGGGTGGTTGCTGCTGGTATGTCTACTTTTGCTTCGGTCTTGATTATTCTTTCAAGTTCAGTGATGGAAGATATTACTCGTAGTGGATTGGGGAAAGAGTTGACAAGGGATAAGAGCCTTCGCTACGGGAAAATAGCAAGTGCTATAATTGGCTTTATCTCTCTCCTTATTGCACTTAAACCCCCAGGATTAGTACTGACTTTGACTGCATTTGCATGGGCTGTAATCGCCTCAACTACACTCTGGCCAATTCTTTTTGGGATTTACTGGAAGGGAGCAACGAAAATGGGCTGTATTTTTTCAATGGCGGGTGGATGCATGATAGCTCTTATCTGGATGATTCTTGGTAAGCCCTTTGGTATTCATGGTTTTATTCCCGGAATTATTGTAGGTCTTATTTTGATGGTCATAGTCAGTTTGGTAACGCCCAAATTTTCTTCAAAGCACTTAAAAAAAATCTGGGGTGATTAAGAGAGGTATATATAAGAAGATAGGGATATAATTTATATAGAGTATAACATCCGAGTAAAAACAGTTTTGCAAAAGGAGGAGATACCATGGATGAAAAATTGGCAAAATTAAAAAAGGAAGTTTTGGGTCATTTCAAAAAGGAACAAATTGTTTTCCTTGCAACCGGTGAGGGAGATAAGCCAAGGGTGAGACCGGTTACACTGATATATTTTAATGACAGGTTCTGGGTTACTACTGGCGCAAATACTGCAAAGATAAAGCAGATAAAGGGAAATGCGAATATAGAATTCTGTTTGATGTTTAAGAAGGATAAAAGTAATGGATACATTAGGGGAGCAGGAATAGCGAAAATAATTCAAGATATTAAGATAAAGAAACTGTTAGCAGATAACATTCCATTTTTCAAGGATTACTGGGAGACCCCGGATGACCCGAATTTTGCATTAGTAGAGTTAGTGATAAAAGAGATAGAATATCTACAACCAGAGGAATTTTTATCTAAGAGATTTTCATTGTAATTCCTGTTGTCTTTCCCGCAGTCAACTCTTTTCAATCCTTTTATTCCTACACGGTATGTCATATATTATTACTATAATAAATGTCATCTTTCATAAGTCATTCGGACTTGCTATACGAAAAGACGCGGTCAATTTACCCAGCGAGTAAATTGCCGCTCGGCTCTCGGGTTCGCTCCCGTGAGATTTTCAATCTCCCAAACCATGCCCGCTCACCCTCCGAGACGCTTTTCTAAATAGCAAATCCTCTGATATCAAACTCTACTTATATTTTTATGAAAAATAACCCCAAATATGACATTTCCAAATAGTAAAAAAGTATGACATTTATTTATAGTAATAACACACTATTTTCAATCCTTGACAGGTAATGAAGAGTTGACTATTTTGTTTATTAATATGGAAAACGATGTAAAGACATCATATTTATTAAAACCAGTATTGAAAGGAAAACTCCAAAGAGCCAAATCCCAAAGAAGCAAAGGTCCTGAAAATTATCATATAACTAAATCAATCCAACAAAGATGCGTTTATCTATAAAATGGAAAAAGAATTAAAATATCCAGGGGCTATTAAAAATTGGCCGGAGGATGAAAGACCAAGAGAAAAACTATTTAGATGCGGAGAGCATACCTTAAGTAATACAGAATTATTAGCAATACTATTACGCACTGGTGTAAAGGGCGAAAGTGCAATTGACTTAGCAAGAAAAATCTTGCAGAAATTTAAAACCTTTCGCAATATGAGTCATACTGATTTCAGAGACTGGAAGGAATTTAAGGGGATAGGTAAAGCAAAGATTGCTCAACTCAAAGCAGCTATGGAGATTGCACGGCGTTATAATAATCAAGAAGAAACACAGAAGAAAAAAACAATAAGATGCACAGAAGATGTAGTTAAATTACTTAAAGTGAGAATGAGAGATTTGAAAATTGAGATTGTTAAGGTTATTTTATGTGATGCGAGTAATAGAATTATCGAAGTTGTTGAGATAGCACAAGGAACTCCCACTGAGTCTTATCCGATAATAAGAAAAATAATATCCAAAGCATTGCAAAACTTTGCTTCGGGAATCATCTGTATTCACAATCATCCTTTCGGAGAACCAACCCCGAGCAGAGAAGATGAAAGGTTTACATCAGACTTAAAAGAAGCTGGTAAAATAATGGGAATAAAACTTCTCGACCACATTATCTTTGGAGAGAATAGATTTTATAGTTTCGATAAAAGGACGGCAAAGGAATATTAGAAAAAAATGTTAAGCGAAAATCTATCAGAGAGTCAAACGCGAAAGAAAATAATTGACGGTCTATTAGAAACAGCCGGCTGGCATTTAAAAGACCGTTCAGAAATAATTGAAGAATTCGAAATTGCAGGCACTGGAATTTCAGGTTCTCGGATTATTCAAAAAACTCCTGAATTTAATCCTTCGGGTTTCTCCGATTATCTTTTACTTGACAGAGCACAGGACCCCTTAGCAATAATTGAAGCAAAACGGACTTCTCGTGACCCTGTTGTTGGTATACAACAAGCAGAAGACTATGCTGATGGAATAAAGAGAATAACTGGTGTTGACCCTCATATTTTTCTTACAAACGGTTATGAAATATGGTACTGGAATAGGCAGCGTTATGCACCTGCTATGGTTCATGGTTTTTTTACAAGAGATGACCTTGAACGTATTCGTCACCAAAATGAATTCAGAAAAGACCTGTATTCGATTCCTATAAAATCTACAATTGTCGATAGGGATTACCAGATAGAGGCAATGAAGCGTGTTTTCGCCGGACTTAACAAAAACAGAAGAAAATTCCTTTTAGTAATGGCAACCGGGACAGGGAAGACAAGAACCTCAATGGCTTTAATTGATATCCTCATGCGTGCAGGTTGGGCTCAAAGGGTGCTTTTTTTAGTGGATAGAAGAGCCTTAGCGGAACAAGCTTTTAGAGATGGATTTAAGCAGCATCTTCCGAATGAATCCCGGTGTTTTATAAGAACGGGTGAAGTAGATTCGTCAAGTCGTCTTTTTGTTGCAACGATACAGACAATGATGGAGTGCTTTCATAAACTATCCCCTGGTTTCTTTGACATTATAATTTCTGATGAGTGTCATCGTTCTATATATAATAAATGGAGAGATGTTTTAAGTTATTTTCACGCTATTCAGATAGGTCTTACCGCGACACCATCCGATTACATAGAAAGAGATACATTCAAATTCTTTGGTTGTGAAGGGAATATCCCCACATTTAATTATACCTATGATAGCGCGGTTAAAGATAGTTATTTAGTCGATTTCAGACCTCCCTATGCTGCACAAACAAACTTTCAGATAATGGGTATAAAAGGTAACGAATTACCGCCAGGTATACAAAAGAAACTCATAGAAGATGGATTGACATTGGAAGATATAGATTTTGAAGGAACAGATTTAGAAAAAAAGGTTACAAATATCGGAACTAATGAATCGTTAGTCAGGGAATTTATGGAAGTGTGCATTAAGGATGATTCTGGTATATTGCCAGGTAAATCTATTGTTTTTGCCATCTCACATAAACACGCTAAGAGGCTTTGGGAAATTTTTAATCGGTTTTATCCAGAGTATAAAGGTCATCTTGTTGAAATAATCGATTCAAAAATGGAAAGACCACTTAAACTTATAGACAAATTCAAGAATGAAAATTTTCCAAGGATTGCAATTTCTGTGGATATGTTGGATACAGGCATCGATATACATGAAGTAGTTAATCTTGTTTTTGCCAAGCCAGTATTTAGTAAGATTAAGTTCTGGCAAATGATTGGTCGTGGAACGCGCACCCTTGAGAAGAATATTTCAATAAGAAAACCCTGGTGCATGAGAAAAGATAGATTCCTAATCATAGACCATTGGAATAATTTTGAATACTTCGGAATGAAACCCGACGGAGAGGCTCCGATACTACAGGATGCTGTGCCCGTTAAAATATTCAAAACACGGTTGGCCAAATTGAAGATATTCAGAGAAAATAAAGATATGGAGAAATTCGAGAAGTCAAAATCAGATATTATTAATGATATTAAGACCTTACCTGAGAATTCAATTACAGTAAAGGAAAATATGCGCAATATTGACAAATCGCTTTCCGAACAAGTTTGGAAGTATTTTGATAAGGAATCGATAGAGTTCTTAGAAAAGATAATATCTCCTCTTATGCGTTTTAAGAGTGACCTTAATCTTTACCAGGCTCAGTTCATACTTAAAACCGAAAAATTAGGACTTGCACTTTTGAGGAATAATCAGGAGGAAATAAGAAGTATCAAAGAATCGATTATTGAGGATATAAAACACCTCCCGATAAACTTAAGTTCAGTAAAGGAAAAAGAAGAACATATTAACCGAGTTTTATCAGAAAATTTCTGGCAAGACCTTGATTATGAGAAATGTGAATATCTTAAAGAAAACTTGAGCGAGATAATGAGACATAAATTAATCCAGGAAAGAGAGATTGTAAGGTTGGACTTAGATGACCTAATTGCGGAAAGAAAGTGGATCGAATTTGGACCGGAGGGCGAAGGCGATTACATAGTAAATTATCGAGAAAAAATTGAAAGGAGAATCCTGGAATTGGCAGAAACACATCCTGTTTTAATAAAGATAAAAAATGATATCCCTATCTCAGAAATAGACTTAAGTGATTTAGAAGACACACTTAACAGTCCTGAATTATATATTAATGAGGATAACTTCCGTAAGACCTTCACAGAGCCTTATGGAACATTCATCCAATTTGTAAAAAGCATACTTGGAAAATATAAATTCCCAGATGCTGAAGAATTAATCAATGAATCCTTTAATACTTATGTCGTAGAGCAGAATAATAGAAATCCACTTTCCGCAGAGCAGATAAGATTCCTCCGAACGGTGAAAAATGTCTTTTCTCAGAAAAAACACATAGAGTATGATGATTTATTCGAACCACCATTTACCCAGTTCGGCATAGATGCAGCGACAAGACTTTTTCCTGAGGAAGAATTGCAGGAAATAGTGAGTATATTCAGCAGTATTAGTGTATGATTACACAGATAGGTTTACTCATCAACTTTGGCAACAAGAGTTGTCAGATAAAGTGCTATGTTCTATAATCTGTGTAATCAATCATCGAAGATGATATGAAATCATTAGAAAAAACATATTTAAATAATTTGAAATTCCCGGCAGGAATAATCTCAAACTTAACAATTATTGGGGAGTATAAAGGTAAAGAAGAACTTTATAACAGACAATCGCGGGAAACGCTTGAAAAACTTCTGGAGAATGCAATAATTCAGAGTGCAGAATCTTCAAATAGGATAGAAGGGATTACTGCGCCTCCCAAAAGGGTAAAGGGAATCGTCAAAGGAAATGTAGCGCCCCGGAATAGACCAGAGCAGGAAATTGCAGGATACCGAGATGTCTTAACCCTCATACACCAATCCTATAAGGATATTCCCTTATCAGAAAATGTTATTCTACAATTTCATTCTATGCTTTATCGCTACACAACTGTAAAATCAGGCTACTGGAAGAAAACGGAAAATGCAATTGTGGATATTGAAACTAACGGTACAAAAACCGTCCGATTTAAGACAGTACGAGTAAAAGACACTCCATTTTATATGAAGAAATTAATTTCTTTATACAACACCTATTCAGAAAAAGAGTCCTTTGATCCTCTTATTTTAACCCCTCTTTTTGTGTTTGATTTTTTATGCATTCACCCTTTTAGTGATGGTAATGGTAGAATCGGAAGATTATTAACACTTTTACTTTTATACAAGGGCGGTTATAAGGTTGGCAAATATATAAGTTTAGAAAGAATAATAGAAGAATCAAAAGATAGTTACTATGATACATTAGCGCTTTCTTCAAAGGGATGGCACAAAGGAAAACACAATATAATTCCCTGGCTGAATTATTTTTACGGAACCCTCATTGCTGCCTACAAAGAATTTGAAACCCGCGTGGGTATCTTTAAAGGAAAGGGCTCAAAAACAGAGCAGGTAAAGGCTGCCATCCATAGGTTCGTTAAGCCATTTTCTATCTCTGATATTGAAAAGGAATGCCCTAATGTTAGTCGAGATATGATAAGAAAAGTATTACGAGATCTTCGCGATAAGGACATAATTTCTTCTACGAGTATGGGAAGAGGAGCTTTGTGGGTAAAGAAGTAGGTAATAAATTCTATTATGTGGGTATTATATTATTTAAAATACCTACTTGACAGAAACAAAAAAGTGCTGTATATTTATTCGGTTGGGTATTATATACCCACTCATTAAAATTTCGCCATTAGATAAGTTTGTTTATCTAATGGTGTAAAGGAGAAAAATGGACAAAAAGGAACTGGACATGATTCTTAAGGAAGCTGAAGGGTACAGGATTGAATTCAAAGAAAGTCTTAGTGGAATTGAAAAAGACCTTATTGCACTTGCCAATTCCTCTGGAGGCAGGATATTTCTTGGAATAACAGATAAAGGGGAAATCAAAGGAATAAAAATTACAAATCAATTTACAACAAGAGTTCAGGATATAGCCAATAATTGCCAGCCTAAAGTCAAGGTTCTATTAAAGCATTATGAGAATATACTTATAGTTGAGGTTAGAGAAGGAACGGATAAGCCCTATAAGTGTTCCTCTGGATTTTTTAAAAGAATTGGTCCAATTTCTCAGAAAATGACGCGGAATGAAATTATAGATTTTATTAAGTCTGAGGGGAAAATTAAATTTGACGAACTGACAGTCTCGAAGTTCAGTTACCCAAAGGATTTTGACAAGAAAAAGTTATTAAGTTTTTTAGAACTTGCTGGACTTTCCAAATCAGTAAAGGTAGAGACAATTTTAGTCAATTTGGGCATCGCAGAAAAACAAGGGGGGAAACTATATTTCAACAATACAGGAGTGCTTCTGTTTGCTAAAGAACCCCAGAGATTTATTCCCTGGTCGGTATGCACCGTTGCTCTATTCAAAGATAAGGAGGGTGTTGATGTAATTGACAGAAAAGAGATAACTGGTAGCCTTTTTGAAATTGTGGAGCAGGTAATGGATTTTGTAAAACTGTATTCCAAGGTAGCATATAGATTTACAGGAAAGCCGCAGAGAGAAAATATCTATGAATATCCATTTGACGCAATTAGAGAAGCAGTCATAAATTCAGTAATACATAAATACTATTTTGAACATGGCCACAATAATATCTTGAGATTTTTGCCCGATAAAATAAGAATTGAGAATTACTGGGTAAAACCGAAAAACTTTAAACTTGGTGAAACAGTATTTAGAAGGAATCCTCTAATAGTAGATTTATTTTCACGAATCCATTTTGGTGAAAAGATGGGCACGGGATTATATAGGATGAGAAATATATGTAAAAAGGAAAATGCGCCTTATCCAAAAATTAAATTCAACGAGAACTATTTCTACGTTACCTTTACGCCCAGTAAAGAATATTTAAAAATGACGAAGGAACCTGTAGCCAAGAAAGAGCTCGATTTAAATTTGTTCAATGAAAGGCAAAGGAAGGCAATTGAGTATATCACGGAACACGGTAAGATAACAAATAGGGAATATAGGCAAACAACAGGTTTAGGCAAAGTGTATGCAGCAAAAGAACTAAATGAGTTAGTTGAGAAGAGAGTTTTTATGAAAGTCGGAAAGGGAAGTGCGACTCACTATGTTCTTAGTGAACGTTTAGTGAACGATCAGTGAACGATCAGTATATAGTTGCTGAAGGAATTGCTATATGATATCGGTCAACTTCAGAAAGGGAGAATGGTGGGAATGTGTAATCATTTTAACCGGAGGTTAAATTATGCTAACTGCGTATCCGGAAATAAAAAGCAAAATCGATAAACTCTGGGATATATTCTGGTCGGGTGGAATCGCAAATCCTCTTACGGCAATTGAGCAGATGTCATACCTTATTTTTATGAAACGGCTTGAGGATATGGACAATCACGAAAGAAAAACCTCAGAAAGAAGAAAATTGGCCTATACTTCAATTTTCAAAGATAAGGAGAATTGCCGTTGGTCTCATTGGATGCATTTTGATGCCGAAACAATGCTTAAACATGTCAGGGATATTGTTTTTCCATTTATCAAGGAATTAAGAGGGGATGGTAATTTTTATTCAGAATCAATGAAGGATGCAGTTTTTCTTATACCCCGTCCTTCACTCCTACAGGAAGCAGTAAAAATAATAGATGAGATAAATCTCACAAGCAAGGGTATAGACCTGCAAGGGGATGTTTATGAGTATTTATTAAGTGAGATTTCAACGGCAGGTAAGAATGGGCAATTCCGAACCCCAAGGCACATTATAAGAATGATTGTAGAACTTGTTGACCCTAAATTGGGTTATAAGATTTGCGACCCAGCTTGCGGAACTGCTGGCTTTTTGTTCAGTGCATACAATCATATTCTAAAGAAAAATACCGATCCTGAAAATATTGAATATGATAATGACGGTGCGCCACATAAATTAACTGCGGATAGAATTGTAGATAAAAAGCACTGGAAATTCTTATGGGAAAAAACTTTTTATGGGTATGATTTTGATACAACTATGGTGCGCATTGCTCTAATGAATATGGTGTTACACGGTATTGCCAATCCAAACATTCAATACTCCGATACACTCTCCAGGGGTTTCAAGGAAAGAATGCGCTATGATGTTATCCTTGCCAATCCTCCTTTTAAGGGAAGTGTTGACAAAAGCGATATTGCCGAAGACTTAACCGTTACCGGCAAGAGCAAGAAACCCAAAACAGAATTATTATTCTTAAACCTATTTGTCAATATGCTCATCCCCGGAGGGAAATGTGGGGTAATTGTCCCTGATGGTGTTCTCTTTGGTTCAAGTAATGCACACAAAGATATGAGAAAAATGATATTAGAAAAATGTGGTCTTGATGCTGTTATCTCAATGCCTTCAGGAGTATTTAAACCATATGCAGGTGTATCAACTGCTGTGTTAATATTTACAAAAGGTGAAAGAACCGATAGGGTCTGGTTCTATGATATGCAGGCAGATGGTTATTCCTTAGATGATAAGCGAACCAAAATAGAAAAAAATGATATTCCCGATATTGTAGAAAAATGGAAAGCAAGGGATAAAA